>OIYY01001529.1_pt1 | contig 11861 bp, 11 predicted proteins | sample 1588341 | NCBI WGS metagenome assembly OIYY01 (sample SAMN03283287) | human gut metagenome | biome: human-associated habitat; material: feces | host: Homo sapiens | place: Peru | collected 2012
TTTTATAATTTTCACTTGCTTCATATTGTTTTCCTATTATGATATTTTTTACTTTTATTTCTTGCATTACATATAGCAAACCGACCTATGTGGTCATTATCAAAATGGCTCGGTATAAGATAATCAATTGAGCTATATCCCCTATCTAGTAAGTATGGCAATAGTGTATTTTTACCAACATTAAAATCTTTGCTCCCTCCACCATCAATTAAAATCGTTTTATTATGTGGAGTTACAATAAATGTTGCATCACCTTGTCCAACATCAATAAAATAAATTTTTAGACTTTGAGGAATTAAATTTATGGCTATAATTGCTAAAATTATTATTACAAAAATCTTTCTAATTTTTTGTCTATTATTTCTTATTTTCATTTTTATAATAGCTATCAAATTTCTTACCCTTATTTGCGTTATATTTGGTTTTTTAGCCGCATAAACTTTGTACATATATAATGTTGTACCTATTGTCAAATAATACAATATAATCAAAAATAGACTTGGTGTTGGTACATAAATTTTTGAAAATGGCATTTTACCTAAATTTGATATGCAAATTAATATTTTAATTCCTAATGTAATTATTTTTGAAAACAAACTTGCAATATTAACATTTATTAATGCCAATATTATAAATAAAAATCCTGTGATTACTATTGGACCTACCACAATACTTAAAATTAAATTTGATATTAAAAAATATGGATTAACTGTATTTAAATTTGATAATAATATTGGCATTATTGCCAATTGAACTGATATGGAAATTGAGATAATTTCTTTTATTGCGTCTAAACTTTTCTGGATTCTAGGCTTTATTTTATATTTATAAAATTTATTTTTGATTTTAATATTTTTAAGATATTTAATTATCTCTTTGTTGAATACTACAATTCCAACAACTCCTATATACGATAGTTGAAGCCCAATATTTAAAATTAGAAATGGATTATAAATTAAAATTGAAAATAATGCTATTGACATAGATGTAAATATGTCATTTTTTCTATATATTATTTTTGAAAACAAAAGCATTATACCCATAATTCCTGCTCTTGTTACTGATGGTGAAAAATTTGTGATAAACATATAAAATATTAATACAAAGATGCTAAAAATGTATGTTTTTCTTTTTCCTAAAGCTTTTCTTAAAATGATATTAATTCCTAAAATAACATATGTAATATGCATTCCAGATACTGCTAAAAGATGTGCCATACTTGCATTTCTGAAATTTTCTTGTGTATTCCCGTCTATGTCTGTTTTATATCCTAATATGAGTCCAAGTAAAATTGAAGATGTTTCTTCATCAAGAACTTTTTTGGTATTTTGTATCATTTTATTTGATATTTCATTTGTAAATTTGAAAATATTGATATCTGCTTTTTGGTTAATCATTTCAATTTTTGAACATTTTATTGTACCATATATTTTTAATTGTTTTAGATATTCAGAATAATTAAAGCCTTTATAATTTCTTTGGATTTCAGGTTCTTGGTATTCTCCATTTAGTTTTATTTTATCACCATAATTTAGTTGTATTTTTTTATCTGTAATAATATAAAATCGGTATTTTTGATTTTGCAATTTGGTTTCAATTTTGTATTTGTTATAGTATTGTTTTTCTTCTTTATTACCTATAACTTTTCCTACCATTGTTATATTTTCTTTTTCTGATAATTCATTATAAATTTTTTTGTATCTTTGGTTTTGAAGTAGCACTATTGTATTTGATACCATTGCTGATATCAATACAAAAGCAATAACTTTTGCATTGACAAATATTTTTAAATATCTAAAATATCTTTTTATTGCAAACATTTTTAGTTTATTATTTCGTTGCTTTTTCTTATAATTTGTATTTTTATAAATCATATACATTGCAATTAATATAATACAAAATGGGGCTATACTTATGTGTAAGTATAGTCCCACTATTATTCCTAATATATATCCTATAATTGCAACTAAAATCGGTCTTTTCAATATTACCTCCTAAAATTGCTTTTAAAAAATTCTTTTTGCTCCGACGTAATTTGTTTTGTAATATCCTGTAGAAAGCGAATCTGTAGTTACACCTCTACCTGGATTTGCAGCGTGTATGAATGTATTTCCCCCGATATATATTCCTACATGATTTATTCCTGATTTTCCAAACATTACTAGGTCACCTGCTTGTAACTGTGTAACAGATTTACCATTACTGTATTGGGCAGCTGCTGTTCTGTTTAAATTTATTCCAAAATGTTTATATACATATTGAGTAAATCCTGAACAGTCAAATCCGTTTGTGCTTGTTCCACCATATACATATTTGCATCCTAAAAATTGTTGTGCATATGATACAACTGCACTTCCTGATGCTGATGTTGTTGTAGATTCTGTTACTGCTGTATTTTTTTGTGTTGTTGATTTTGCCGCACTATTATTTGTTGCAGCTTGTTCCCTTGTTGTTAGTCCACTTCTTGATGTTTCTTTTTGTGTTGTTGTTAATAAGCTTTCTGCTATATAACCCTTTGTTCCATTTACATCTACATATGCCCATCCATTATCAGTTGACATTACTGTAACTTTTGTGCTTTGTGATAATTGTTTAATTACTTGTGATGTTTTATCAGCTTTTTGTCTTAAATTTGCTGTTTGTGTATTTACATACATTGTTTTTGTAGTATTTGTTTGTTGTATTGTTTCTGGTTGTTGAGTAGTTTGTTCTGTTGTTGGTTGCTCTGTTGTTTCATTTGTTGTATTTTCTGTATTGGCAGTTTCTGTTTGGATAGTTGTTAATTTTTCTTTTCTTATCCATCCTTCTTTTTCACTTGATGTTTTTACTTTTACCCAGTCATCTAAAATTTCTACTACTTCTACTTCTGCATCTTTTTGTACTTCTTCTAACTCTATTGAGCTTATTAATGGTATTACCTTTATTTTAACATTTTCTACTATTTTGTATTTTTCATTTTTGACTATTTCTGTTTCATTTTGTTCATCATTTTTTTCTGTTGCTGTATTTTCAGATGTTACATTATTTTCTGTAGTATTTGTTATTGTATTTTCATTTGTATTTTCATTTGTATTTTCACTTGTTTCATTTGTTGTTTCATTTTTATTATTTGTTGTGTTTGCAGCTTCTTTATTATCAACTTGAACTAAGTCTTTTCTTAAATATCCTGTTATGTTTTTATATTTTATTTTGTACCATTCGTTTTCTTCACTTAAGATTTCTACTTCGTCACCTTGTGATGCTAATTCTAATACTTTAGAGTCTGTATTTGCCTGTTCCCTAAGTTTTGCTGTTTCGACTATAACCTTTCCTGTATTTGCTGCAAAGCTTATGTTTATAAAAAGCAGACTTGCCATTGCTATTATTGCCATAAATATTATGCTTTTTATATTTAATTTTATTTTCATTTTTTTACTCCTTATATTATTATATTACTTCTGCCAAAATACGTTCTTTAGTATACAATTTTTTTACAAATTTGTCAACCCCTTACGGAACTGCAGAAAATAGCTGTAAAAAATGCTTAAAAATGAGGTGTTTCGGCTATAAATTAACCATACCTCATTTTTTCTTTTGTTAATATATTCTATTCATTACTATATATTTTTATCAATAAATGGTAGCAATTGTTTCTTTCTTGAAACAACACCTTCTAAGAAAGCTCTGTTGTTCTCTAATTTTTTATCAAATGCTTTTTCAACTGCATCTGTTTTTGTTCCTAATGCAATAATTTCTGAATTGCTGTTTAAAATATCTGTTATTGCTAATACAAATAATGATAAACCTTTTTCTGAAATTGCATTATTCATTGCTTCTTCTAATTCATTTTGTCTTTTTAAGACATCTTCAATACTTACAGTATTTACTTGTGCTATAACAAATTTTGTTCCATCTTTGTCTAAGCTTTTAGCATCTAAGTTTATTAATTCTTCTGCTGAAAAATCGTCTAAATCTGTTCCTGCTTTTAACATTTCTAGTCCATATTCTTCTATGTTTATTCCTGCTATTTTTCCTAATTCTTCTAATGCTTTTCTATCATGGTCTGTTGTTGTTGGTGATTTTAATAATAATGTATCTGAAATTATTGCACTTGCCATTAATATTGCTTCTGTTTTTTCTATTTCATGTCCTAATTGTTTAAATTCTTCAAATAATATTGTTGATGTACATCCATATGGTTTTGCCGTATAATATAATGGTTCTGATGTTTCAAAATTTGCTATTCTGTGGTGGTCTGTTACACCCAATATTTTAGCTTTTTCTATTCCATCTACACTTTGATTAAATTCATTATGATCCACTAATATTACTTCTTGTCCTTCTTCTACCTTTTCTATTAATTCTGGTGCTTCTAATCCTAAATAATTTAACACATATTGTGTTTCTTTGTTTACAGTTCCTAATCTTGCAGCCTTTGTTTCCCAACCGTTTTTTCTATCTAATATCTCCTCTACTATTGCAGAACAAATTGTGTCTGTGTCTGGATTTTTGTGTCCAAATATTAATACTTTATTTTCCATTTTTTATCTTCTCCTTTTTTATTGACTTTTTTTAATAATATGATATAATATTTATAGGAAATGGAGAGGCCACAAAAGTGGTTTGCCGAAGTATTGATATAAAAACACATCTACAACGGTCAATTACAGATGTGTTTTTTATTGGTTATTTTTGTTTACGCAAAATTATAACTATTGCTATAATCAAGGCAAACGCAATGATAGTTATTCCAATTAAAGAATAAAATAGTATGTATATAATGTTTAATAAAGTTGTTTCTATCATACGCCTCACCTCCTTTATTGGAGGCAAACCACATCCGTTTATCTCATTTTCTATGTTCACTACTATACAACATTTATGTATAAAAAACAAGCGAACACTTTAATTATTTTTATTTTTTTCTAATATATCTTCTAATTCTTCCTTAGAAAATTCATATTTTTTATTGCAAAAGTGGCAAACCAATTCAGCTTTTCTGTCTTCTTCAATCATTTCTTTTAAAACATCTTTATCTAATGTTGCAAGTCCATCTTTCATGTGTTCTTTTGAACAGTTACATTCATATACTGGTGTTATATTTTCTTCGATTAATTGAACATTTGCATCACCTGTTACAGCTTTTGCTATTTCTAATAATGTCATATTTTTATCTAACATTTTTGAAATTGCACCTGCTTTAAATATTGATTGTTCTATTTTTGATATTTCTTCATCTGTTGCGTCTGGCATTGGTGTGATTATATATCCTCCAGCTGATTTAACTCCGTTTTTATCTACTAGAACACCTAAAGCAACTGCTGTATTTTTTTGCTCTGATTTTGCAAAATATTCTGCGAAGTCTTCTGCTATTTCTCCTGAAATTAGTGGACATATTCCAACATATGGTTCTTTTAACCCTATGTCTTTTATAACATTTATAAACCCTGCATTTCCAACTGCTCCACCAACATCTAATTTTCCCATATCATTTAATGGTAAGTCTACAACTGGATTTGCTACATATCCTTTTACTCTTGGGAAGTTGTCTGATGTTACAAGCATTGTTCCAAGTGGTCCATTTCCTTTCATTTGAACTGTTAATTTGTCTTCTTTACTTTTCATTTCATTTCCCATTATTGCTGAAATTGTAAGTAATCTTCCAAATGCTGCTGTTGCTACTGGGCTTAAATCATGTATTTTTCTTGCTTCTTCTACAAGTTCTGTTGTACTTGCGCATACTACTGATATTTTTCCATCATATGCTAAAAATTTCATTATTTTGTCTTGCATTTAATTATCTGTCCTTTCTTATATTTAAGGTTGGAAAAGAATTAAATTTTGGCAAGAAAAATTTTATTTAAAAAGCAAGGGCACATACGTTTGTATGTAACCGCATTTTAAATAAAATTTGCCGTAGTCCAAAATTGTAATTATTTTTCAACTCATTCATGAATTTGGAACATATCCTTACCCTCACCACAAACTGGGCAAACCCAGTCATCTGGCAAATCGTCAAACTTTGTTCCTTTTGCAATTCCTGCTTTTTCATTTCCGAATTTTGGATTATAAATATATTTACATTGTGTACATTCATATTGTTCTTTTCCTGTTCTTTCAACAGAAAAGTTTTTATAACCTGCAGCAATTGCAACTATTACTATTAATAAAAATGACAATGCTTTCCAAATTCCACTATCACATAAGATTACTGCAAACATTCCAAATATCGCACTTATTCCATATAAAATTAAAACTGCTTGTTTTTGGCTAAATCCTTTTGCAACTAATCTATGATGTAAGTGACCTTTATCTGCTTTGAATACTGCTTTTATTGATTTTCCTTTTATTAATCTTCTTATTATTGCCCAAACCGTATCAAATATTGGTAGTCCCAAAACAATAAGTGGTAAAACGATTACTGCTGCTGTATATGTTTTAGCTGACCCTAATATTGAGATTACTGCTAATGAGAATCCTAAAAAGTTTGAGCCTGTATCTCCTATAAATGTTTTAGCTGGTGTAAAATTAAATGGTAAAAATCCTACTAATGCTCCTGCTAGTGCTGTTATTAGTACTATTGATATTAATGATGATCCATTTAATACAAATATTACTAATAATGAAAGTGCTGATATTACTGATATTCCTGATGATAGTCCATCTAAACCATCTATTAAGTTTATTGCATTTGTTACAATTATTATCCAGGCTAATGTTAGTAATACTGATGTGATTTCATGTATCTCTGGAAAATTTAAAAATGGTAATGTTATTCCATCTATTCTAATTCCAGCTGCTACAATACATATTGCACCTAATATTTGTCCTGTTAATTTTGTTAATGGTTTTATGGTTTTTATATCATCAACTATACAAAATGCTGAAATTATCAATATTCCTGCTAAAAATCCTAATAGTTTTTTCCAGTATTCTTGTACACCAAATAGATTTATTGAATTTTCTATACTCATTACAATTAATAAATAAATTGTTGAAACTAAAAATCCTAATATTACTGCTGGTCCACCAAATTTTGGCATTGTTCTTTTGTGTGCTCTTCTTTCATCTTTTGGTACATCAATCGCTCCTACTTTATTGGCAATTTTTATTGTATATGGAGTAGTTACTAATGTTACTACAAATGCCAGTATAAATGCTATTGCTATGTTTCCCCACATAATTTTCTGTCCTTTCCTAAACTATTTTCAATTTTATTTCATATTGTTTTTTTCTATTTCTTCTACCATTCTTAGTCTTTCTTCATATCTTCCGCCTTTAAATTCTGTTCCTAACCAATTTCTTATTATGCAAATTGCTTCATTTGTTGTTAGGTAATCTCCTCCTAATGTTACTACATTTATGTCATCATCTGCTTTTGCATATTTTGCTGATTCTTGGTCATGAATTGATGCTGCTCTTATTCCTTTGAATTTGTTTGCTACTACTGTCATTCCATACCCTGATCTGCAGACTAATATTCCGCAATCACATTCTTTATTTTGTATTGCTTCTGCTACTTTTTTTGCATATATTGGGTAGTCTGTTCTTTCTTCTGAATCTGTTCCATAGTCTTTGTATTCTATTCCGCTTTCTTTTAAATATTTCTTTATTTCTTCTTTTAATTTGTATCCTCCGTGGTCTGCTCCTAATGCTATCATTTGTATCACTCCTTACTTTTTATATTGGTATGATTTTAAATTTGTTACCAATATTTTTCTTTGTTCACTATATCATATTTTATAGGTGATTACAATATTTTAGGCAAAAAAAATGTCCTTTTCAATGACGATATCTCAAATAGAACCGTCCCAAAAAGGACATTTTTTTATTTAATTGCTTCTTCTGCATATTTATTATTAACAATTTTGCCATAAGGAGCTTTAACTTTTAGTTCACCTGCCAGGCTCATAACCTCTTGTAATTTATCAAAACTCTCTTGTTTTAGAACTGGAGTTTCATTCCAAGCATCAATATCTTTATAACTTTGAATTGCAGTTGTTAAAAGATCAATATCAGTGTCTGGGAAGAAACTTTGAATTGCTTCTGCTATTTCTTTTGCAGTATGTTCTTTAACCCATTTTTGTCCTTTGTAAATTGCATTCGTAAAGTTTTGAATTGTAGTTTGATTATTTTCAATATAACTTTTCTTTGCAAAATATGCTGTATATGGTATTTCTCCCGCTTCTTTTCCAACTGATGCTACAATATGACCTTTGCCTAATTTTTCTATGTTAGATGCAGTTGGTTCAAAAAGTGTTACATAGTCAGCACTTCCAGATGTAAAAGCACTTGCCATCAAATCAAATTTTATACTATCATCTAGTGTTAAATCTTTTCCAGGTGTTAGTCCTTTTTGTTTTATCACATACTCTAATGTCATATATGGAACTCCACCTTTTCTTCCTGGTATTACTGTTTTTCCTTTTAGCATATTCCAGTCAAAATTCTCAATTTTTTCTTTTGATACTAAAAATGATCCATCTCTTTTTGTAAGTTGTGCAAATACTTGTGTATAATCTTCTTTTCCCTCATTATATACATATATTGATGCTTCTGGTCCTGCAAATCCAATTTGAGATTCACCTGATAATACTGATGTCATTACTGCATCTGCTCCTTGCCCTGTTGTTAAGTCTATTTCTATGTTGTAATCTTTAAAATATCCGTTGTTTATTGCTACATATTGTGGTGCATAAAATACTGAACGTGTTACTTCATTCATTTTTATTACTGTTGAGTTACTGTTTGTTTTGTTATTGTTTTTTTGATATATTGCTATTCCTGCAATTATTGCAATTATTAAGAATATAACGATTAACATTATTATTTTTCTTTTCACAATAGTCCTCCTAAATATGTTGCAATTCTTTTTATTATTTATTGTAATTTTTGATAAATTATTTAAAACAAGAATTGCTCCAAAACATTATTTTCGGATAAATTTTTCAAGCAATAAAACTCCTCCATACATAACACCTGCGACAATTCCTAGAATAATAACACTTGTCATGACCAAATCAAGTTTAAATACCTGACCACCATACACAATTAAATATCCTAAACCTGCCTTTGAAACTAAGAACTCACCAGATATTACACCAACTAATGAAAGCCCTATATTTACTTTTAAAGAATTTATAAATGTTCCTATATTTGCTGGTATAACTATCTTTGTAAGTAATTGAAGTTTGGTACTGCTAAAAGTTTTTGCCATTTTGATTATTTCTTTGTCAGTTTTTAAATATCCATTTAACATTTCTAATACTGTAACTATTAAAGAAATTAAAATTGCCATCGTTATGATTGCTGGCATGCCTGATCCGGACCCAAATTATGATTATTGGGCCAAGTGCAACTTTGGGCAAACTGTTCAGTACTACTAAAAATGGTTCTGATACTTTTGCCAAAAATTTAGACCACCATAAAATTATAGCAATTGCAACTCCCATCAATGTTCCAAGTCCAAATCCTACAATTGTTTCATATACTGTTACTTTTACATGTTTTAGTAAATCGTTTGATGTCAAATGTGTAAATGTACTCCATATTCTGCTTGGTTGGCTTGTTATAAAACTGTCTATTATTTTTGCGTTTGCTAAGGCTTCCCAAATCACTAAAAATCCTATTAAAATTATTAATTGAGTGGCTATTACTAATAATTTTTTTCTTTTTACTTTTTTTAAATATTTTTTTCTTTCTTGTGATATTTTATTTTTCATCTACACCAAGCTCCTTCCATAAGCAGTCAAAATATCTGCTGAATTTAGGACTTTGTCTGCAATTTATTGGTGTTCTATTTTCCATTTCAAAATCAATTTTGTGGATATCTTTTATTGTACCTGGTCTTTTACTTAATACAAGTACTCTGTCTGACATACTTATTGCTTCTGATATATCATGTGTTACGATTAGTGCCGTAATTTTTTCTTTTCTTAATATTGAATAAATATCTTCTGTTACCATTATTCTTGTTTGATAATCTAATGCAGAAAATGCTTCATCTAACAGTAATATTTTGGGCTTTACTGCAAGTGTTCTAATTAGTGCAACTCTTTGCCTCATTCCACCTGATAATTCTGATGGATACTTATTTTTGAAATCGTATAAGTTATATTTTTTTAGTAGTTCTTTTACATATTCAATATTTTCTTTAGTCTTTATTCCTTTTATTTCTAGCCCAAATAATGTGTTGCTTAATATATTTCTCCATTCTAATAGACAATCTCTTTGTAGCATATATCCTATTTTTGGAGATATTCCGCTGACTTTTTCTCCTTCTATGTAGATTTCTCCTTCTGTTTTTTCTTCTAGACCTGCTATTATTGATAGTAGTGTTGATTTTCCGCATCCGCTTGGTCCTATTATGCTTACAAATTCTCCTTCTTTTATTCTGAAATTTACATTTTTTAGTGCTTGTATTTCGTCTTCTTTGTTTTGATATTTTTTTCCTATATTTTTGACTTCTAGTATGTTTTTCATAAATTGCCTCCTTTTATTTATCCTAATATATTTTATGTAAAATATATATAAGGAGTTCTTTTTTTGCTAAATTAATCTAATAGTATAAAAATAATGTCTCCTGTATGATACAGAAAACATTCTTTTTTAATATCTTGTTTTTAATTTAAATAAATTTAAAAGTGTAATTTTATTTATAATACTTCTTTCTTTAGCTTTAGCAATTCTTCTTTATTAATTTCCGTACTTTCTATTATTATTTTTTCATCTATTCCTTTTTTTATTAATCTTTTTGCCACTTCTAATTTTCCCTCTATTTTGCCTTCTATTTTGCCTTCTTTTTTTCCCTTCCTTATCATTTCTCGATTTTCATTTACTAGTCTTTCATATAAATCACTCATAATATCTCCTTTCTTTATTTTAATTTCTAATTTTTCTAGTAATTCATTTTTGGTTACTTCTTCCAATGTATCATTTAGCAAATAATATATTATATCACTTATCTCATACAACTGTTTTTTATTTTTCGCATGTTTTACAATCATCTCTAGATTTTCTTTTAGTTCTTGTTTATTCTTCGATTTTTCTATTATCATTCCATAACCAAATAAGCTTTGTTTTTGCAATAAAAATGATTTAGATAATTTGTTTGTTTCAATCAAATTATATTCTAAGTCTATTTTGTAATTTTCGAATACATAATCAGATATTTGCTTTTCTTTAAAATTTTTTGGTATTTTCCATTTTTCATTTCCTGTATAAATAATAATTGGAACAATAATTGGATATCTTGTATTTTGATTTATTTTCTTTGACTTTTTCCATTCTTGGATAATATCTATACAATAATTTAGAATTCTATATGGCATATTGTTATCAATTTTAGATTGATGTTCTACTAAAAAAAATACTTCTTTGCTTTTTAGCCTATAAACTATGTCCGCTTCTTTTGATTTATACTTTTTTGTAATATAACTATTAGTATATTTTATAAGGTCTTGACTTTGTATTTTTTCATTAGGTTCAAGAAAATCATTTATAAATTTTCTCATTTCTTTTTCATCTTTTAGGATATTTTTTATTAATTTGTCATGTCTGTTATTAATTTTGTTTCGATTTATGTTATAATTAGCATTTTCCTCTGCTAATTGAAAAATCGCATTTAGTCTTAAAGTATGTATACATTTAATGTAGTTTTTGTATGTAAATACTTTCAAATCTTTCCTCCCTATTATATTGTTTTTTGATGTGAATGTCAATATTTATTAATTAGTAAAACGCGTTTTTCTTATATAGCCAGTATACCACCTCCTTATTTTTTATTTCTTGGTAATTAGATTGAATTTTCGAATTTAAAAATAGAATTAAAATTTCTAAAAAAATAAATGAAGACTTAATCGGAAAACGAGTTGAATGTATAG
>OIYY01001534.1_pt1 | contig 11832 bp, 10 predicted proteins | sample 1588341 | NCBI WGS metagenome assembly OIYY01 (sample SAMN03283287) | human gut metagenome | biome: human-associated habitat; material: feces | host: Homo sapiens | place: Peru | collected 2012
CTGTATACTATCATCTTGCACATGTGTTTACTATCATACTACACTATACACTGCGGTCGCCTTATATTTTTACCGATTACTTAGACTTTTTAGTTGTCTTTTTTGAAGCTTTTTTATGAGCTTCTTTTTTTACTTCTTTTTTTGGCTCAGTCTTTGTTTCCGTCTTAGCTGTTTCCTTTTTAGGCTCTGCTTTTTTTGGCTCTGCTTTCTTTTCAGCCTTCTTAGGTTCGGCTTTTTTTACTTCTTTGCCGCCCATAGGAGCGTTCTTTTTTGCAGTCTTTGGCTCAGCCTTAAATTCAACCGGCTTTGTGTGCCAAATGTTATTTGCATAGTCCATAATAGAACGGTCTGCGCTGAAAATTCCTGCGCCGCTGATGTTCATAAGTGACATTCTTGCAAACTTTTCCTTATCCTGATATGCAAGAGCGGAAGCCTGCTGCGCCTTTTGATAATCTGCAAAATCAGCGAATGCCATATACTGGTCAACATTCATAAGAGCAGACGAGATTTCGCCGAAACTCTTGCCGTTAACACCTGCATTGATAAATTCAACGGCAGATTTAAGAGCATCGTTATTATACATATATTCCATAGGGTTATAACCCTTCTTTTGAAGTTCCATAACCTCAGGAGTTTTCAAGCCGAACAGGAAGATGTTATCGTCGCCTACAGCGTCATGAATTTCAACATTTGCACCGTCAAGAGTACCGAGGGTAATTGCGCCGTTTAACATAAGCTTCATATTACCTGTACCCGAAGCCTCTGTACCTGCAAGAGAAATCTGCTCTGAAATATCAGCGGCAGGCATAAGCGATTCGGCAAGTGAAACATTGTAGTCTTCCATAAATACTACTTTAATTCTGCCCTTGATATCAGGGTCGTTGTTAACAACTTTTGAAAGAGCGTCGATAAGTTCAATAATCTTCTTTGCCATAAAGTAGCCCGGAGCCGCTTTTGATGCGAAGATATATGTTCTTGGCTGGAAGTCCATATTAGGGTTAGCCTTGAGCATTTGATACTCTGCAATAATGTTGAGAACATTAAGTTGCTGGCGCTTATATTCGTGAAGTCTTTTAACCTGAACATCAAAAATCGAGTTAGGGTCAAGTTCAATACCGTTTCTCTTTTTAACAATAGCGGCAAACTTTTCCTTATTTGCAAGCTTGATAGCAGTAAGTCTGTCAAGTACCTGCTTATCATCCTTGTAGTCACGAAGTTTGAGAAGTTCATCACTCTTTGTGATAAAGCCGTCACCGATAAGCTCGGTAATAAACGAAGTCAGCTCAGGGTTAGCCTGGCATATCCATCTTCTAAACGCAATACCGTTAGTTACATTTGTAAACTTTTCAGGAGTGATTGTATAAAAATCGTTAAATACTGTGTCTTTAAGAATTTCAGAGTGAAGCGCTGATACACCGTTAACGCAGTGAGAACCGGCAACGCAAAGGTTAGCCATTCTTACTACACCGCCCGAAACGATAGCCATACGCTCAACCTTATCCGCATCACCTGTTGCACCCCAAACATATGCTCTGAAACGGTTATCAATCTCTTTAGTGATAGCATAAATACGAGGTAAAAGACGCTTGTAGAGGTCTTCGCTCCAACATTCGAGCGCTTCTTTCATAACTGTATGGTTGGTATAAGCAACAGTTCTTGTTACAAGGCTCCACGCAGTATCCCAGTCATAACCGCATTCATCAAGCATAATTCTCATAAGCTCAGGAATAGCCATAGTAGGATGAGTGTCATTGATATGAATTGCAACCTTGTCAGGTAAATTGTCAAGTGTGCCGTACTTTGTTAAATGGCGCTGAATAATATCCTGAATTGAAGCAGAAACAAGGAAATACTGCTGACGAAGACGAAGCGACTTGCCCTCCGGAGTATTGTCGGCAGGATAAAGTACCTTTGAAATAGCTTCTGCCATAGCCGACTGCTCCATAGCCTTAATATATGAACCCGAATTGAAAAGACCCATATCAAGTTCAGGCTTTCTTGACGCCCAAAGACGAAGCCTTGAAACGCCCTTGCCCTTACCTGAAACATACATATCGTACGGAACTGCCGTTACAGTGTTGCAGTCCTTATAGTCAACATGGTGGAAATCGCCGTCCCAGCTTTCGTCAACCCGACCTTCAAACTTAACTTCAACTGCTCTTTCTTCACGAGGGACAAGCCAAACCTCGCCGCCCGGAAGCCAGAAATCAGGAAGTTCCGTTTGCCAGCCGTCAACAAGCTTTTGCTTAAAGATACCTGCTTCATATCTGATTGAATAACCCATTGACTGGAAGCCGTTTGTTGCAAGACCGTCAAGGTAGCAAGCCGCAAGCCTGCCAAGACCGCCGTTGCCAAGACCTGCGTCAGGCTCTTTTTCATAAAGCTTATCAAGGTTTACATCAAAAGATTCGAGCGCTTTTTTGAAAGTATCGGTCAAATCAAGATTATAAAGATTATTTTTAAGTGAGCGACCCATAAGGAATTCCATACAAAGATAGTAAACTTCCTTGCTGTCCTGTCCTTTTGCTTCGTTTCTAAATTCGCTGTTCATCTGTGAAAGTCTGTCACGGATAATCATAGCTACGGCTTTATAATACTGTTCATCGGTTGCTGTTTTTGTATCAACACCGAAGAAATGGCTAAGCTTGTCGCTTATAGCTTTCTTAGCCTGTGAAACAGTCATCTTTTCCATACATATCCTCCAAAATTTGTTATATATTTAGTTTATTTTTCTATGTTCTTTGTACATTATATACTAAAATTTGCAATTTTGCAACTGTAAGCGCTAATTGTTAATATTTTAAATTACGATTTTTTCTTTTTTAAGAATTTATTTAACAAAAGCATTGCAAGTTCCTTAATAGGTTTCAAGTTGAGAAGAAGCATAGCAGCAACAAGAACGGCTTCAATAACATAAATCATAACACCCGATTTAAACTTGAGAAGAAGAAGCGACTGAGTAACTAAAACTGCTGTTTCACCGAGCAAAATCGGAAGTTTGAAATCGATTTTAATATATCTTCTCGTATCAAGTCCCCTTGTGACAAACACAACGAGGAAAGCGCAAACAGTGGCAAGAGCCGCACCGTTAGCGCCGATCCTTGGGATAAACACGAGGTTAAGCACAAAGTTTGTAACCGCACCGCTCATAGCAGTAACGAGCGACATAACACTCTTCTTTTTCGCCATATAAACGGAAGCGAGAAAATTTACGATGCACGAATAAGTCGTTGCAATAATAAGGATAGGAACATACTGCCACGAATCGTAATAATCGTCGGCAACAAGTATTTTTGTTATAATCTGACAAAGGAGAATGAGCACCGAAGCTACGGCAAAAATACCGCCCGAATAAACTCTAAACACCTTGGTAAAGAACTGCGCTCCACCCTCCTGATCATATTCGTCAACCGCACTAAGTTGCCAAGCGTCGATAAATATCTGCGAGAAAAGAATAACAAAATTAGGGATTTTTGAAGCGGCGGTATAAAGACCGTTTGCCGAAGAAGAAATAAAATAAGTTACCATATATCTGTCCGACACATTGATTATCCACCACAAAACAACGGTAGGAATAAGCGGCACGCAATATTTAAGCATTTGGTGCGCAATTCCTTTATCTTCAAGCTTATTAAAACCAATATAGCGGTAAAGCTTGGCAGTGACAAAATAGAAAATTACCGAGCAAGCATCGGATGCAATAATAGCAACAATATAACCCGTTACACCCCATTTGAAAGGACCGAGGAATAAAATTGTAAACGCCAAGGTTGTTGCCGTTGCAAGTATACCGTCAATCGCATAAAGCTTAACATGACCGCATCCCCTTACAAACTGCTGACAAAGTTGCCTAAAACTTGAAACAAGAACGAAAGCAACAATCAAAATTATATAATCGCCGAGGTGGAAATCGTTAATCGTGAGCAAGCTTAAAGGATAGGTGAAAAGCAAAAATACCGCAAAACCGGCAAGGGTTGTCCTTACCCCGACTTTAAAAACATTCGCCTTGTTAACCGCTTTGTCAAGCGCAAAACGAAGCGCCGCACTGTTAACCTGCAAGGTAACAATAGGTATGAGCACATTTACCGTTTGCTGAACGAGGTCGGCGGCACCGTAGTCGCCCGTGCCCATCATTCTGGTTACAAACGGCATTAATAAAAACGACAGTATTTTTGACGAAAAAGTACCAATCGCAAATATTATTGTGTTGGAAGCTAATTTTTTGTACTTGTCCATAAATATAATTCCTTGTGTGTTAAGTTAAATTAGAGTTAATAAAACAATTTAAAACCTTCCCTTTGTTGAAAGCTTTTTTCTATATTAATAACTCATCTTACCGTCGCTGAAAGTGAGCGTATTATCACTTGACGACGAGGTATAAATGCAGCTTGATTTGCAAACAAAGTCACCGCCGTCAACCTTTGTTCCGATTAAAAATACATATTGATATCCGTAACCGACGCCGAGCGTACCCGTAAGGTCGCAGTCGGAAAGCGAAAGCATAGTTTTCGTGTCCATTGAGTTCATATTAAGTTCTTTTGCCCTGTAGGTTGAGCCGTCAAGTTCAGCGTAATAAAGCCTGTTGGCATAAACACTCGGATAATCTGTTACCGTTGCATTTTCAACTAATGTAACCTCATTTGTTGACCCAAATTTTTGCCTAATAAGAGAATAGGATGAATCGTCATTTTTCTTATAATAATACATAAAGCCACATTCAAACGAAAGGTTGATTATATCGTTATCTTTGGTATCATCCCTAAAGTTTAAAACATCGTTTGAATCATTTTGGCTGACGGTTATGTATTCGTCATAATTTGCAACATTGTCGTGAGTAACGAAAAACACCCTTGAAAGTGAAATGCCTGCAAACGAAACCGTTTTGTCGCCGCCGGCAGTATAAAGAACGGTATTGGAAAAATCGGAAGTACTGACATAGCCAACCTTATTATCCGTACCGACATAAAAAATTTTATCATTATAAAGGTAAGCAAAAGCGATATTTTCAGCCATATTTACGCTGTCACCGCCGGAAACAGGCATTTTTTTAAGCACATTTGAATTCATATCAACTGCGTAAAGATAATCGCCCAAAACATTAAGATATTTAAAATTATATTCGCCCTTTTGAACTTTTGAATTTTTTTCCTCATTCGGTTCAAAGCGGAAAATCCCCTCATTCGGCACACTGTAGTAAATATAGGAAGAACTGTAAGTTACCGCACCCTGAGTTTTGCCGAGAAGATTGCCGATTTGATTGCCCTGAAGCGAAGTGTCAAAGGCAAAAACGCTGAAATCGTCATAATCGTAATCTGCCTTTTTTGTTGCAAGGGGCTTTGTAGTAGTAACCTTTTCTGTAGTAGGCTGAGTTGTTGTTGTGGTGGTAGTATTTTTAAACACCTTTTCGTCAACAAGTTTAACTGCCTGCTGCGCCTTGCCCTCGGGAAAATAAGCCGACAAATCAAAAGTAGGGTTAACTATTTTAATTGTAGTAACAAAAACGGCTAATAATATTATTATCAGCACTATTGTCAATAAAAATTTTTTTCTGACTTTTTTGCGTTTTCTCGCCCTTTGACGCTTTTTACGCATTTTTTGTCTTTCTTCTTCAGTCATTACCTAACCTGTCCGTTTCCGTAAATTAAATACTTTGTAGTAGTAAGTTCTCTAAGACCCATAGGTCCTCTTGCGTGAAGCTTTTGGGTAGAAATACCTATTTCAGCGCCCAAGCCGAATTCTCCGCCGTCTGTAAATCTTGTTGAAGCATTATGATAAACAGACGAAGAATCTATCAGTGCCATAAATTTATCCGCATTTTCCTTGTTTTGGGTAATTATAGCTTCTGAATGACCGGTGGAATACTTATTGATATGCTCAATAGCTTCGTCAACACTTTTAACCGTTTTAACGCTTATAATATAGTCAAGGTATTCCGTGCCGAAATCTTCCTCACTCGCCGTTTGAATATCAGGGCAAGCTTTTTTTGCCCTTTCATCGCCACGAATGGTAACATTTTTTTCATCAAGCCTTGCTTTTATAACCGGCAAAGCCCTATCAATAATATTTTCATGGATAACCAAACTTTCACACGCATTGCAAACGCCGATACGCTGAGTTTTCGCATTAAAAATAATATTTGCCGCCATATTGATATCTGCACTTTCGTCAACAAAAATATGGCAGTTGCCGGAACCCGTTTCAATAACAGGCACGGTAGCGTTTTCAACAACAGCCTGAATAAGCCTTTTGCTTCCCCTCGGAATAAGACAGTCGAGCGTGCCTTTCATCCTCATAAGTTCGGTTGAAGATTCACGGCTTGTGTCAGTAACAACTTGAATAACATTTTCGTCAAGACCGACGCTTTTAACTGCTTCCCTCATAACTTCACCGATAGCAATATTGGAATGAACAGCCTCTTTGCCGCCACGAAGAATGACTGCGTTGCCGCTCTTTAAACAAAGTGCACCGGCGTCACAGGTAACATTGGGCCGTGCTTCATAAATAATGCCGATAACGCCCATAGGACAGCTTACTTTTTTAATTACAAGTCCATTAGGTCTTTCAACAGTTTCAAGCACTCTGCCGCAAGGGTCGTCAAGCGCCATCACCTGCAAACAGCCGTCAGCCATACCACGAATTCTGTCCTCATTAAGTTCAAGCCTGTCAAGCATACCCGAATCGAGAACACCTATTTGAGCGTTATAATCAATTTTATTAGCTTCAATAATCTTTGCAGAATTTTTAACAAGTGCATTTGCAATAGCTTTGAGTGCTTCATTTTTCTTTTCACTCGTCGCACATGCAAGCGACAAAGAAGCCTTTTTTGCATTAATTCCTAACTGTTCAAGCATTGTTATCACCCTTCGCTTTAAAATATGTACCTATGCTTTCGCCCGAAAGCACTTTGTATAAATCGGTCGGCTTTTCGCCGTTCATAATAACTACCGGTATGCCGCAACTTGTAGCAATATCGGCAGCTTTGATTTTTGTTTGGAAACCGCCCGTACCTTTTTCACTCGCACCGCCGGCTATAGAATAAACATCATCGTTAATTTCTTCAACAACGCTGATAAGCTTAGCATTTTCATTTTCACTCGGGTTACAGTCGTAAAGACCGTGAGTGTCGGTAAGCATAATGAGCAAATCGGCATCAATAAGAGTTGCGACGAGAGCACTGAGGCAATCGTTATCACCGTTTAAAAGTTCCTCAATATAAACCGAGTCGTTCTCATTAATTATAGGCAAAGCACCATAGTCAAGAAGCTGATTAAAAGTGTCAACAAGGTGCTCCTTTTCCTCCGGATTTCTTAAAGTTTCGGCAGAGAAAAGAAGCTGACTTACAGTAACGGTATATTCTGAAAAAAGCTTGTCATAAAGAAACATAAGCTCACACTGACCCACAGCGGCAGAAGCCTGCAAACCCTGAACGGTTTTGGGTTTTTCGCTAAGTCCGAGTTTTGACCAACCTACCGCAATAGCGCCGCTTGAAACGAGCACCACTTCGTGACCTTCATTTTTTAAGTCTGAAAGCACGGAAGCAAGTTTTGCAAGTCTTGCAATATTTGTTTTGCCTGTTTTATGAGTTAAAGTCGATGTGCCGACCTTAACAACAATTCTCTTTTTTCCTTCGACCTTTGCCATAATTCTACTACTCCATATTAATTACAATTAACCACATTATAGCATAAAGCCTACTATAATAAAACAATTTTTTGAATGTTTTTGAAAATTCAGGCAAAAATATAAAACGGAGGTTATTACTATGACTAAACGAAGTTACATCAGGCTGTTTTCGTATACGGTTGCTTTTGCCTTGGTACTTGCAAGCTGGGCAATAATCAATATGAATCGTGCCGACAATTACAAAGCACAATTAGAACTTAGCTATCAGCAAAGCTTGAATGAACTGAGCGAAAATCTCGATTCAATTCAAACAAACTTAACAAAATCTGTCTATTCAAATTCAAACAAAATGCTTATGCAAATAAGCAAAGACTTATACAGCGAGTGTGCGTCGGCAAAAGATTCGCTTTCACGCTTACCGACAAAACAAATGAACCTCAGTTCAACCTATAAATTTATCACGCAGGCGAGCGACTACGCAACATACATTGCAAACAAAATCGCAAACAAAGAATCTGTCAGCGAAGAAGAACACCAAAATCTGAACAAGCTTTTAAACTACGCAATCGAGCTTAACGAAAGTGTCGGCGATATGGCGGCAATAGCCAACAGCGGCGCAGAAATTGACGCAAATGATTTAAAAGCAAAAAGCGTTAACATTTCTTCGCTTTCAAACGGTTTTTCCGGCACAGCAAAAATTTTTAAAGACTACCCTACCTTACTTTATGACGGTCCGTTTGCAGACGCAGTATTAAATCGAAAATCTAATCTTCTTGAAAGCGCTGAAAAAGTCAGCCGTGAGCAGGCACGGGAAATTGCGGCAAAAGTAATAAACTGCAATATAAGCGAACTTTCATATTCAGGCGAAGACAACGGCGACATAGCTTGTTATACTTTCACTTTTTCGCAAAAAACGGTTGCAATTACAAAGTACGGCGGCTACCCTGCATATGTGCTTTACGGCGGCAAAATAACATCAAGTTCCATTGACGAGAGCAATGCGGTAAACCTTGCGCAAAGCTTTTTAAACAACATCGGCTACAAAAATATGACAAACACATATTACGCAATAAACAACAACATTTGCACGGTTAATTTTGCTTACAAAATCGGCAACACAACCTATTACAGTGACCTTATCAAAGTGGGCGTATCAATGGACAACGGCAAAATAGTTTCACTTGAAGCACAGGGATATTTAAAAAATCACACTGAAAATCGCAAAGCATTTGACTGCAAACTGACTAAAGACGAAGCGCAAAAAAAATTAAGTGAGAATTTAAAAGTGCTTGACTGCAAAAAGTGCGTAATTCCGAAAGAAAACGGCAAAGAATCAAACTGCTATGAATTCAGATGTAAAAGCAATGAAACGAAAGAGGAAGTTCTCATTTATATCAATTCCGACGACGGCAGCGAGGAAGATATTATGCTTCTTCTTTACTCCGACGGCGGAACGCTCACAAAATAAATGTATAAAAATAATAATTTGATTAATAATAGCTTTGAAAGGAAGTATTAACTATGAACAGCAAAATTTTAATTATAGCAATAGCAATAGCGATAATCGCAACGGTATTTATGGGTTGCTCAAAAAACAACGACGAAATAACAACAACCACCTTACCGAGCACGAGCGAAAGCGCAACGGACAATTCTCAAACCACAACAAATACTGCAGAAAGTGACGCAAGCAGCGCTATAAGTAATGCCGAAAGCAAAGCCGACAAAGTCGGCGACGATATAGGAAAGGGCGCAGACGACATTGCCGACGGTGTAGGCGGTGCAGTAGATAAAGCCGGCGATGCAGTAAGCGATGCACTCGATTAAATTATAATTTATCTTCACATCGGTTTCTCTCCTATCGACGGCGAAGCCGCCACTTCCCTCGTCAGAGGGAAGCAAGAACTTGGCTCCCTCTGACGAGGGAGCTGTCAACTTTGTTGACTGAGGGAGAGAAAAACTATAATGTGGCTGAAAGCCGTCAACCGATTGCAAACAATAATTTAACTTAACACAAAAACGGACGAGCATCAATTTGTGATGTTCGTCCGTTAATTTTTATCTTATTAAATTATCTGCGCATAGCCGATTGAACCGACAACGGTAAGGATACCCGAAACGGCGATTGAAAGGCTGCTCATTGCGCCCTCAACCTCGCCCATTTCCATCGCTTTTGCAGTGCCTATTGCGTGGGAAGCAGTACCGATTGCGATACCCTTTGCGATAGGATGCTCAATTTTAAACAGCTTGCAAACACCCTGAGCAATGATATTACCGAGCACGCCCGTAAGCACAATTACCGCAACGGTTATAGTTACATATCCGCCGAGTTCCTCGCTGACACCCATACCGATAGCGGTTGTGATTGACTTAGGAAGCATAGTTACATACTCTTTATGGTCAAGTTTGAAAATAAGCGCCAAAATCATAATTGTTGTAAGGCTTGTAAGCACGCCTGAAAAAATACCGATTAAAACGGCTTTATGATTTTTCTTGAGCAGTTCAATTTGCTGATAAAGAGGAATTGCAAGGCAAACGGTAGCAGGAGTTAAAAGCCAACTGAGGTACTTTGCGCCCTCGTTATATGTGTCGTAATCAATATGGCAAGTTAAAAGAAAAATGATTGTAATGATAATCGAAATCAAAAGTGGGTTGAAAATGCCCGTTTTAAACTTTTTCTTTAAAAACGAACCCAAAGCGTAAGACAAAAGGCTGACGGCAACGCCCAAAAATGCCGAATTTTCAAAAAACTCACTCATTTGAAATTACCTCGCTTTCCTCTTTTGCTTTAGACTTTTTTCCTTTGATAATACTTTGGCTCACTCTGCCGCTGATGCCCATAACCGCAACGAGCGACACAACAGTGATAACAAGTACAGGAATAAGGAGCGGCTTGAGCACGCCCCAGCTTTTCATAAGTCCGACACCTGCAGGAATAAACATAAGCGGCATAATTTCTATAAGAAACAAACCCGTGTCCTTAACATCATCAAGTTTGATGATTTTTGTACAAAGGCATACGAAAAGAATTACCATACCGTAAATGCTGGCAGGAATAGGCGCAGGAATAAGAAAATTTAACCCTTCACCGATAAATGATATTAAAAGAATGATTAAAAATTGCTTGATATATTTCACGATTTTCTCCAAAATGATATAAATTACAATTTATTAGTATATCACTCAAATTGTTGCTGTCAATTAGTTGTATTTACAGATTTTTTTAGCTTTTTAAAGTAAAAATTGTCTATATTTGATTTTTGCGTGATTTTGGGTTATTATTAAGGTATAAATTAAAGGAGTAGGTGCAAATGACTCTTTATGGCAAAGCGAAAGAAACAAGTGAATTTATAAAAAGCAAGGTAAAAAACATTCCAACTACAGCCATTGTACTCGGAAGCGGGCTTGGTATGTTTGCTAATGAAACAGAAAAAGAGGTTGTGATTGATTACAAGGACATTCCTAATTTTCCGTTATCAACCGTTCCCGGTCACGAGGGCAAGCTGATTTTCGGCAAAATCGAGGGTAAATCTATCGTTGCAATGCAAGGCAGATTTCATCTTTACGAGGGATATACGGCTGAAGAAGTCACTTTTCCGGTGAGAGTTTTTCAGCTTTTGGGCGTCAAAAATTATATTGTCACAAACGCTTCGGGTGCGGTTAACCTCAGCTACAAGCCCGGAGATTTAATGATTATCGAGGACCATATCGGTCTGTTTTGCGAAAGTGCGCTTTTCGGCAAAAATGACGAAAGGTTCGGCACTCGTTTTCCGTCAATGAGCGAAGCATACAACAAAAAGCTTATTAAAATTGCAGAAAATGCGGCAGCTAAATGCAAGCTTGATGTTCACAAGGGCGTTTACTGCTACTGCAAAGGTCCGATGTTTGAAACCCCTGCCGAAATCAGATTTTTACGCACAGCCGGTGCAGATGCGGTCGGTATGTCAACCGTACCTGAAGTTGTTGCGGCAAACCACGGCGGACTTAAAGTTTTGGGCATTTCGTGTATGACAAATATGGCGGCAGGAATTTTAGACAAACCGCTGACGCACATTGAAGTTATGGAAACAGGCAAAAAAGTTGAAAAAGAATTCTCTGCATTTATGAAAGAAATCATTAAAAATATAAACTAATGTGTATGCGGGCGGATGATATGTATAGTGTAGTATGATAGTAAACACATGTGCAAGATGATAGTATACAGATTTA
>OIYY01001538.1_pt1 | contig 11812 bp, 9 predicted proteins | sample 1588341 | NCBI WGS metagenome assembly OIYY01 (sample SAMN03283287) | human gut metagenome | biome: human-associated habitat; material: feces | host: Homo sapiens | place: Peru | collected 2012
ATAAATCTGAAATACAATATTTAAAAGAAGTATTTAAGCTAAGTGAAGGAGAAGCAGGTTTCTTAGTAACCTGTGGAAAAGGTGAAGGTTTGTTGAAAGTTGGTGCAGAATCAGCTATTTTACAAATTACACCTACTCAAAAAGAGTTTGAGTTTGTTGAAACAAACTTGAATAAATTGGTAGATAATAGATCGAAAAGATTAGATTATTAAGGAGAAGAAAATGGAGATTTTTAAAAATAAAAGCTTAAGTAAGAAGTTAATATTGGTTATGCTTGTAGTTATATTCCTCGGACTAATTAAGCCTAATATTTCGAATGCCGAAGCAACAGAAGCAGCACAAGGAGGTAAATTGTTACAGCCAGTTGTTGATTTAGTTTTGACAATTGGTGATGGACTTATGGATATTATTCAGAATGCTGTTGCTGGACAAAGTGGTCATATTACTTTGGATATTACAGCAAAAAAAGGATGGATAAAAGTTATTGGAGTAATATTGGGAATAGTTGTTGCAGCTCTTGTTATTATTGTTTCTGGCGGAATAGCTGGTGCGGTAGCTGCTATAGTTGGTGCAACAGCTACAATTACAACAGGAACAGTAGTTGCAGCTTGTGTTATAGGCGGAATTACATATTTATTTGCAGTAAGTATGCTTTCTGGTGCATTTTTACCTAATATTACAGTATTACCAACATATTCTGTAAGCCCGCAAGAAATTTTTGAAGGAAAGCTTCTTATATTTGATACTAACTTTTTTCACCCTAAACAATTAATGGTGAAATACACAGAGGGAGAAGATGGAAATGAACAAAGTATAAAAGCAGATGAATTAGCATCAAAAAATATATCAGAAGACAAAATAAAATATTATTATTATCATCTAAAACAGCGATTTTTACAGTTGTTGATCCAATATCAATACCTAATTTGAATTTATTCATAACCTAATACAGCTGCAGCTGTCCTCCTTAAAATAAATATACAAAAGTTACCCATTGCATAGTGACTTTGGTGAAAAAACGCAGAATATGTCATTTTCTATGCAACTTATGCATTATAGAGTAAATTGGAATAAATTTCAATATTAATAGGAAATAATAAAATAGCTTTAATAATTTATGGCGGATATTTTTATTAAAATTTAAGAACTTAAGAGTAAGTTTAATTGACATCATATTGTTTTGTTTATTATAATTTCTTGTATATGATTATGAATTATTAGTCTGTAACATGTGTAAGACTGAAAGGAACATTTTATGAACTGGTTTGCTAAATTTGAGAAAAAATTCTCTAAGTATGCGATTAAGAATCTTATGTTTTATATCATTGTCCTTTATGCAATAGGATTTGTGATGAATACATTTTTTAATGGATTATATGACGCATATTTTTCACTTGATTTTGCTATGATTTTCAAAGGACAGGTATGGAGACTCGTCACATTTATATTACAACCGCCTTCTAGCAGCATAATATTTGTGGTATTTGTGCTGTATTTCTACTATCTGATTGGTTCGGTACTTGAAAGAATATGGGGCTCGTTCAGATTTAATGTATACTTCTTCACAGGAGTTATCCTTAATATACTTGCATCACTTATTATCTATCTTATATGGGGATTAAGCTTTAAGTTAAGCACTAACTATATTAACCTTGCACTGTTTATGGCATTCGCTATGGAGCAGCCGGATATGGAGGTTTTATTATTCTTCATTATCCCAATCAAGATTAAATGGATGGCAATACTTGATGCTGTAATATTCGGAATTACTATAGTATTCGGATATCTTGTGCCATTTCTTCCCCAAAATGTATGGTACAGCCTGTATGCAGCAGGATTTCTCGCACCTCCAGGATATAAATACATGTGTTATGCCAACGCAACGGCGGCGCTTGTGTCAATGCTGAATTTCATAATATTCTTCTTCCTGTACAAGAAAGGCCCGGCAAAGAGCAGTACACAGAGAAACTTCGACAAAGCAATGAGAACAGCAAAGAAAGCACAGCAGAACGCCAGAAAAGACTATTGGCAGCAGAATAATACAGCACAGTCTGGCACATATGGTTCTGCGTCCCCAGACAGCAGAACACAGGATAGTCAGGCACAACACGCGAAGCGGGGAGTGCCGAAGCACAGATGTGCAGTATGCGGAAGGACAGAACTTGACGATGAAAACCTAACATTCAGATTTTGCTCAAAATGTGCCGGTAACTACGAATATTGTTCCGACCACCTATATACCCACATCCATGTAACCGGTAATAAACAGTAACCATCCGGGGGAGAAGTGTAAGCAAAGAGAGACAGGGACGGTGTCAGAATTGAATTTTCTGAGTTGTGTGGGAGTTAAAGCCAGAGTTTGCGAAGCGCGGTTCAAAAAATCACGTTCAAGCGAAGCGCGTTGATTTTTTGAACAAAAAAGCGAAGCAAAAACTGGCTTTTACTCCCACTAAACGAAGAAATCTGAAATACTGACACCGTCCCTGTCTCTCTTTGCGTATCCTTCCACCCCCCCCTAAAAAGCTTGTTAAATAAAAAACTTAGTTGATTTGACACGCAAATATGTTATTATATTGTAGGTATGTGTTTGAAAAGATTTTAATTATTTTGGAGGAAACAATGAAAAAGACTAAGATTATTTGCACAATGGGTCCTAATACTAACGACAGAAACCTTATTAAGGATCTTGCGTTAACAGGAATGGATATTGCAAGATTTAATTTTTCTCATGGTGACCATGAGGAGCAGGCAGGAAGATTTGCCTTAATTAAAAGTGTAAGAGAAGAACTTAATATCCCTATTGCAACTCTTCTTGATACTAAGGGACCTGAGATCAGAACAGGTGCTGTTAAGGATGACAAGAAGGTTACACTTGTTGAGGGACAGAAATATACATTAACAACAAGACAGGTGCCAGCAGATGATAAGATTAATATGGTAACTTATGCAGGTCTTCCAGAAGATGTTACTACAGGTAATATTATTCTTATCGATGATGGTCTTATCGAGCTTAAGGTTGATAAGGTTGAAGGTACAGAGATTGAATGTACAGTAATTAATGGTGGTGAGCTTGGTTCTAAGAAGGGTGTTAATGTTCCTAACGTAAGCATCAGACTTCCAGGCATCACAGAGAAAGATAAGGAAGATATCATCTTTGGTGTTGAGCAGGGATTTGATTTTATCGCAGCTTCATTTGTAAGAAATGCAGCATGTATCGAGGAAATTAAGCACCTTCTCTGGGAGCATGGTTCAGATATCCCAGTTATTGCTAAGATTGAGAATGCCGAAGGTATTGCTAATATAGATGATATCATCAGAGTTGCTGATGGTATCATGGTGGCCCGTGGAGATATGGGTGTTGAGATTCCTGCTGAGGAAGTTCCACACGTTCAGAAGGAAATCATCAAGAAGTGTAATGCTAAGTATAAGCCAGTTATCACAGCTACACAGATGCTTGATTCTATGATCAGAAATCCAAGACCTACAAGAGCTGAGGTTACTGATGTTGCTAACGCTATCTACGACGGAACAGATGTTGTTATGCTTAGTGGTGAGACTGCTAATGGAAAGTACCCATTAGAGGCTGTTAAGATGATGGTTAAGATTGCAGAAAGAACAGAGCAGGAGATTAAGGGACATTCAGTAGAATATTCTAATCTTCACAGCAAGAGAAGCATTTCAAGCGCTGTATGTAATGCTGCAGTTCAGACAGCAGATAACCTTGGAGCTAAGGCTATTATCTGTCCTACAATTTCAGGATTTACAGCAAGACTTACATCTAAGTTAAAGCCAGAGGCTGAGATTATCGGATGCTCTCCATACGATAACGTTCTTAGAAAGATGCAGATTTACTGGGGGGTTAGACCTCTTAAGACTGCTACAGAAGCTTCTACTGATAAGATTATTGAGCATGCATTAGTAGTTTCTGAACATGCTGGATTCGTAGAAGAAGGAGATACAGTAATTGTTTCTGCTGGTATTGCTACATCTTCTGATCCTTCATCTAAGAGAGGACTTACTAACACAATGAGAGTAGTTACAATCTAGTGTTAATTTGATACATTTGTTTCGGAATGAGGCTTGATTTTAATATTCTATTATGTTATAAGTAATACACAATTAATATTACAAAGCGTTGATGGAAACAAGTAGGTTATTACTGAACTTACAGAAAGCAGCCGGTTGATGAGAGGCGCAAGGGTAAGGGTAACTGAATACATTCCGGAGCGGCGAACTGAAAGCATATTTGTAAGTAGGGGCAGCCGGAGTAGCACACGTTATAGTGCATAAGTCCATGTTGGTGGACTTAATGAGGTGACAGATGCGAGTCTGTCATGAATAAAGGTGGTAACACGTAAGTTCAGGCTTTCGTCCTTTTAAAGAAGGGCGGAAGCCTTTTTTGTAAGCAATGAGCCATGCAAGCCAGAATGTGCTTGCACAGATTCTGTCTTATATGGCGAATGCAGATAATGAACTGCGAGCGCAAGCAGTAATGAGAAAAATGAAAAGAGAGGAAACAAAAATGACACTTTATGACGAATTGGTTGCAAGAGGTCTTATTGCACAGGTAACAGATGAAGCACTTATCAAAGACCTTATTAACAATGGAAAGGCTACATTTTACATTGGATTTGATCCAACAGCAGACAGCCTTCATGTAGGACACTTTATGGCACTCTGCCTTATGAAGAGACTCCAGATGGCAGGAAATAAGCCAATCGCACTTATTGGCGGTGGAACAGCTATGATTGGTGATCCATCAGGACGTACAGATATGAGAAAAATGCTTACACCAGAGCAGATTCAGCACAATGTTGACTGCTTCAAGAAGCAGATGGCAAGATTCATTGATTTCTCAGATGACAAGGCATTACTTGTTAATAATGCTGACTGGCTTCTTAATCTTAACTATGTAGAACTTTTAAGAGAGGTTGGAGCATGCTTCTCAGTTAACAACATGTTAAGAGCTGAATGCTACAAGCAGAGAATGGAAAAGGGATTAAGCTTCCTTGAGTTTAACTACATGATTATGCAGTCATACGATTTCTATATGTTATACCAGAAATACGGCTGTAACTTACAGTTTGGTGGTAATGACCAGTGGAGCAATATGTTAGGTGGAACAGAGCTTATCAGAAGAAAGCTTGATAAGGATGCTTCAGCTATGACAATCACACTTCTTCTTAACTCAGAGGGTAAGAAGATGGGTAAGACAGCTTCAGGTGCTGTATGGCTTGATCCGAATAAGACAAGTCCTTACGATTTCTACCAGTACTGGAGAAATGTTGATGATGCAGATGTCCTTAAATGTATCCGTATGCTCACATTCCTTCCACTTGAAGAGATTGATAAGATGGATAGCTGGGAAGGTGCTCAGCTTAACAAGGCTAAGGAGATTCTTGCTTATGAGCTTACAAAGCTTGTTCATGGTGAGGAAGAAGCTAAGAAAGCAGAAGCTACAGCAAAGGCAATCTTTACTGGCGGAGATGCAGCTAACATGCCTACAGCAAAGCTTGAAGCAGACAGCTTTACAGATGATGAAATTGATGCAATTAATCTTGTGTTTGGAGCGGGACTTGCAACAACTAAGTCAGAGGCAAGAAGAACTATCCAGCAGGGTGGCGTTTCTGTAGATGGAGAAAAGGTAGCAGATATAGCGGCTAAGTTCCCTAAGAGCATGTTCGAGGGAGAAGGTGTAGTTGTAAAGAAGGGGAAGAAGTCTTTCGTTAAGGTATCTGTTAATTAATTTTTCTCCCACGAAGGAAGGATTATGAAAAAAGATGAGATTACAATGGTGAGGCTTTTAAGCCTCGCCGTTCTTATGGCTCTGAGTCTGTTTATTTTACTTGTTCTTGTAGGAAACAACGAGTTTGGACAGATTATTAGTAAAATGAATAATAATTCACTTAATATTTCTGAAAATCAGAATTCAGTATACAATCTGTATTACTATACGGGATTTAATGTCGTATATCAGTTATTTTTCTCGATAACGGTATTATTTACGGCAGTATCACTTACAGGAATTCTTTTGAGAATAGGCAACACAGGTATAATTGCTTCTGTTGCTGCTATATTTAATATGATGACTGGTATATTGCTTTTAATGGCAAGAATATTGGAATCGTCATCATCAATGCACGCATGGATAGATTCTTTCTATATTGATGGTGTGGTAAAAGGACAGATTGAGACAGCACAGCTGATGGATAAAATACCTGTGTTGTATATATTATTGGTGATTTTGGGAATACTTGAACTGATGATGGTGAAAAGCTCCGGTATCAGGTACATAAAAATGTTTTCTAAAAATAAACAGACTAACGCAGCTGTTTTTCTTATGCCGGCTCTCATTATATATGTGTGGGAAGGCTTTATAAGAAGAAATATATTATCTGAAATTATAAAAAATGGTGATTCACAAAGAATGACAATTAATGAATATCTTACCGGATATTATATTGGCAATAAAATATTCTTTAACTGGTCATGGATGATAATGCTTTTACTAGCAACCATTATTTGTATAATTATACAATCAGGCGTTATCAAGGGATTAAGCGGCAGGGCAGGAATGTTGGCAGGTATAGGTATTCCGGCACTTGTAACGATAATACCATCTGTTATATATGCATTTAATCCACCGGCACTGTTTGGATATATTACGCTGGATATATCGTTATGTGATATGACTGATAACGCATTTTACATGTATCTTGTAACTTTCTGCGTGTGCATGACGGCTGCATACATACTGATATATCTTGTGATAAGCGGGCTTCTGGATATGAGAAAGCTGGCAGGTATATTTGTTATAAATGTTGTTACAAGTGTAATTCTTATGATTATTGTTTCGGGCAAATCTTCACTTGCAATCCAGTATATGCCGTGGATAGTGGCAGACTGCGCATCAGTTATACTGGCGTTTATATGTGTGGCTGTTAAGCCTGTTAATAAGAAAATGGCTGAGTTATGCGGTGCCCGCAAAAAAGTTTGACTTTTTGGGGCACCGCATGATTAAATTCTGATTCAGCCATTATTTTATAATTGTTTAATATCTTTAATGTCGGTGTCTGCAATCATTGAGTAGTTAGTGTAGTACACAACGAATCCCGGTTTAGCACCGGCAGGCTTTTTAACTTCTTTCTTTAATACATAATCGACTTCAACTTTTTCCTGCTCACGGCCTTTAGAGTAATAGGCGGCAAGGCTTGCTGCTTCTTCAAATGTCCTGTCAGGAACTTCTTTTCCATCTGTTTTAAGAAGTACATGAGAACCTGGCATCTGCTTGGCGTGAAACCACCAGTCATTGCCGTTGCCTGTCTTGAAGGTAAGTTCGTCATTCTGTATGTTATTCTTTCCAACGTATATGTCAAATCCATCGCTTGATACAAAATGCATCGGCTTGTTGGCTGTGATTTTGTGCTTTCCTTTAACAGTCCTTTTAATATATCCAGTTTCAATAAGCTCTTCCTTAATGTTAGCAAGATCAGCCTCTGTTACTGAAATCTCAATTGCATTGATAATAGATTCAAGGTAACTTATTTCTTCAGTAATCTCTTGAATAAGACGGATTCCGGCTTCATAGGTTCTTTTAAGCTTGTTATATCTTGCAAAATATTTGTTGGCATTCTCAATTGGTGTGAGAGTGTTATCAAGCGGAATCTTAATTGTAGTATTATCGTAGTAATTAAGTGCTTCATATTCCTTAGAACCTGCAGGAATACTGTAAGCGTAGGTTGTAAGAAGTTCGCCGTAGATACGGTATTTGTCCTTTTTCTCAGTGTCCTTTATCTGCTTTTCCTGAATGTCAAGCTTCTTGTATGCTCTTTCAAGATGTGTTGTTACAATTCTTCTTATATCAACAGACTTCTGGTGGATTCGAGTTGCAATCTCTTTCTGTCTGTAATAATCGATAATCAGTCTGCTTATCGAATCATATTCTGTGTGGTTGTCATACATAGAAAGCTTCACAGCGGCAAATTCTGCAGGCACACCGTTGTCAGTTACCATATCGGGGTGGTAGATACTATTTCTTACATCAGACATAAGTGCGTCAAATACGTTGTATAATGCATTTTTCATAGGCTCATCAAGACAGTTGGCAGGATGCCCGCCATCAATTCCGGCACGGTATGCAAGCTCTTCTGCTATACATGTGCTAATTCCTGTATAGCTTGAAAGCAGCGCCTTGACAACAGGTACAGGCTTTGTAAATACTGTTTCGTCAAAATGCTTTCTGTCAGCTTCAAGCGGATTAATCTTGTCAGAAGTATTAGGAATGAAATAAGGTCTTCCAGGTAAAACTTCCCTGACTGAGCTTGTCTGTGCTGATATATGCTTGATACTGTCTAATATAGTATTATTGTCGTCACATAATATTATATTGCTGTGCTTTCCCATGAATTCTGCGATTATGTGCTTTCTGCACAGGTCGCCAAGTTCATTTAAATGTTCTGCCTCAATATCAATTACACGCTCAAATTTTGGCTGTGTTATAGATATTATTCTTCCGTTGTTCAAATGTTTTCTAAGAAGCATGCAGAAATTCGGTGCAGTAGCAGGGGATGGCTTGTTATCGTCTGTAAGATATGCAAGAGGAAGCGATGCATTTGCAGATAAAACAAGTCTGTACTGACCAGATTGTGTCTTTATTGTAAGCATTATTTCATCGGCTTCAGGCTGTGATATTTTGTAAAGTCTTCCGCCGTTAATTGTGTCGTTTAATTCATTAACAATACTGGATATTGTAATTCCATCGAATGCCATAATGTCTCCTTTAATTAGTAATATTCATTAATCTTATTGCATTATATTAACATACTTATTGCTGTAAGTCTTGTTATCTTTCACAAAAATTGGTATACTTTCCTAAGCATTATATGCGAATGGAAGGATAGAAACAATGATTAAAAGTATGACAGGCTTTGGCCGGAGTGAAATTGTTAAAGGTAACAGAAAGATTTCAGTTGAGATTAAGTCAGTTAATCACAGATATCTTGAGGCAGGTATCAAGATGCCTAAGAAGCTTAATGTATTCGAGAGCAGAATGAGAGACTTGCTTAAGAAGTATGCAACAAGAGGCAAGATTGATATATTTATTAATTATGAGGATGATTCAGAAAATCAGGTTAATCTTAAGTTCAACCAGAATATAGCTGATGAATATATGGCTATATTTAATAATATGTCCGAAAAATACAATCTTAAAAATGATATGACTGTTGGAGGTCTTGCCAGATTTCCAGAGGTTATCACAATGGATGAGGTGCAGGAAGACGAAGAGGAGCTGTGGCATTTTATAGAAGAAGCCATGAAGGCAGCCTTAGAGCAGTTCGTTAATACAAGAATCCTTGAAGGCGAGAATCTTAAGAAAGACCTTTTAGGAAAGTTAGACCACATGGAGGAGCTTGTCGCATTTGTTGAAAAGAGAAGTCCTGAGATTATGAAGGAATACCGCAGCAAGTTAGAAAGTAAGGTAAAAGAGCTTCTTGGCGATACAACTATTGATGAGAGCAGAATTGCAACAGAGGTTATTATATACGCAGATAAGATATGTGTTGATGAGGAAACTGTAAGATTAAGAAGCCATATCGAGCATGCGAGAAAATGTCTTAACGAGGACGGCGGCATTGGAAGAAAGATGGATTTCATTGCACAGGAGATGAACAGAGAAGCTAACACAACTCTTTCTAAGGCTAATGATATTGAGATATCTAATGCAGCTATTGACTTAAAGACTGAGATTGAGAAGGTAAGAGAGCAGATTCAGAACATTGAGTAGGTTTTCAATATATTTTTAATGGGTTTTGATTAAATTTACTTGATTGTTTCGGGTTTGTTAGGTATAATAGCTTGTGCACTTTATGTGCAGAATGAGGTAATTATATGAGCAAAGGACTATTATTAGTTATTTCAGGATTTTCTGGTGCAGGCAAAGGAACTGTTATGAAGCGACTTTTAGAGCTTCACGACGAGTATTCACTTTCTATATCAGCTACAACAAGAAAGCCAAGAGAAGGCGAAGCTGATGGAAGAGAATATTTCTTTAAGACTGTAGAAGAATTCGAGAAGATGATTGCTGAAGATGCTTTAATAGAGCATGCACAGTATGTTGGCAATTATTACGGAACACCTAAAGCATATGTTGAAGAACAGCTTGATAAGGGTAACAATGTTATTCTTGAGATTGAGATACAGGGTGCCATGAATATCAAGAGAATGTTCCCGGATGCAGTGCTTATGTTTATAACACCACCGTCAGCGGCAGAACTTGAAAAGAGACTCCGTGGCAGAGGAACAGAAGATGAGGCGACAATCAAAGCCCGTCTTTCAAGAGCAGCAGAGGAAGCAGAAGGTGTTGAGGATTATGATTACATAGTTATCAATGATGAAGTTGATTTATGTGTCGTCCGAATTCATGATATTGTGTTAGCTGAGAAGATGAAAGCTAAGTATAATCTTGGACTGATTAATAATATTAAAGAAGAATTAAAGGTTTATTCGAAAGGAGAATAATATAATGATACATCCATCGTATACTGAATTAATGGCTGTAATTAACAGTGAGGTAGAAGAGGGCGAGCAGCCTTTAGTACAGAGCAGATATTCAATTGTTAAGGCAACTGCTAACAGAGCTAAGGAAATCATTGATGCAAGAAGCGTTGAGGAGAAGATTGCCAAGGCAAGAATTGAAGCAAGCAACAAGGAAAAAGAGAAGGATAAGGACAAGGATAAGGTTGAGGAGAAGAGAATCTCTAAGGAAGATGAGAGAAAGCTTCAGGTTGGAACTCCTCTTGTAAGATGTTCAGAGAAAGACAAGCCATTATCAATCGCAGTTAAAGAATTCTACGAAGGTAAGGTTAAGATTCTTGGAAGTACAGACGAGAATACTTCATTATAATTAACAAAGACTGATGTTAAGGGCAACTGCTTGTATGGGCGGTTGCCCTTTTGTGATTTGCCATATGTGGCAAATTGGTAGCGATGAGAATACAAGCGGGAATCACACAATCATGCTTGCATGTATTGCGTGATTATCGCTTGCATTCGAGGAGCACCGCGACAGTGACGAAGCGAAGCAAAGTCACAAAAGCTACTCGCGTAAAAGTAGCGATGAGAATGGTTATTTATTAAGGAGGAAATCATATGTTACTAAGTATTGCGCTAATTTTATTAATCGGTATGTTTGCAGGCTGGCTGTGTTCAAAATTAAGACTGCCGTGCTTGTTGGGAATGATAATTACCGGAATTATTTTAGGACCATATGTGCTTAATCTTATTGATGCATCAATACTTAATATTTCATCGGAATTAAGAAAAATAGCGCTGATAATTATCTTAACCAGAGCGGGTCTTACATTAAATATAAATGATTTAAAAAAGGTAGGAAGACCGGCAATAATGATGTGCTTTATTCCGGCAACCTTTGAAGTAATCGGAATGGTTATACTTGCACCTATGCTGCTAGGCGTAACAGTTTTAGAGGCTGCAATTATGGGAGCTGTAGTGGGAGCAGTTTCTCCGGCTGTAATAGTTCCCAAGATGATAAAAATGATTGAAGAAGGATATGGGGTTGAAAAAGGGATTCCTCAGCTTATTCTTGCAGGAGCTTCAGTTGATGATGTGTATGTAATAGTGCTTTTTAGTGCATTTACTTCGCTTGCATCAGGAACAGGAGTATCGGTAATGAGCTTTGTAAATATTCCGGTATCAATAATACTTGGAATAATAGCCGGTTTGCTTGTTGGCTTAGTACTTTCGTATTTATTTATAAAAGTACATATGCGTGATACTGTTAAAGTCATAATAT
>OIYY01001540.1_pt1 | contig 11797 bp, 8 predicted proteins | sample 1588341 | NCBI WGS metagenome assembly OIYY01 (sample SAMN03283287) | human gut metagenome | biome: human-associated habitat; material: feces | host: Homo sapiens | place: Peru | collected 2012
GTATATCTGGTCAAGCATCTCTGATGGTCTTAAATCCCTTACTTTGCCATTAAGCGTAGATGCACAGAAACGGCAGCCCATACGGCATCCTACCTGTGAGGATATACATACTGAATTACCATGATGATATTTCATGAGTACACTCTCAACATAATTACCATCTGATAATCTGAACAGATACTTCTCTGTTCCATCAAGCTTGGAATGTTGTACCCTGACCGGCTCAAGACATACATATTCTGATGTTTCTTTCAGTTTCTGTCTTAATGCATTAGAAAGGTTGGTACATTCATCGAAGCTGTCTGCCAGCTTTTCATGCATCCACTGATATAACTGTCCTGCCCTGAACTTTTTCTCGCCAAGCCCAGCCATATATGTTACAAGTTCATCATAATTAAGCGACTTAATATCTGTCATGTCTATTCTCTCCTAAGTTTTGCAACAAAGAATCCATCTGTTCCGCCATTCTTTCCCGGCAGAATCTGTCTGTATTCTATCTTCTTAAAGCCATATTTTTCACATAACCAGTCGGCATTGGCTTCATTCTCTTCTGAATTAATTGTACATGTGCTGTACATCATTATACCGCCCTGCTTAACATATGCCTGTACAACAGAAAGTATGCTCTGCTGAAGCTCTTTTAATGAAACCAGCTTATCCTCTGTTATATTATATCTGATATCAGGCTTTCTTCCCATAACGCCGAGTCCTGAACACGGAAGGTCTGCTATAACAACATCTGCCTTTTCCTTCATCGGCTCATCCATTACAAGGGCATCTTTTACCTGAACCTCTATATTATCAAGTCCAAGTCTTGATACATTTTCTTCAATAAGCCCTGCCTTATAATCTGATACATCCCTTGAATATACTTTACCATCAGCGCCAACGCTTATTGCAGCATTAACGCTCTTGCCTCCTGGTGCTGCACACACATCAATTACTGTGTCCCCTGCCTTAAATCCAGTCATATATCCTGCTGCCATGGAACTTATATCCTGTATCTGGTACAGACCATCCCTGAAACTCTTCAGTCCGGCTATATAATCATAGTCCTTAATCTCTAAAGCATATGGTATACCTTCAACATCTGCCACAGATACGTTTTCCTGTGAAAGAATCTTCTTTATCTCTTCAACCGGTGCCTTTGCTGTGTTACATCTTACATAAGTCTTTTTTTCCTGCTTAAAGCCTGCAAGAATTTCCTCGGTTTTATCAATCCCTAGCTGTTCATGCCACATTTTAACTATCCATAATGGCATTGAGTATTTTACAGAAAGGTACTGTTCAATATCCTTATTTCTGTCAGGATATGTAATATTGTCTTTATTTCTTGCAATGTTTCTTAAAACTCCGTTTACAAAGCCCTTAAGACCTGCAAAGCCACGCTTTGTAGCCAGCTTTACAGCCTCGTTGCACACTGCCGAATCCGGGATATTATCCATATACATTATCTGGTATACGGACATTTCGCATATATTTCTTATTAGTGGTTTCATCTTTCTTACAGGAGTCTTGGAAAACTGGTCTATTATATAGTCAATTTCAATCCTGTTCTCAATTGTTCCAAGAGACAACCTGCTTATAAATGCTCTCTTATTCTTATCAAGATACTGGTACTTTGTCAGTGCATTATTAATGAGAAGGTGTGAAAATTCACCCTTCTCATTGATTTCCATAAGTATATCCAGTACAACTGCCCTTAAATTCACCGAATCAGTCACGGCGTCTTCCTCCAAATAAATAAATCAGTCTTAAAAGCTGTAAAATTGCTGTGGCTGCTGCCGCAACATATGTCATGGCTGCTGCTGAAAGCACCTTTTTTGCCTGTCTGTTCTCATCTCCATACAGGAATCCTTCTGATTCAAGAAGCTGTAATGCTCTTGCTGAAGCATTAAACTCAACCGGTAATGTTACAAGCTGGAAAAGTACTGCCAGACTGAACATAAGAATACCAATATCTATAAGTATATTAGTTGAGCCAAATATAAGTCCAAGCACAATAAGTATCCATGATACCTGTGAACCGACACTGGCTAACGGAAACAACGCTGTCCTGAAGCTTAATGGACCATATCCATAAGCATGCTGTATGGCATGTCCTGTTTCATGTGCTGCAACTCCGATAGCCGCAACAGATGTTGAATTATACACAGAATCTGACAGGTTAAGTGTCTTATTTCTTGGGTTATAATTATCTGTCAGGCTTCCTGATACTCTCTGAATGGATACATCATATATTCCCTGGCTTCTTAAAAGCTGCTCTGCAACCATTGCACCTGTCATTCCTTTTGAAGATGACACCCTTGAATATTTGTTAAATGTGCTTTTTACCTTTACCTGTGCTATCAGTGCAATAACACATGATATTATTATCAGAATGTACATTGGATCATAGTAATATCCATATCCATAATAACCATATAAAGCTACCATAATACCTCTTTTCTGAACCATTTAAGATTCTGCTTATACTCCTAACATTACACCTGCTTCTAACTGATTGCCTCTTAAGAACGAACCGCTATCCATTCTCTTCTTACCTTCTAACTGAACCTCATTAACAACTAAATACCCTTGTCCACATGCAATTGTAAATGTGTTCTTTCCTACAGTAACAACCTGTCCCGGCTTAACTTCATCTGTCTGTACTTCACTGATATTATCTGCAACATCTGCATCCCATATCTTTAACATTTTACCGTCTATATAAGTAAATGCACTAGGCCATGGATTAAGTCCTCTTATAAGTCTTTCAAGCTCAGCTGCACTCTTATTAAAGTCCATCTTACCAAATGACTTGTGAAGCATTTTAACATAAGTGCTTTCTGAATCATCCTGCTTAACAGGAGTAATAGTTCCAGCTTCAAGTTCTTCAAGTGTCTTTACTAAAAGCTGCGCACCGACATCACTTAATCTGTCAAAAAGGCTTCCACCAGTCTCTTTAACGTCAAGTTTTACCTTTTCAACCATCAGGATATCACCTGTATCAAGACCTTCGTCCATCTTCATGGTTGTAACGCCTGAATACTCGCAGCCGTCAATAACTGCCCACTGGATTGGTGACGCACCCCTGTACTTAGGAAGAAGTGATGCATGAACATTTACACAGCCATACTTAGGCATATTGATAATGCTTGCAGGAAGTATCTGTCCAAATGCGACAACAACGATTACATCTGCATTATATGTTCTTAATTCTTCGACAAATGCTTCATCTCTTGCTCTCTCCGGCTGTAAAACTGTGATTCCATGTGCCACAGCTTCTTCCTTAACCGGTGAGAAAACAAGTGACTTGCTTCTTCCCTTTGGCTTATCAGGCTGTGTGACAACTGCTGCCACATCATGTCCTGCTTCGATTATTGCTTTAAGTGTTCCTACCGCAAAATCGGGTGTACCCATAAAAACTACTCGCATTCTGTTCCCCTTTTCATTAATTATTCTTCTTCAATGTCATCTGTAGAAAGAAGTTCTCCTTCTACCTTATCAACATACATTATGCCATCAAGGTGGTCAATCTCATGAAGAAGGCATCTTGCAAGAAGCTCCTCTCCTTCAACTATAATCTCTTCCATGTTCTCATTAAGAGCCTTAACCTTGGCATAATTAGGTCTTGTAACCTCACCTGTCTTTCCCGGTACACTAAGGCATCCTTCAAGTCCTGTCTGGCTTCCGCTTGTCTCTAACACAACAGGATTAATAAGTACAATAGGATCGTCACCACAGTCAATAACAACAAGTCTCTTTCTGATTCCAACCTGAGGTGCAGCAAGTCCTACGCCGTTAGCCTCATACATTGTCTCAAACATATCGTCGATAAGTTCCTGAATTCTTGGTGTCATCTCTGTAATCTCTTTTGCCTTGGCTCTTAGTATATCATCTCCAAGTGTTCTAATATTTCTTATTGCCATAATTACCTCTTTTCCTATTAATTATCCATTAATATCGTATTGTACAAAAACATCTCTAAAAGCCTGACTTCCAACAATATTAACATCAAGCTTTTCATATATATCAGTAAGAACTTCCCTGTTTTTATGTTTTACATAGATTATCTTACTATACACATCTTTAATCTTATAAATTGGCGCATCTGCCGGACCTATGCACATAAGTCCTTCAACCATACAGTTGTTATCCACAAATGCTTTAACCCACGCTGCACTCTTTGTCAATAATATCTCATCTGGTGATGATAACATAATTTTCATAAGATTATCCACTGGCGGATATCCGCACAGCTTCCTGTAAGCAATTTCCTGCTCATAAAAAGCATTATAATCCTGATTAGCCGCGCTAACAATACTAAAATGCTCCGGCGTATAAGTCTGTATAACTACATTACCGCTTTTTTCTGCTCTTCCTGCCCTTCCTGCCGCCTGTGTAAGAAGCTGGAAGGTTCTCTCAGAAGCCCTGTAATCACTGGAATAAAGTGACATGTCTGCCGCAAGCACTCCCATAAGCGTTACATTTGGAAAGTCATGTCCCTTGACAATCATCTGGGTTCCAATAAGAATATCCGCATTACCATTGGCGAATTCCGACAGAATCTTTTCATGTCCATCCTTGCCTCTTGTAGTGTCCATATCCATTCTTAGCACTCTCGCCTGTGGAAATGTTTTCTTAACCTGTGCTTCAACGCCTTCCGTTCCTGCCCTAAAGCCGGAAACATATCTTGAACCGCATGAAGGGCATACAGTTATCTTAGGTGTTGTATATCCGCAGTAATGGCACATAAGCCTTCCATCAGCGTGCTCCGTAAGTGAAACATCACAATGTGGGCATTTCATAACCTTTCCACATGAACGGCATGATATAAAGCCAGCCACTCCTCTCTTATTAAGAAAAAGCATTATCTGTTCATGCTTTGCAAGTCTGTCACTCATCAATTCTCTTAACCTGTTACTGAATATCGTCCTGTTTCCAAGCCTTAATTCTTCTCTCAGGTCAACAATATCAACTGACGGAAGTTCTCCGCTTCCTGCACGGCTGTCAAGTTTAATAAGCTCTATATATCCATTCATTGCTGCATAATAGCTTTCCATTGAAGGAGTCGCAGAACCCAATATTACCGAAGCACCTGCCTCCTCTGCAATATGACACGCAACTTCTCTTGCATGATATCTTGGAACAGTCTCTGACTTATAAGCCCCTTCATGCTCTTCATCTATTACTATAAGCCCTATATTTGAAAATGGTGTGAACAGCGCTGAACGAGGTCCTATCATTACACTTATATCGCCTCTCTGTGCCCGCAGAAACTGGTCATACCGTTCTCCCTTTGACATTCGGGAATTCATAATAGATACCTTATCACCGAATCTGTGATAAAACCTCTGCACAGTCTGGAATGTGAGCGCAATCTCCGGTATCAGCACAATTGCCTGTCTGCCCTGACTTAGCACATGCTCTATTGCCGCAAGATACACTTCGGTCTTTCCGCTTCCTGTCACACCATGAAGCAGATATGTCTTATAATCTCCATTATCATAATCAGATATTATTTTATCAACAGCATTTTTCTGCTGTTCATTGAGTTCAATATGCTTTCTTTCTCCCGAAACATTTCTTACAGGATTCCTGTACATATCTTCTGATCTGACTTCTACAATCCCCATATCTTCAAAGGTTTTGATAATCTGCGCCGTAATATTAAGTTTTGATTTAATAATATTTTCTTCTATTACAGGCTCATTAATCAGAGCTTCTAACAGTCTGTATCTTGCCTTTGCATTTTTCTTTGCAAATGTATCAAGATATTCCTGCGCCTGTGCCTTATCTATAATAAGATTAACCGAACGTTTTTCCTTCTGCTTAACCTTATCCTTTACAGGAACAACTGTCTTAATTGCCTGATTCATGGTACAGCCGTAATTATGCTTAAGCCACGCCGCAAGCCTTATCATCCTGCTGACGGCAGTAACTTTGCCCTCAGTAATTCCCGTAATAAACTTTATTTTTTCAACAGGATATGCCGCCTTGTCTCCCAAACCGACAACATACCCTGTTATCTGCCTGTTTCCTGTGCCAAAAGGAATATCAACAGTCATTCCAAGTTCAATTACATCTGCCAATTCATCCGGAACTGCATACTGGAATGTCTTATCTAGCTGTTCAATCGAAATGTCTATAATTACATCTGCGTACATTATTTATCCTTTAATTCTTCAAGCACCTCTGCGATAAGAACTCTCTCATCCATCGGATACTTCACGCCTTTTATCTCCTGATAATCCTCATGTCCTTTACCCGCAAGAACGATAATATCTCCCGGTTCACCATGTTCTATCGCATACTTTATAGCTTCTTTTCTGTCTGTAATGTCAACATGCTTTCCGGTAGTCTTGGCAATACCAGTCTTTATATCTTCTATAATTGCCTCCGGCTCTTCAAATCTTGGATTATCCGATGTGATAATAGTAAGGTCAGCAAGCTTTCCTGAAACCTCGCCCATCTCATATCTTCTTTCCTTGGAGCGGTTACCACCACATCCAAACAGGCATACAAGTCTGTGAGGATGATATTCTTTAAGTGTTGTAAGAATACTCTCTAAAGCCATTGCATTATGCGCATAGTCTATCATTAATGTGAAATCATCCGAAACCTTTACAAGCTCAATTCTTCCCTTAACCTTAACATGCTTAAGAGTTTCCTTAAGTGCCTCTTCGTCAACATTAAAATGTCTTGTAATTGCAATCGCACATAATGAATTGTATACAGAAAACTTACCCGGAAGATTAAGTTCAACCTTCATATTAACAAGTCCTGTACAGTCATATGTAAGGCCAATTTTGCCCGGCTCATGTAAAAGTTCAATATTCTCAGCCTTAATATCAGCATTATCACTGATACCATAGCTTTCAACCTCACATGTTGCTCCCTTAAGTATATCCTTAGTATGCTTGTCGTCAGCATTTACAATACCAACCTTGCACTGCTTGAATAACTTAGCCTTGCAGTTAAGGTAATCCTCAAATGATTCATGCTCATTAGGTCCGATATGGTCAGGCTCAAGATTAGTGAATACGCCTATGTCAAACATAATACCTGCTGTTCTGTCGAGCTTAAGTCCCTGCGAAGACACCTCCATGACAACTGCCTTACAGCCAGCGTCCACCATCTTGGCAAATGACTGGTGAATCTCAATTGATTCAGGTGTTGTATTATGTGCCGGAATTGCCTCATCACCGATAATTGTCTCGATTGTTCCGATAAGACCTGTCTTAATGCCGCATGCTTCAAGCACATTTTTAACCATATAAGTGGTCGTTGTCTTTCCTTTAGTTCCTGTTATTCCTATTGTAAACAGCTTCTTATCAGGATTGCCATATATTGCTGCCGACATAAGTGCAAGCGCAAGCCTTGTGTTATCCGTGCTAACAACTGCTGCCTTGCAATCCTTAGCTTCGTACTCGCCATCAAGAACAACAATTACAGATGCCTTATCCTTAATCTGGTCAATATACTTATGTCCATCACTCACAGCTCCTTTAATGCATACAAATGCATATCCGTCCTGCATCTTTCTTGAATCAGATGTAATTCCTGTCACTTGCGACTCAGTATCGCCGCATACAACACTGTATCTGAAATCTGTAACTTCATTTTCTGAACATATCTTTAATATCTCTGAAAGCTTCATACATTAGTCTCCTTATTTTATAGTATATATTACTTACATTACTGCTGCTTTAGAAGTGTTTCAAACTCTTCCATTGTCATTTCAACCTTTCTTGGCTTAGTTCCAAGCTCCGGTCCTACTACCTTTGCATCAGCAAGCTGATCCATAATTCGTCCGGCCCTGTTAAAGCCTATCTTAAAATGTCTCTGCAGACTTCCTATTGAGCCTTTTTCATTCTCAATAACGAATCTTCCTGCATCAGCAAAAAGTGAATCTCTCTCATCATCACCTTTACTTCTGCCAGGCATGCTCTCCTGACTTACAGTAGCCTGTGCAATACTCTCATCATAAGATACTTCCTCTGCATTCTCCTTAAGGAAGGATACAACATTTTCAACCTCTTCATCAGATACGAATGCGCCCTGTACACGCAGCGGCTTTGGAAGATTAGATGGGAAGTAAAGCATATCTCCCTTTCCAAGCAGCTTCTCGGCACCATTCATATCAATGATAACTCTTGAATCAATTCCCGAAGATACTGCAAATGCTATCTTAGACGGAATATTTGCCTTGATAAGTCCTGTCACTACATTAACAGAAGGTCTCTGCGTTGCTATAACCATATGAATTCCTGCTGCTCTCGCAAGCTGTGCCAGACGGCATATTGCGTCCTCAACCTCACCCGGCGCAACCATCATAAGGTCAGCAAGCTCGTCTATGATAATAACAATCTGTGGAAGCTTCTCCATTGGAGGGTCTATGCCTTCCTTGTTCTTCTTGACAACAACATCATTATATCCCTTTATATTACGAACCTGCATAGCAGCAAACTTCTTATATCTGTCTGTCATCTCATTAACAGCCCAGTTAAGCGCTCCCGCAGCCTTCTTAGGGTCCGTTACAACTGGTAATAACAAATGTGGTATTCCGTTGTACACACTTAACTCAACAACCTTCGGGTCAACCATTATAAGTCTTACATCCTCCGGCTTTGCCTTATAAAGAATACTCATGATAATTGTATTGATACATACCGATTTACCTGAACCTGTCGCACCGGCTATAAGCACATGTGGCATCTTGGCAATATCAGCAACAACGACCTGTCCCGCTATATCCTTACCAACACCGAAGGCTATCGGTGACTTACTCTCCTCAAACGGCTTGCTCTCAATAAGCTCCCTCAGGGTAACTCCCGAGGTCTCCTTGTTAGGAACCTCTATTCCGACTGCCGCCTTGCCCGGTATAGGAGCCTCAATTCTTATATCCGCCGCCGCAAGATTGAGCTTAATATCATCGGCGAGTGACACGATACGGCTTACCTTCACACCCTGTTCAGGCTGTATCTCATACCGCGTTACAGCCGGTCCGCAGCTCACATCGGACACCGTGACCCTCACTCCGAAATTCGACAAGGTCTGCTGAAGCTTAACTGCTGTATCGCGAAGCTCCTTCTGTGATGTCGAGCTTGTCGATTTACCTCTGTGAAGAAGCTCCACCGGCGGAAACTCATAAGGCTTTTCGACAATTTCTTCACTAAGCTGCTCAGAATGTCTTACCTCCTCATCTATCTCAGCATCGACCTGCTCCATTGTCTTTTCAGGCTGTGCGCCTCTTGCGGAAGCACTTGATGAAGTTCCCCCTTTGTCAGCTCCGCCTGTTCCCGCGCTGTCATGCTTCGTTCCTGTTCCCGGTGTCTGCTTCTGCAGGCCTTCAAGCACCGTTCTTCCCACGGCATCCGTTTTCTCCTGTCTCTGCCACTGCTCTAAGCCGTCGTCCTCAGGCAGCTCCTGAAGGTGCTCACCATAAGCATAGTCTGAATCAGCACTTTCATTCCTGTATGAAGTCTGCTCCTGTGAGTAATCGGCATAATCATCAACAAGGTCATCGTCAACGGGCTCTTTTCTATAGGCTTCATCAGCATAATCGGCTTCCGTATAAGCTTCATCCGCATAAGCACTGCTGTCATCGCCATGAATATCATGGTACTCTTCCTGCTTATCATATCCTCTTGCAAAAAGACTGTCATCCGCTGCCCGGGCAGATTTATCCTTATCTGATACCACAGGTCCTATATCATTGCTCTTAGCTGCCACAGATTTATCCCTTTTACTATGGGCGGACTTAGGAAGATTAAATATGCCGCCTGTACTATCATCCGAATTTTCATCGGAATCTATCTCTATAATATTCTCGGAATATCTGTCATTCTGAAATACTTCTGCGACATCCGGGCCTGATAGCCTTCCGGCTGCTGAGGTTCTCATATTCTCAGCCTCCGGCTGCTTCGGTCCTAATATATCATTTCTCCTGTTCGTGCCCGGAATCTCAATTGACAGATCGACCCCGCTCACCTTCTGGTCAAAACGTCGACGCTGTCTTTGCTGTTCCTCCTTAAGCTCCCGCTGTTCCTGCCTTATAGCTCTCTTTTTCTCCGATTCCTCCTTATATTCGTTGATATCGTCTTTTGCGGTGTTGATAACCTTCCTGCTTCCGTTTGTAAGGCTTCTTATTATCGAGCGCTCTGAGATAATAAGTACGGCTATTATGATAAAAACAATAATTATTATATATGTCCCGACCTTGCCGACAGCAGGTGTCAGGAATGAACAGACGGCACCGCCTACGATACCTCCGCCTTCCTTCAACGGAACCTCAAAATTATAGTAGTCCGACAGCTTTTCTAGCTTTATGTAACCGCCGCCCACCATTTCGATGAATGCACATACGAACATCGCACCAATAAACGCCGTTATGAACTTGACCCTTGCAACTCCGCTGTTCTTTCCCTTTCTAAGCATTATCACCGTACCCACGACAAGCACCACGGGAAATATGTATGCAAATATTCCGAAGGTTCCGAACTGGATTGCCGCAAAAAATGTTCCCGCCTTACCTGCTAAGCCAAAGTTACTTATAAACAGGATAAGTGCAACTGCCAGTGCAATAAATAAAGCTGCTTCCGTGAATGAAGCGCTGTTCACCTTTTTCTTTTTTCTCTTTTTGGATGATGAACGCGATGCACTTGTCCTCGTTCCTTTCGATGCTGCCGGCTTTGAAGCCGCTGTCCTCTGCTGTGAGGCTGTTCTCCGAGACTGTGTTGTCCTCTTTTTTTCAGATGATGTATTCCCGGTTGAAGCCATTGTTGTTACCCCATTTCTCTAATTTAATATAAATGTCATATTCTGATTGCATAAGCTTTTATTATATGATTTTTCATCACTCAATATATTATCATGCGATCAGCTGTTATGTCCCGATAAGCCTGCCTGCTATGGCTGCATGACTATCATTGAAGCAAGCATAAAGCCGCCAAGCGCAAGGCAATACACAGAAAGTATGCGGAAACGGCGTCTTTTAAGTATCTGATTAAGAATAACAAGCCCTATATAACCTGTTATTACGGCAAAAACCGATGCCGATATGTACCATCCTGTATTTCCAACGTCATTTACTCCAAATCTTGCGATGTCAATTATATCCAGTATCACAGCACCTATAAGCGAAGGCACGGCACACAGAAATGAGAATCTCCATGTAAGCTTCCTGTCAAATCCCAACAACAGGCATGTGGTAATTACCATACCGCATCTTGATAATCCCGGAAGTACCGAAAGTCCCTGAACACCTCCTATCACTACAGCCTCAAAGAAGCCTGCGTCCGATATTCTGACCTCGCCCTTCTTCACTCCGTCCGTGACAAAAAGCATAACGCCTGTCAATATCATAAATATTCCGGGGAAAAAAACCGTATCAGCCGCATAGACCGCAAAGCTTCTGCACCCCAGTCCGACTATACCTGTCGAAACGGTCGCCGCAAGTATCATAAGTGCAAGCTTGACATATATTCCGCTCTCAAGCCTTATTATTCTTGCAACATCCTTCCTGAAAGCAAATAATATCACAATTATTGTTGCGAGCTTCAGACACAGGTCAAAAATTATGCTGTCTCCCTCTCCAAATCCAAATACATTCTTTAACATCAACAAATGTCCTGAGCTGCTCACGGGAAGAAATCCCGTGAGTCCATCAATCATTCCACTGACTATAATCTTTAGCGCCTCCAACACAAGCCCTCCACATATTTACACAATTAATATGATTATAGCATTTTTTTACAATTCTTGCAACTTTTTATGTTGATTTTGTAATATTTTTCTTTATTTTTGTTTATTT
>OIYY01001541.1_pt1 | contig 11796 bp, 8 predicted proteins | sample 1588341 | NCBI WGS metagenome assembly OIYY01 (sample SAMN03283287) | human gut metagenome | biome: human-associated habitat; material: feces | host: Homo sapiens | place: Peru | collected 2012
AATACCCTGCATGGGGCACTTTTATGCATGTCTACTAGTTCTGGGGCGGTTCAGTTCGTCTCTCTGGCCGGGGGTTTTAACTATTAGAGCTTATCCCATGACCACTGTGACTTCCACGGTCTCGCCAGCTTTGGCGATGGGGAGGATGCGGATGATTCGGATACATTAAAAATGCAAACGGCTATAGATATTTGGAAATGGCATCTTTGGAGCTGGATAAAATTTGTCGCAAGGCAAGAAGCTGGGCATTAGAGCAATCCTGTAGTTCCAGCGTGATCTCTTCCAGCAATTCGGTTTTGCCAAGAGCATCTTTATCAAAAATCAAGTCGTCTGTTCGTACACCCAGTGCGCAGGCGAGGTCCACCAGAACAGGGAGACTGAGCTTCGTATATCCCGTTTCGATGTGGCTCATATGAACGGTTGAGATGTTGACCATTTCGGCTAATTCTTCTTGCGATAAATTCAGACGCTTCCGATGTGCACGGATTCGTTTTCCTATAGCGGCATAGTCCATAGATTTCCTCTTTGTCTACATGGTTTAACTTTTGACCATAGAGTTTATTATTTTCTTGCAGTATAGAGTGGAGTGTGCTATAATCGAATAAACTAAATAGACATAAAAAGTCTATATAGTTAAACTGTCGCTTTGGAAAACAAACGAAGGAGTGATTTCTATGCGGTTGAAAAAGAAAATCTTGCGTGGAGTGACGGCGGCTGTGCTGGCAGCGGTGCTTCTGACGGCCTGTGCGGGCGGCGGCGAAGCTCCGGCTCCGTCCAACCCGGACAACAACACGATGGGCGGTGGAACGGTCACGACTCCGACAGAACCGGAAAAGCCGACTCCTACCGAGCCGGAAAAACCGACGCCAAATCCCACAGAACCGGAACCGTCTGAACCGGAAACGCCTACGGAACCGGATGAACCCAGCGATGGCATCGAGTGGACCTACAAGGACAACGGCAATGGCACCGCGACTCTGACCGGCTATAACAAGTCCGGCGAAAAGGTGCCTTCTGGTGCAGTTACCATTCCTCGTAAGGTGGGCGAAAAGAAGCTGACGGTGACAGCGATTGGCGAAAACTGCTTCAGGGATAATAACAACATCACGAGCGTGGTCATTCCGGATACTGTAAAGTCGATTGGTGTAAGAGCTTTTTCTACGTGCAAAAATTTGTCCGCAGTCAGTTTCCCGGAAGGATTGCAGACGATTGATAATCTGGCATTTGAAGGAACCGGCATCATTGAGTTAACGCTTCCGAAGAGTGTAACGAACGTTGGTACTTGGGCCTTCAGAGATAACAAGGCACTCCGGACAGTACAGATTTTGGGCATTGCAAAGTCTGGATATGGTGTGTTTTATAACTGCACCAACTTGCAGACCGTACAAATCGAAGGAACACTGTCGGAACTGCCTAATACGATGTTCGAAGATTGCAAACAGCTGAAAAATGTAACGCTCCCCAAGTCACTTCGGAGCATTGGATACAGTGCGTTCGAGGGTTGTACGTCTCTGAGGGAAATTGCGCTTCCGGAAACGGTTACCGATATTGGAAGCGGTGTATTCAAAAATTGTACAGCATTAAGGTCAATCACGATTCCGAAGAATGTAACGGAGCTGAAGAACAGTACATTTTTGAATTGTACGGCACTGACCAGTGTATCTTTGCCGAGTGATTTGAACATTTTAGGCGAGAACGTGTTCAGTGGATGTACTTCCTTGGCCAGTATCAGTCTGCCCCGTGAGATGACGAGCATCGGACGCTTTGCTTTTGAGAACTGCAAGTCGCTGGAAAGTGTTGTTCTGCCGAATGGATTGAGCACGATTTCGGGCAATCTATTTTCGGGGTGCAGTTCTCTGGCAAGTGTGACCATTCCGGAGGGCGTCCTGAATATTGACTGGTTTGCGTTCTATAATTGCACTGCATTGGAAAAAATCGTTCTGCCCAATGGCCTGAAAACGGTTGGTGACTCGGTATTTTCGGGTTGTAAAAATCTGAAAGACGTTACCTTGCCGGACAGCATCAGTACGATTGGAGCAAGTGTGTTTTACAATAATACCTCATTGGCCAAAATAACACTGCCCAAGAACTTAAAGACGCTTGGCTATGGTGCATTCGTCGGTTGTGTAACACTCCACAAAATTGCACTGCCGGAGGGGCTGACCAGTGTGGGTCAATACGCGTTTGCTAATTGTTCGGCTCTGGAATGTGCATACATCCCGCGCAGCCTGACGCGCATTGAAAGTTACATGTTTGAGTATTGCAAAATTATAGAAATCTGCTATGGCGGAAGCGAAGCCCGGTGGAACAGCATGAGCATTGCAGGTTATGCCGAAAACGGCACAAACCGGGAGCTCTACAACGCCCCGAAGCACTTCAACTGCCAGCCGTCTGACATCAACAAATACGCTAGATTCTAAACTCTGAATTTCCAAAAACAAACCAAACAAACCCGGAACCCCCGGCCCTGTGTGATGCAGAGCCGGGGGTTCCGGATTTTATGTGATAAAGGAGAATTTTAGAGTTCAGCCCATAACCACCGTGACCTCCACGGTCTCGCCGGGGGCGGCGATGGGGAGAGTATTGCCGGGGATGGGCGCACCGTTGACGGTGACGCGCTTCACGCCTTTCTGCACGGCGTCGGGGTTCTCGACCCGGATGTGGTACACGGCCCCGCGGTAGCGGCGGGTGACGGTGAAGCCGGGCAGCGTGTGGGGGATGCAGGGGTCGATCTTCAGGCCGTCCAGCGTGGGCTGCACACCGAGGATGTACTGGCTGACGTTGAAGAAGGTCCAGGCGGCGGTGCCGGTCAGCCAGCTGTTCTTTGCCTCGCCGAAGGTCGGGGCGTCGATGCCGGCGACCATCTGGCTGTAGACATACGGCTCGGTGCGGTGGATCTCGGAGATGTCCTCGATGTAGGCGGGGCAGGTCTTCTTGTAGACCTCAAAGGCACGGTCGCCGTGGCCAAGCACGGTCTCGGCGCAGCTGATCCACGGATTGTTGTGGCAGAAGATGCCGGCGTTCTCTTTGTATCCCGGAGGGTAGCTGGAGATCTCGCCGAGGTTGAGGCGGTAGGTGGTGTAGGCGGGCTGGAGCAGAACGACGCCGTACCGGGTGTCGAGCCGCTCTTCCACGCTCCTCAGCGCCTGCTCGGCCTGACCGGTCGTTTTGCCGATGCCCGCCATGACGCACATGCCCTGCGGCTCAATGAAGATCTGGCCCTCGTCGCATTCTTTGCTGCCGATGGGCTGGCCGAAGGCATCGTAGGCGCGGCGGAACCAGGCACCGTCCCAGCCGGCGGTCAGAGCGGCCTGCTCGACTTCCGCGATGGCGGCGCGGGCCTCGGCGGCCTCCTCCGGGAGGCTGCGGTGGTCGCACAGGTCGGCGTACTCGCTGCCGTACTTGACGAACATGCCCGCGATGAAAACGCTTTCGGCCACCGGGCCTTCGCTGGGGCCGGTGATCTGGAAGCTCTCGCCGGGGTGCTCGGAGAAGCAGTTCAGGTTCAGGCAGTCGTTCCAGTCGGCGCGGCCGATGAGGGGCAGGCCGTGGGGACCGAGGTGGGTGCGGGTGAAGTGGAAGCTGCGGCGCAGATGCTCCATGAGGGGCTGTGCCTTGCTCGCATCGTTGTCAAAAGCGACGGACTCGTCCAGAATGGACCAGTCGCCGGTCTCGCGGAGATAGGCGGCGGTGCCTGCGATGAGCCAGAGAGGGTCATCGTTGAAGCCGGTGCCAACATCGCGGTTGCCCTTTTTGGTCAGAGGCTGATACTGGTGGTAGGCGCTGCCATCCTCGAACTGGGTGGCGGCGATGTCCAGAATGCGGCCGCGGGCGCGCTCCGGGATCATGTGGACGAAGCCCAGCAGGTCCTGACAGCTGTCGCGGAAGCCCATCCCGCGGCCGATGCCGCTTTCGTAGTAGCTGGCCGAGCGGCTCATGTTGAAGGTGACCATGCACTGGTACTGGTGCCACAGGTTGACCATCCGGTCCAGCTTCTCGTCGCCGGAATGCAATTGCAGGGTGGAGAGCAGCTTGTCCCAGTGGTCAGCCAGCGCTCTGCGGGCCTCGTCCACCTGGGCGTCGGTGGCGTAGCGGGCCATCATGGCCTCGGCGCGGGTCTTGTTGATGACGCCGGGGGCGGTGAACTTTTCGTCCACGGGGTTCTCAATGTAGCCCAGACCGAAGAGGATGGTCCGGGTCTCCCCGGCTTCCAGGGTCAGGTGGAAGTGGTGGGCGCCGACCGGAGCCCAGCCGTGGGCAATGCTGTTGGAGCAGCGGCCCGCCTTGACGGCTTCCGGCTCGGCGGGGCCGCCGTATACGCCGCAGAAGGCGTCGCGGGCGGTGTCGAAGCTGGTGGCCGGGGTATTGGCCCAGAACACTGCGTAGTGGTCGCGGCGCTCACGGTACTCGGTCTTATGATAGATGGCGCTGCCCACGACCTCCACTTCGCCGGTGGAGAAGTTGCGCTGGAAGTTGGAGCTGTCGTCCATGGCGTCCCACAGGCAGAACTCCACGTAGCTGAACACATCCAGCGTGCGGGGGGCATCGGTCTTGTTTTCCAGCGTCAGGCGGTCGATCTCGCAGGCGTCGCCGCGCGGGACGAACAGCTCCTGCTGGGCGCGGATGCCGTTCTTCTCGCCGGTCAGGATGGTGTAGCCCAGACCGTGGCGGCAGCTGTAAGCGTCCAGCTCGGTCTTGGTGGGCTGCCAGCCGGGGTTCCAGATCGTGCCGCCGTCGTTGATGTAGATGCGGTGGCCGTCCATATCCAGCGGAGAGTTGTTGTAGCGGTAACGGGTGATGCGGCGCAGCCGCGCATCCCGGTAAAAGCTGTAGCCGCCGCCGGTGTTGGACACCAGACTGAAGAAGTCCTCGCTGCCCAGATAGTTGATCCAGGGCAGGGGCGTGCGGGGCGTGTCGATCACGTATTCCCGATGCACATCATCAAAATGTCCGAATTTCATACGATCAGTTCCTCCTTTGCAAAAACAGGAAACGCGCTGCAACCATCAGAAAAGCGAAAACGATTAAGAACGCGCTGCAAGAAAAGAGAGAACGATTACGTTGCTTTAAGGATAACCGATTCCACAGCGAAATTCAAGTGGTTTTATGAAATATACAACGTACCGGACAGGAAGCGGATTTCGGCGGAATTGTAAGGAATTTGTAATGATTTTGAAGAGAGAACGAGCTTTTTTCATGTGAAGCAGGCGGGGCGGGGGAAGCGCTGCGCCTTCTGGAACCGGCCCACAGGCTCCAAACTGGGAACGAAAATCCCCATTCTAAAGTAATAATAAGATCCTGCCAGAATGTCCCCACTGATACGAAAGCAGGAAGCGAAAAAATATTCGAAAATGAGCGAAAGAAAGCGAAAATGGAGCAAACTGCATAATTTGATGTGCCGAAAATCGAACAAACCGCCAAAATCATGGCAATCGACACAAAAGATTTTCGTTTGCGCTTGATTTTTGGTGCGAAATGCGCTATATTGAAGTTGCGAAAACGATTTAGGATTCGTTCAGAGCCAATCGGTTCCTGAGAGGAGGACGACGAAATGTCATCCCTGAAAGATCTGGCGCAGGAATGCGGGGTCTCGGTGGCCACGGTGAGCAAGGCGCTCAACGGCCAGTCGGATATCTCCGAAGCCACCCGCACCCGTGTTCGGGAGGCGGCTCGCCGGATGGGCTATGTTCCCAATATGGCAGCCCGCTCCATGAAGACCAACCGTACTTATAACATCGGCGTCCTGTTCGTGGACGAACGGCAGAGCGGCCTGGCACACGAATACTTCTCCGCTGTGCTGGACAGCTTCAAAGTCCGGGTCGAGCAGCTGGGCTACGATATCACCTTTATCAACCGGAACCTCGGCGGCAAGACGATGACCTATCTGGAACACTGCCACTACCGCGGGGTGGACGGAGCCGTGATCGCCTGTGTGGATTTCACAGACCCGCAGGTGATCGAGCTGGTGAACAGCGATGTGCCGGTCGTCACGATCGACCACGTGTTCAACAACCGGATGGCAGTCCTTTCGGATAACGTGGCCGGCCTTTCGGCGCTGGTCCGCACGGCATACAGCCAGGGCCACCGCCGCATCGCTTTCATCCATGGCGAGCGGACCGCCGTTACCGAGAACCGTCTGGCGGGCTTCTACAAGAGCTGCGATGAGCTGGGGCTGGAAGTTCCGGATGTGTATGTGCGGGAGGGCATCTACCACGACGCCGCCCGCTGCGCACAGGAAACGAAAGCCCTGCTGGCGCTTCCGCAGCGGCCCACCTGCATCCTCTTCCCCGATGACTTCTCTGCCATGGGCGGCTACAATGCCATCGCGGAGGCGGGGCTGAGCATCCCGGAGGACATCTCCGTGATGGGCTACGACGGCATCTACCTCTCCCGCGTCATGAAACCGCAGCTGGCGACCTACCAGCAGAACACCATGATGCTGGGGCGCACCGCCGCAGACAAGCTGGTGCAGATGATCGAGCACCCGCGTGTGACGCTGGCCGAGCAGCTGCTCGTGACCGGCAAGCTGCTGGAAGGCGACTCCGTCGGCCGACCGGCCAAAACCTAGTTCCTCGGCTCCGGGCGGACCGGAGCTTTGATAAAACAAAATGGATTTCGTTTGCATGAGAACCATTGAAGGAGGTTTTCTATTATGAGAAAGATTTCGCGTCGTAATTTCCTGGTCGCTTCTGGTGCAGTCGCCATCACCGCAGCGCTTTCTGCATGCGGCGGCAGTTCTTCCACTGCCAGCTCGACCGCAGCCTCCTCTGCAGCCGCTTCTTCTGCCGCAGCCGGGCCTGCCGCACAGGGCAAGGTGCTGAACATCTGGTGCTGGAACGATGAATTCCAGAGCCGCTTCAACGATTATTACCCCGAAGTCTCCGCCATCGCATCGGATAAGTCCACCACCACCCTGAAGGATGGCACGACCGTGAAGTGGACCATCAATGCCAACGAGAACAACAACTATCAGAACAAGCTGGACGAGGCCCTGCTGAGCCAGGACTCCGCAGCCGATGATGATAAGATCGATATCTTCCTGATCGAGGCCGACTACGCGCTGAAGTATGTCGATTCCGATTACGTTCTGGATGTCAAGAAGGACATCGGCCTGACCGACGCCGACCTGGCCGGTCAGTATCAGTACACCAAGGACATCGTCACCGTCGATGGCAGCCAGCGCGGCACCACCTGGCAGGCAACGCCGGGCCTGTTCGCATACCGCCGCAGCATCGCAAAGGATGTTCTGGGCACCGATGATCCCACCGAAGTCCAGACCTACCTGTCCGATTGGGACAAATTCAACGACGTCGCCGCACAGGCATCCGCCAAGGGCTACAAGATGCTGTCCGGCTTCGATGACGCATACCGCACCTTCTCCAACAACGTGGCAGCGCCCTGGGTCACCGGCACCACCGTCACCGTCGATGAGAACATCATGAAGTGGGTCGATCAGACCAAGGAGTACACCGACAAGGGCTACAACAACAAGTCCAGCCTGTGGGACAGCCAGTGGGCCTCCGACCAGGGCCCGACCGGCAAGGTCTTCGGCTTCTTCTACTCCACCTGGGGCATCAACTTCACCCTGCTGGGCAACTCTCTGGAGACGCCTACTTCTGAGGGCGGTAAGGAAGAGGTCGGCAACGGCATCTACGGCGACTACGCAGTCTGCGAAGGCCCTCAGCCGTATTACTGGGGCGGTACCTGGATCTGCGGCGCAGCCGGCAGCGACAACCTTGACACCATCAAGGATGTCATGCAAAAGCTGACCTGCGATGAGGCCATCATGAAGCAGATCACCCTGGATACCCAGGACTACACCAACAACGAAAAGGCCATGGAAGAGATCGCCAGCAGCGATTACAAGTCCGACTTCCTGGGCGGCCAGAACCACATCGCGCTGTTCGCAGAGGCAGCCAAGAAGATCGACATGTCCAACGCCGGCCCGTATGACCAGGGCCTGAACGAGAGCTTCCAGACCGCCTTCAAGGATTACTTCACCGGCAACGTGGATGAAGATACCGCAAAGGCAAACTTCGAGACCGCCATCAAGGAGAAGTATCCGGAGCTGACCGACGTTGTCTGGCCCGCATAAGGCAGACGCACTCGCACACAACTGAGATCAGGGGGGGCGGGCCGGGCGCAGTGCCCCGCCCGCTCCCTTTTTTCCTGAAACACCCGTCAGGAGGCAGTCACATGGGAGAGAAAACAAAAAAGAAAGGGTCGATCAGCTACGCGAAATGGGGCTACATCTTCATCGCACCGTTCTTTCTCATTTTCGCGGTATTCCAGCTGATCCCCCTGGCATCCACCATCTATTACAGCTTCTTTAAATATTACCGCAGCGGTCTGAAGATCATCGGGCCCAATTTCGTGGGCTTGAAGAACTACGTGACCCTGTTTGCAACAGACCTGCCCAAATATTTCAGCAACACTCTGCTGCTCTGGATCATCGGCTTCATCCCGCAGATCGCCATCTCCCTGCTGCTGGCGGCCTGGTTCACCGACCTGCGCCTCAAGCTGAAGGGTCAGACCTTCTTCAAGACGGTCATCTACATGCCCAACCTGATCATGGCATCGGCGTTCGCCATGCTGTTCTTTGCCCTCTTCTCGGACAACGGCCCCGTCAATGCGGCGCTGATGGGCATGGGCATCCTCAAACAGCCGTTCAGCTTCCTGAACACGGTCTGGGGCAACCGCGGTCTGATCGGCCTGATGAACTTCCTGATGTGGTTCGGCAACACCACCATCATGCTGATGGCCGCCATCATGGGCGTGGACCCCACCCTGTATGAGGCCGCCGAGCTGGATGGCTGCACCCCGAACCAGATGTTCTGGAAGATCACCATCCCGCTCATCCGCCCCATCCTCGTTTACGTCATGATCACCTCGATGATCGGCGGCTTGCAGATGTTCGATGTGCCACAGATCCTGACCAACGGCAAGGGCGGCCCGGACCGCACCTCCACCACCATGATCATGTACCTGAACAACCACCTGTTCAGCAAGAACTACGGCATGGCAGGCGCGGTGTCTGTGGTGCTGTTCCTCGTCTGCGCAGTGCTCTGCGTCGTCGTTTACGTGAGCCTGACCAGGGAGGACGATGGCCGCAGCAAGGCAGAGCGCAAGGCTCTGAAAGGAGGTAAGAAGTAATGGCTCACACTGCATTGACAAAGTCGGAAAAAGCCACACTGGCAGCCCGCCGCACCGGGTGCTACATCGCGCTGGTGCTTATCAGCTTTCTGTGCCTGTTCTTCTTCTATGTGCTGGTCATCAACTCCACCCGCACCCACTTTGAGATCCAGAAAGGCTTTTCGCTGCTCCCCGGCAAATCCCTGATGACCAACCTGAAAAACGTGCTGAACGACGCGAACATCCCGGTGCTGACCGGTGTGCGGAACAGCCTGATCGTCTCGGCCTGCTCGGCTGCGCTCAGCGTCTACTTCTCGGCCCTGACGGCCTACGGCATCTACGCCTACAACTTCCGGTTCAAGAAGGCGGCGTTCGCCATCATCCTGCTCATCATGACCATGCCGACGCAGGTGTCGGCTCTGGGCTTTTTGCAGCTCATCACGAAGATGGGCCTGAAGAACTCGTTCCTCCCGCTCATCATCCCCAGCATCGCAGCGCCTGCCGTCTTTTTCTTCATGAAGCAGTACCTTGACGCCAGCCTGCCGATGGAAATCGTGGAAGCGGCCCGCATCGACGGAGCCGGAGAGTTCTACACCTTCAATAAGATCGTGCTCCCCATCATGAAGCCCGCGCTGGCGGTGCAGGCCATCTTCGCCTTCGTGTCCAGCTGGAACAACTACTTCATCCCCGCTCTGGTCCTGGATACCGCCGATAAGAAGACCCTGCCCATCCTGATCGCGCAGCTGCGCAGTGCAGACTTCCTGAAGTTCGATATGGGCAAGGTGTACATGATGGTCGCCATCGCCATCCTGCCCGTGATCATCGTCTACCTGCTGCTCTCGAAGTTCATCGTCCGCGGCGTGGCACTGGGCGGCGTGAAGGGATAAAATTTCGACCGTTCCGGATTCTCCTTCCATATCATAAACAGCAGACAGCCCGGAGACGACCTGCTCCGGGCTGTCTGCTGTTTTTTCCGCTTTACAAAACTGAACTGAACCAGTATAATAAAGTACGAAGTATAAAACACAGGAGGAGACCCAGGTGATTCATTTGATTGAAACGGTCTACCGTTTTCTCTGGGGCGATTTGTTTGTGCTGCCCATTGCGGGCGGCGTGGGGATCTCGCTGATGGTGGTGCTGCTGCTCACGGCGGGGGTGTTCTTCACCCTGCGGACGCGTCTGCTGCCGGTGCGGCTGTTCCGGGATATGATCTCGGCCGTCTGCGAGAAAAACCAGAGCAGGGACAGTCTTTCGTCGTTCCAGACCCTCATCGTTTCCACGGCCACCCGCGTGGGCATGGGCAATCTGGTGGGCGTTGTGGCGGCGGTGTCTGCCGGTGGCCCAGGCGCAGTGTTCTGGATGTGGGTCACGGCCTTGCTGGGCGCGTCCACCGCGTTTGTGGAATCCACCCTGGCCCAGAAGTACCGACAGCCCGACCCGCTCTACGGCGGCCAGCGCGGCGGCCCGGCCTATTATATCCACGTGTGGGCGGAGCGGAAGCGGAAGAAACCGCTGCGGCGCTCGGTGGTCGCGGTGCTGTTTGCGCTGTCGGGCCTCATCTGCTGGTGCGGAATCAGCCAGGTCGTCAGCAACTCGGTGAGCTCGGCGTTCAAGAATGCGTTCCACATCCCACCCATTGCAACGACGGTGGCACTGGTGGTGCTGGCGGCAGTCATCGTGCTGCGCAAGAACGCCACCGTGAAAAGCCTGGATGTCATCGTGCCGGTGATGGCGGGCTGCTATTTTGTGATGACGCTCTATGTCATCGCGACCAATATCACCCACCTCCCGGCGGTGCTGGGCAGCATCTTTTCGGAAGCCTTCGGTCTGCGGCAGGTGGCGGCGGGCGGCTTTGGCGCCGTTCTGATGAACGGCATCAAGCGCGGCCTGTTCTCCAACGAGGCGGGCAGCGGCTCGGCACCCTGCGCGGCCGCAGCTGCCGAATGCGATGACCCGGTCAAGATGGGGCTGGTCCAGGCGCTGGGCGTCCTCGTTGATACGATCGTCATTTGCAGTTGCACGGCCTTTGTCATGCTGCTGGCCCCGGAATCTGTCACGGCGGGCCTGACCGGCATGGACCTCTTACAGGCGGCGGTGCAGTACCATCTGGGCAGCTTCGGCGTCATCTTCATCGCGGTGACGCTGGCGCTGTTCAGCTTTTCCACCTTCATCGGCATCCTGTTCTACGCCCGCTCCAATGTGGCGTATCTCTTCGGGGACCGCTGGCTCTGGCAGACCCTTTATAAGGTATTGGCGCTGGGGATGCTGCTGGTGGGCGGTGTGCAGGCCTACACGGTCGTGTGGGACCTTGGCGATGTGGGCATCGGCCTGATGACCATCTTCAACCTCATCGCGCTCTATGCGCTTTCCGGCGAGGCCATTGAGGCTCTCCGGGACTATGAGCACCGGAAACATCTGGAACACTGAGCAGGGGAGACGCCCTGCTCCATGAATCGTTAGCAAAACGGCGCAGCCGAAGCGGAGAATTTCCGCCAAGCTGCGCCGTTTTTTGTGCTCGAAAAAAGAAGCTGAAAAAATGCGAAAAAACAGTTGACAAATCCGCTTTTGTCTGCTAAAATAAACAAGTCGTCCGGCAAGGACGTGAACAGAATCTGGGCGTGTTCCCGAGTGGCCAATGGGGACAGACTGTAAATCTGCTGCTTT
>OIYY01001547.1_pt1 | contig 11762 bp, 8 predicted proteins | sample 1588341 | NCBI WGS metagenome assembly OIYY01 (sample SAMN03283287) | human gut metagenome | biome: human-associated habitat; material: feces | host: Homo sapiens | place: Peru | collected 2012
AAGAATCAAAATCAGGATTCGTATGGCATACAACAGGATCTGGAAAAACTTTGACTTCTTATAAAGCAACCAGAAATTTACTGATGGATATTCCTGCGATTGATAAAGCAATTTTCTTGATTGACCGTAAAGATTTAGATACTCAGACTACTATGGCATTTCAGGCTTATGCGAATAATGATCTGGTTGATGTAGATGAAACGGACAATGTAAATGATTTAAAAAAGAAATTAAAATCGGATGATCGTCAGGTAATCGTTACAACGATTCAAAAAATGCAGATTCTGATCAGCAAAAGATTACAGGAAGGAACATCGGAATATAACAAGATTAAAAACCTGAAAATTGCTTTTGTAGTAGATGAATGTCACAGAGCAGTAACCCCTCAAACTAAGAGAGACATAGAAAAATTCTTCAATAATTCAATCTGGTTTGGGTTTACTGGAACACCTATATTTGAGGAGAATAAATACGAACAAAAAGGAGATTTACCGCAGACAACAGAAGAGTTATATGGACCATGCCTTCATAGTTATACGATAAAAGAAGCAATTCATGATGGAGCAGTACTAGGGTTTAATGTTGAAAATCTTGGACCTAGAGATATTCCAAAGGATGATGAAGATAAATATTATCACAGTGTAAATCACATGAGAAATGTTTTGAACATAATTATTAATCAATCATTAGCTAAATTTGGAATGCAGAATGGAAGGGGAAAGACCTATGAAGCAATGCTTACAGTTGAATCTATAGCTATTGCTCAAAAATATTATGATATGATTTTGAAAATTAAAGCAGGGGAAGATGAACTTAAAATAAGTGATGATGTAAAAAGAATCTTACCAGATTTTCCTAAAGTTGCTATTACATTTTCTGTATCAGAAAATGAAGAACAATCACAAGTTAATCAGGATTCCATGAAGAGATATTTAAAATATTACAATAAACTTTTTGGCACAAAATATGCTATTGAAGGGCTTGGAGCATATAATGGCAATTTAAATGATAGACTGGCAAGAAAAGAAAAAAGATATGCAGATAGGGAACAGCAGGTTGATATTGTAATAGTGGTAGATAGGTTGCTTACAGGTTTTGACGCTCCATGTTTATCAACATTATTTATTGACAGGCCTCCGATGAGCCCGCAGGGATTGATACAGGCATTTTCAAGAACAAACCGTCTATATGATCAAAATAAGGAATACGGTCAAATTGTTACATTTAGGAGTCCTAAAGAATATAAGGAAAAAATAAATGATGCACTGGTGTTATATTCTAAGGGTGGTATAGGACAAGCAATTGCTGAAGATTGGGAGACTGTACTTAATAATTTTGCTTTATCATTAAAGACGATACAGACATTTGCTCCTACACCAGCAGATGTAAATGGATTATCTAAGAAACAAAAGAAAACATTTATTAAATTGTTTAGAGACTTAGATCATGATTATGCACATTTGAAATCATTCTCAACTTTTGAACCTAAAATCTTGGGTGAATATGGTTTTAGCCAGCAGATATACGAAGATTATGCAGCAGTTTATAATAATGTTATTGAAGAATTAAAAAAAGATCCACCAGATGATACAGGAGATGAACCAATTAGAGATGATTATAATTTAGTGGCATATAGTAAATTTAAAATTGATTTTGAGTACATTGTAGAATTGTTACAAGGTTTTGTAGATTTCTTGGATCAAAAAGACATAGAATTTAATGAGGCAGAATTTGAACATAAATTACTGGAGCTAAAAGAGATTGTAAAAGATTTTGCAGAGGATAATCCTAAACTAAGTGATTTATTATTACAGGTATTAGATGAAATTGAACAGGACAAAGCCAAGTTTATGGGACAAGATATGTCTGTTATTATTAATCAGATGCGTTATTCTGCCATAGATAAGGAAATAGAAAAATTCTCGAAAAAGTGGTATGTTCCGTTTGAAGCTGTTAAATATGAGGCTTATAATTATAAAGACGGAGAGCTTGCAAATGAAAATAAATTGAAGGAACTTGCTGATTATGCGACATATAAAATGGAAACATCTGAAGCGCTTCCTAAATTTAAATTTAATGGAACTCTTATTAGAGAATTTAAAGAAATACTTATGCCAGAAATTGGTTCACTAATTGAATAAAAGTGAAGAAAGCTTGTAGTTTTTGCTACAAGCTTTCTTCATTTATCTATAAATCAGCGTGCGTATTGCTATTATTAATTTAAATTAGATAGCGATCTCATAATTAAATCTATGTCTTTACTTTCTAGTTCTTGAATGATATGTAAGTATGTTTTTTGTGTTGTTGTTATGTTTGAGTGTCCTAATCTACGGGCAACGCTTGCTATTGATACCCCAGCAAATAACAAGAGCGATGCATGAGTGTGTCTCAATCCATGAATTGAAATTATAGGTATATCAACTTCTTTGCAATGTCTTGCTAGAATACTGTTGATGGTCGAATTATAAATTCTTCCATTTACAAAAATAGGCTCATCTTCAGGTAATCTTTTTACAAGTTCGGCAAATTGCATAACAGTTTGCCAATCTAACGGTATCTTTCTTACAGAAGATTTATTTTTGGTAGGAAGAAAACCGGTATGGTTTTTATAATCCCATGTCTTAGAAACTGAAAGCATCTGACGAGACAAGTCAAAATCTTTAGGCGTAAGTGCCAACGCCTCAGAAAAACGCATTCCTGTTTTAGCGATTAATAGGATAAGCCAGTCTAAATTAACCTCTGATTTTAAATCGAGATTATCCAATAGTTTATGAAGCTCATATTGGTTAAGATACTTAGGTTTCTTCTTACGAGGCGTCTTTCCTTTAATAATTGCTTTTCTGGTAGGATCTCTTAGAATAAGCCCTTCATCAACGGCATCTAGGATTGCACATTTGAGGTGGTGATGAAAATCCATTGTAGTTTGTCGTTCGTGGGATATTGCATAATCATTAAGAAGCTTCTGGTAAGAAAAACGATCAAGTTCACCAATAGTTAGGTTAGGAATAAGCTTCTCAAGCCATTGATGAGCCATATTATATTTGCTCATGGTAACAGGTCGAATAGCCCCCTCCTTATAGACTGTAATCCATTGTTTGTAGTAATCACAGAATAGCATAGTGTTGTTGGTTGTCGTTGTGTACATTTGTAAGTCCTCCTTTTTTATTGTAATACGCACGCCGATGAAGAGTGATAAGGTGGTCAAGAGAATGTAAATAGCTTCCTATTTTCTCCTGTTCCTTATAACACGGAATCATAACTTCTTTAGCAAGGAGTTCATCTTTTGTTACACCTTTTATTGAAGTTCCCTGCACGTCATTAAGCTCTGATTGCAATTTTTTATACAAAGCATAAACCGTAAATTGTGGCTCTGTTTTCAACACACTCAAAGACAAGAAATCTTGACTTGTAGCATAGGAAAATGGCATAAATGCAAGCTTTCCAACACCCACACGGGTAACAATTGCCACTGACTTTTCTGGGACTAATTTGGTCGCTGATTTATCAACCGCCTCTTGTGAAATGTACTTTCTTGGTTCAACATCAAACAAACTACCCTCTACCAAATCTGATGATTGAATCCATGGAATATTTCCCTTCCAAAAAGAATCATTTGACGTTTTTGGGGTACCACCTCCGAAAGTCTTTTCAGAGAGTTCAGACACCTTACGCTGTTCCCAATCGTCAGTAAATCCAGCAAATCTGATTTCTGGTTTTTTTGCATCTTTTTTCGGAAACATTTTTTGAAGCATAAATTTTTTTAACTTTTTTGTTTCATCACACTTACGCTGATGAAGAGTGATGAGGTGGTCGAGAGAATTAAAATACTCTCCAACTTTTGTTTGTTCCTCAATGCTCGGAACTGGTAATTCCTGTTTATATAATTCTTCCCAAACAATATTTTTTCTACAAACGCTGGCTCCTTCTGTAGATGCTTTTAAAAAGAAATCCTTAGTACTGTCTTTTTTTACCCATGCTTGCATAAATAACGGATTGCATCCAACAAGCTCGTAAACCTTGTAGGCAGGCGAAATTATGCCATGTTCAAAGCGCAAATTCACGTTACAATTTCCAAGGTGCAAATTCTGTGCAGACAAAATTAAGTCATTCTTCTTGACCTTTAAGTATCCAATATTTGATGAACCCCTAAAATGGCTGAACAACTCAGAATTGAGATACATACCGTCAATGGCACAAGAAAGCAATGTGTCTTCATCCTCAACTGTTGTCTTGTTTCTTGTCTCTTCCAGTAAGCTACCAAACTTACGCTGTTCCCAAGTATCTGTATTTGTTGATACTAATACAATAACATATTAACCGTGAGTTAAATATAAATAGTATCCTTGCCTTTTTAAGGTTGATATTGTATATTATAGATACTAATTGGGGTATGCATTTGCGGATGCATACTTGAGAGGGGTAGAGGAATCTGTCCCTCTTTTTAATTTTGAGATGATTTTTTAAAACATTTACGCAACCAACCACAACACAATTCCCACTTTTCTGACAACTACAATTGGTGGAATCCGCATTTTACAAGGATTATAATATATACATAACAACAGAAAGGACTGACATTATGCTACAGGAGAATCTTATTATGATGAGGTCGCTTGCGGGGAAGACACAGGAGGATATCGCAGAGGTTATTGGAATATCGAGGCAGGCGTATGCCAAATGGGAGCGTGGTGAAACAATTCCCGATATTGAAAAATGCGGCAGGCTTGCGGAATTTTATGGCGTGACGATGGATTCCTTAATCAAGGACGATGTGCAGCTTGAAGGGCAGAAGATGGCACCAGCACCGAAGGGCAAACACATGTGGGGTGTTGTCACAGTGAATGACCGCGGGCAGATAGTTATTCCTAAGGAAGCAAGAGAGACTTTTGGACTTGGGAATGGCAGCAGGCTGGTTGTGCTTGGCGATGACAATGAGGGCATAGCGCTTGTTAAAGCGGAGCAGTTTGAAGAGAAACTTAGCATGGCAATGTCAGTTCTTAGTAAAGATATTAAGGAATGAGGTGTTAAGTATGATATGTCCAAAATGTAATAAGGAAATGCGGAAAGGATACCTTTTCAGCAGCAAAGATGGTGCATTCAGCTTTGCCGATGAAGTGCCGGGAGTATTTACAAATGCTAAGACAGCCAAAGGATTTGTTGAAATCACACCGCTTAAGGCGAGCCACAGAACGAAAGTTGAAGCCTGCATATGTGAGAATTGCAGGATAGTAGAATTTGAATATTAGATTTAAAAAACAGAGGAGCACACACATGAACACCCAATCATTCACCATATCACCAATTCCAGACGACATATTTGCCAAAATGCAGGGGAAATCATTTAAGGACAACTGCACCGTTCCAAGAGAAGATCTGCGGTATCTTAAAGTTTTGCATGTCGGATTTGATAGAAAAACGCACACAGGTGAGCTGGTTGTGAACAGGCTGATTGCTGATGATGTGCTTGATATATTTAAGCAGCTTTACGAGGCTGGTTATGAGATTGAAAAAATCAGACTTATTGATGAATACGATGCTGATGACGAGAAGTCGATGAGTGATAATAATTCTTCAGCGTTTAATTTCAGATACATTTCCTATTCAACGAAGCTGTCAAAGCATGCGTTAGGGCTGGCGGTTGACATCAACACGCTTTATAATCCTTATGTGAAAAATGTTGATGGAAGAAGAAATGTAGAGCCTGCCAATGCTGAAAAGTATACAGACAGAAGCATTGCATTTCCACATAAAATCGACCATGATGATTTGTGCTACAAGGTGTTTATGCAGCATGGATTTGAGTGGGGCGGCGACTGGGAACATGCAAAAGATTACCAGCATTTTGAGATGCCTGATGAGTGGATTGAGAAAAGTTCGTGCAGAAAAATGTGATACAACACAAAAGTTCGTACATAAAAGTGTGATAAAACACATTTTTACGTCCATAAAAATGTTGCATATGTGAACTTTGATAGTAATGCAAGAATTAAGAATGTTTTTGATGACAAAATCGATTTCCTTGTACAGGGTAAAACATCTGTTATCTCTTTATAATATCGATAGGATAACCACTTTCACATCAAGGTAAGTGACAATATGAATTACTTAAAAATGCGGCGTGTCAGGAAACTGGCGCGCCGTATTTTATTAAATTCCCTTGTTAATTATGATTACTAGTGTTATTATCACAGTATAGTTAGTAAGAACTAACGAAAGCAAGTTGTGACTACAGCAAAGACTGGCCGCTATTATAACAAAAGCTGGTTAATGCTGCAAAAATGATAGGAGGAAATATATGTTTATAGATATTAAAGATGCAAGGAAACATTATGGCGAGGGTGAAACACTTGTCAATGCACTTGATGGTGTGAGCCTGTCTTTGGGAGAAGGCAGGATATATGTAATTCTTGGACCTTCAGGTTCAGGAAAGAGTACGCTTCTTAATATGATTGGAGGTCTTGATTCACTTGATTCAGGAGAAATCACAATTTCAGGCAGGAACATAAGCAGAAGTGACAAGAAGAAAATGACAGATTACAGAAGGGAAGATGTCGGATTTGTATTTCAGTTCTACAATCTTATTCCAGACCTTACAGTGCAGGAGAATATTCAGGTTGTTGCTGATATTGCAAAGCAGCCAATGGATATAGAAGAAGTAATGAAGGCGCTTGATATTGACAAATATAAGAACCGTTTTCCTAAGGAGCTTTCGGGTGGACAGCAGCAGAGAGTTGCGATAGCAAGAGCATTAATCAAGAATCCTAAGATTCTACTGTGCGATGAGCTTACAGGTGCGCTTGATTCCAAGTCGTCAAGAAATGTCCTGAAATTCATAGAGAAAGTCAATGAACAGTTTAAGACTACAATTATAATCATAACACATAATGAAGCAATAGCTGATATGGCAGACGCAGTCATAAGAATTAAGGATGGTCAGGTTGCTTCCTGCACAAACAATGGCAATAAGCGTAGTGCAGAAGAACTTGAACTGTAAAAGCAGAAGCACAAGTATGAATTTTAAAATGTGATTATGAGGAGGCTGGTTATGACTCTTAACAAGAGATATTTAAGAAATGTTAAAGAGAATCTGTCATTTTATGTAGCAGCGGCAGTTCTTACGGTAGTTGCCCTGCTGCTGTTCTATCTTTTTTACATAGCAGGAACAGGAATTAAATCATATGGTGACCAATTCTTTATAGATAATAAGCTGGAAGATGCCACATTTACAACATATGTGGAGATACCTGATAACAAGATTACTAATATTGAGAAGAAATATAATGTTACATTTGAGAAAGAACATTATGTAAATATTAATGAGGACGGATATAAAGTAAGAGTTTTCAAACGCAATAAGAAAATCGACCTTTATGAGGTGATTGATGGAAATGACATATCTAACGATGATGAGATTGTTATATCAAAGGGATATGCTGAAAGTGAGCATGTAAATATTGGCGACAGGCTCATAATTAGGGGAAAAGAATACAAGGTTACAGGTTATTTCTTAAGGCCTGATTACCTGTATATGCTTGAGAATACTGATGATTCATACAAGAATATCACATCATTTTTCCTTGCGTACATGACAGATAGTGCGTACGATGCGCTTGAGGCAAACTCATGTCAGTACAAGGTAGTATACAGTGACGACAGTGATGTGACACAGTTCAGAAAAGACATGAACGAGCAGTACAAGATAAACAGCTATCTTGCTAAAGACAATAACCAGAGAATTACAATGGTTGATGACCAGGCAATAATGTTTCTTATTATGGCATTTGTATTTCTTTTCACATTGCCGCTTATTACAGTTGCACTTATAGCTATTATAATAGGCAGAAAGATAAAGCAGGAACAGAAAATGATAGGTACACTGTCAGCACTTGGCTACACTAAAAGACAGCTCATGTGGCATTACAGCGTGCTTGCCATGATTCCGGGACTTGCCGGCGGAATTATTGTTACAATTATTACCAAGATAATACAGCAGCCATATGGCGAAATGAGCCTTGCAGATTATGAGCCAATGCCGGTTCATTTCACACTTCCAATTCCGATAGCGGTTATAGGAATAATAATTCCTACGGCTATCTATATGCTTGAGGCAGTACATAAAGTGTCTAAGCTCTTAAAGAAAGACACTGTAGAAATGCTTAATGGCAATGCAGATGGTGACAGCAGAACAAGACATGTATTAGTCGGTAAGAAGGGCAATGTAAGAAATAAGTTCGCATTAAGAAGCATACTTGCCAATCCGGGAAGAAGCTTTGTTGTATTTTTAGGTGCATTTTTAGGTGCGCTGATGATAACGGTTGCGTTTATGTTTATAGACTCTATCAATAATGTAATTGACAGAGGTGCTGACAGCATGGGCAGTTTTAAGTACGAATATGTGCTTAACCGCCTAAAGACAGATGATGTGGCAGGAGCAGATGAGCTTGTTATAGGAAAATACGAGCATGACGGCTCTTCATTTTCACTGATAGGCGCGGATACAGATGTGAAGTATCTGAATATTGATACTGAGGATGGCAGCAGGGCTGTTCTTTCTAATGGATATTATGTTACAAATGTAATGGCATACGCCTATAAGCTTGAAGCCGGGGACGAATTTACATTTGTTAATCCTGTTACAATGGAAGAAAAGAAAGTTACAATAAGCGGAATTATAATGAATGACAGCCAGAAAATGATTGTGTGCAGTCAGGACAATGCAAGGAAGCTGCTCGGCTGGAATGAAGGAACATACAATGGACTGCTTTCGGAGAAAAAGCTTGACTTAGGTGATGAAATATCCAAGACGGTTACATCTGATGATATCAGGGAGCAGATGCAGACAATTCTTACAGAGATGGGCGCAATTATATATTCACTTGCGGTAATCGGTGCGATTATATGTGTTGCGGCATTGTATGTATCTGTAAATATGCTTATTTCAGAGAACCGCCACAACATATCAATGCTTAAAGTACTCGGCCTTAAGAACCGTGAAATTAACAGAATGATTATTGATGTAAACCATGTTATAATACCTATTGGCATAGCTGTTGGAATGCTTGCAGGTTATTTAATGATGGTAGTTGTATTCAGGATATATTCAGGTATAGAGGGAGTGCTTTATACACCGGCAATAACCTTTAAAAGCATTATATTAACTATAATAATAGTGCTTGTGTGCTATGCAGTATCACTCCTTATAGTAAGAAGAAAGGCTGACAGGGTTGATATGGTTGAAAGCCTTAAGGACAACAGGGAGTAATATACACAGGCATCCATATGAGGGAGGAATATATCATGGAATTAAGGGACAGACTGTCACCTGATGAGCAGGTGTACTGGAGTGGAAAGAAGGCGGTAGGTGTTTCAGTGCTGGAGGCAATATTTAACCCGTTTCTGATATTTGCATTTATCTGGGGAATGTTCGACTTTGGATTTATCGGACAACTGGTTAATGAGGCGGGGATGTATGCTGACAGACAGGTAGCAACATTCATGATTATGTTTTTTGCAGTTCATCTTATGCCGGTGTGGATATATCTTATTGGTGTAATCAAGTCAGTGGTTAAGTCTGTGAATACAGAATATATTATCACCAGAAACAACATATATATTAGAAAAGGCAATGGGGAAAAGAATACAATAATTGTTCCTCTTGCTTATATTGAGTTCATTGGTGTAGACCGTGGAATATTTGACAAAATATGTGGTACGGGTGATATTACGTGGAAAGGTGAAAAGGGAAGAATAGACAATATCAGTGATTATGATAATGTATGTGCCATGATAAAAAAGCTGGCTATAGAAGCAGAACAGCAAAGTGAAGAGAATGGAACTGTCTATTCACCAATGAATATGACTGGAAGAAATTTATCAGAGAAGAATTATGATGACTCTTACAAATATGCTGGCTATGCATATTCTGACAATTCGTATGGCGCACCTGACAGTCAGAAGAGGTATGATGCACCTGACATCAATCATAATTAGAGAAAATGTTGTGAAATTTTTGTAGAATTTTAATGTGTATTGTTGAAAATGCACAAATGCTTGCGTAAATCTTTGTAACTTTAAGCCGTTTCATTTTTATCCTTATTATGGTATTTTTAGCAACAGAGGTGATTTATTTTGCATGATATCGGACACTGCCAGCAAAATAGCGCCTCTATTGTTTTATCTTTTAATCAATTATGTGATGATTAAGCCATCTGCGCGAATGGAATCTTATAGAAAACACGATACCACGCACAGTCCAGTCGGCAAACATTCCAATCCATACAGCAATAGGCCCAAAACCATATACACGGCATAAGAATATAGTGAAGCTTACACGGCATAACCACATGCTTGCACATGATGTTATCATTGAAAACTTCACGTCTCCGGCAGCACGCATTCCGTATGCAGGAATGAACGACAATACCCATGATATTGGCTTGGTTATTGTTATGAAAAGAGTCATCTCAAAACACATTCTTGCACTTTCTGCTTCCATTCCACCGAGTATGGTAATCGGCCTGCACAATGCAAATACAACAAGACAGCTTATAATAATGGCAGCTTCAGCCATTTTACTGAGTTTCTTTATATAATATATGGCTTCATCTTTTCTTCCGGCTCCAATACACTGGCCAACTATAGTCATAAGTCCGATACCTACACCCTGTGCGGCAACTCCGTTAAGGTTTTCCAGAATATTAGTCACAGCATTTGCAGCGATGGCAGCAGTTCCAAGCGTTGAAACTGTTGACTGGATTGCCAGCTTTCCAAACTGGAACATGCTGTTTTCAATACCTGAAGGAATCCCGATATATAAGACTCTCTTAATTAAATCCCAGTCGGGACGGATTGTGTAATACCTGTTTACACAGATAGTCTGAGAAGGGTTTCTTAATTTAATAATTACAACAACTGCACAGAAAACTCTTGATGCAAGTGTTGATATTGCAGCTCCCGCAACGCCCATTCCAAGTCCGAATATAAGAATTGCATTACCACCTATATTAAGGAAGTTGGATATTATTGATATTGTCATAGGGCTTTTGCTGTCCTTTTGGGCTCTCATAATGGACGCACCAGCGTCATACAGGCCAATGAAGGGAAATGACAACAGGGTAAAAAGAAAGTATGCCTGTGAATCAGCCATAACCTCAGCTTCTACAGAACCAAAGATGAACTTAAGCATTGGTACACGAAGAACGAGACATATTGCAGATATGAAAACTGACAGCACTGTCATGACAAGAAATACCTGTCTTGCAGCGCGGTTAGCACCTTTAGGGTTACTGCTTCCTATGTACTGTGAACAAAGAATTGCTCCGCCGGCGGCAAGTGCTGACAAAGCCTGTATTACAAGAATATTGATGGAATCCACAAGTGATACTGCCGAGACAGCAGATGCGCCGACATTACTTACCATCATAGTATCAACAGTTCCCATAAGTGAAGCTAAGAGATTTTCCAGCATGATAGGAATAAGAAGCTTCCTTATATCTATATTAGAAAAAATGTGGTCTGAATTGTTAGTCATTGAAATTACTCCATAATTTTTTACAAACTAAAATGCAACTAACATAATTTATTCCTAAGAATAGATAATGTCAAGTATATATGTTGATAAAACATGTCGCAAAGAACATATTGGCATAAAATACTTGACTTTATAATATAATTATGATATCTTAACAAAGCACTGAAATATCAGTGGTTATGCGGGTGTAGTTCAATGGTAGAACACTAGCCTTCCAAGCTAGATACGTGGG
>OIYY01001548.1_pt1 | contig 11761 bp, 10 predicted proteins | sample 1588341 | NCBI WGS metagenome assembly OIYY01 (sample SAMN03283287) | human gut metagenome | biome: human-associated habitat; material: feces | host: Homo sapiens | place: Peru | collected 2012
CAGCACAGCGCACCACCGGGCCGGACACATAGCCGCCGCAGCCGATCACGAGATCGGGCCGGACTTCCTTCATGATCTTCTTTGCCTTGGGGCCGGAAAGGGCCAGATTCCACAGGGTGACGATGTTGCGCCTGATGTTGTTCAGCGACAGTCTGCGCTGGAAACCGGTGATCTCGATGTGGTGGAACGGATAGCCCGCCTGACCCACCAGACGGTACTCCATGCCCTCCCTGCGGCCGGCAAAGTGGATCTCGGCAGAAGGGTCTGCTTTTTTGATGGCACCTGCAATGGCAAGTGCCGGGTTGATATGGCCGGCAGTGCCGCCGGCAGCGATGAGAACTCGCATACTGATCTCCTCCTCTATAATAGTGCATCGGGGCAGGCCATTCCATCGCCCGCCGTCCTGCCAAATCAGCTTTTACATTCCGCGCATCCGGCGGGCATCCTCCAGATTGATGGTTCTGCTGGCCCGTTCGGCTTCCTGCGCCGCACGTTCTGCCTCCCGCCGGGCGTGGTCTGCGGCCCGCTGCTGGGCCGCTCGTTCTCCGTTGCGCCCAATGTTCACCATCACGCCCATTTCTGCCAGCAGCAGGATCAGGCTGGTGCCGCCGGACGAAAAGAAGGGCAGGCTGATGCCGGTGTTCGGGATGGTATTGGTGACAACGGCGATGTTGCAGAACACCTGCCATGCGATCTGTGCCATAATGCCGATGCCCACCATGGTGCAGAACTGATTCTCGGCCTTGTAGGCGATCAGCAGGCCCTGCACGATGAACAGGATAAACAGCACGATGATGAGCGTGGCCCCGATGAACCCCAGCTCCTCGCATACCACGCTGAAGATAAAGTCGTTGGTGCTCTCCGGCAGCCAGAGCTGTTTTTCCACACTGTTGCCAAGGCCAAGGCCCTTCAGGCCGCCGGAACCAATGGCATACAGACTCTGTTTGGTCTGGTCGTTCAGTTTTTCCAGATCGTCCGACCATGTTTTCAAGCGGTTCTGCAGGTATGGGATCGAATCCACATGGGTCAGCAGCGTTTCCAGCAGCAGCGCCGCGGTGCCTGCTCCTGCCCATGTAATAATCCCGCCGCTGCCGCTCATCATCAGGATGGTGCCCACGATGGCGGTGGTCAGCAGGATGCCGGACATGTGCGGTTCCATTATCAGCAGCACCAGCACCGGCACCAGCGGCAGCACCGGCAGGATGATCTGCCGCACGATGCGGATGAACAGCCAGTCCTTCAGCCGGACTTTTTCTTTCAGGGACGGACGGAACCGCCCGATCTGCGGCGCACTGGATGCCAGATGCGCCGTGAGCAGGATCATCTCAAATTTAGCCACCTCAGAGGTCTGCAGGGTCAGTCCGCCCAGACGGATCCAGCGGCGGCAGCCGTTCAGCGGCGGAAAGGCCAGCGTGGCTGCCAGCATGATCAGCACGATCCAGTAGCACGGCTTGCACGCCCAGCGCAGAAAGCGGTGATCCACGTAGCTCATGGCTGCCATGCACCCGATGCCAATGGCCATGCAGAGGATCTGCTGCTTGATGTAGTGCAGGCTGTCGCCCATGCGCAGGTAGGCGGTGGTGTAGCTTGCGCTGTACAGCATTACAAGGCCAAACGCCATAATGACCGCCAGCGTTGCCATCCAGTTGATCACCAGCCGACTCCACGGCCCCGGGTCCCGCTGCAGCGGCGGGGCCCATGTCGTCTCTTTTTGTCTGTATTGTCTGCGGGCGACTTCCATTGCCCTTCCCCCTCGTTTTTTCAGAATAAAGCGCTCAGGCCCAGCGTGCCAGACGCACGGCCAGTGCCAGCCCGCACACGCTCAGTGCACACAGGCTGTAAAAAACATTCACCGCGCTCAGGCCGCGCTTTTCCAGCCAGCGATGCAGCGGCGCAGCCGCAAACAGCGGCCTGCCCCGGCGGCGGTAAAACAGGATCTGCAGCGCCACCATGCCGCCTTCCAGCCAGAAGGGCAGTGCCAGCGGGACGCTGAGCTCTGCATAGCCGATGCACAGCGGGATGCAGCCGATGGCTCCCGCCGCAAACAGACACCCGCATTTGCCGGGGTGCAGCTTTGCCGGCGGGAAATCCCACAGCAGAAAAGCCATCAGTGCTCCGGCCAGCGCTGCCGGGAACACCGCCAGCGGGAACCATCCCAGCTGCGTTTCCAGCATCATCAGGCCCAGCATGGCCACAAAGGCCGTGCCGCACACCGTGCCGTCTGCACCGTCGGCCACGCGGGCCGCTTCGGCCAGCGCCACCAGCAGTGCGCCCCACAGCAGCGGTGCCGGAGCAAACCGGATATAGCCCGCTCCCGGCAGGACGAGCCCGGTAGGCAGACAGCCGCTCAGTGCAAGCAGCCCCAGTACCAGAGCCGCCGCAGCCGCTTCCAGCGCAAGGCGCGGTGCACGGCGCATGCCCAGTGCCGAACGGCTGCGGATGCATACAAGGTCATCTGCCACGCCCACAGCACCAAAGGCAAACGTGCCCAGCAGGGCAATGAGCAGTCGGGACATCATCTGCCGGTCGCTGCCAAGCAGGGAGGGCTGCGCGGCACATGCCGCCAGCCAGCCCGCGCCCACCGCAGCCAGTGTGCCCACCATCAGGCAAAGCCCGCCGATCGTGGGTACCGGCTCTTCCAGTTCCCTCCGGTCGGTCTCCTGTTCCGGCTGCGCGCCGCGCATCGTGCGCTGCAGCTCCCGCAGCAGCGGCACCATCAGATTGCCGAGCGCCGCCGTCAGTGCAAAACCCAGTACCGACGCGGCGATCAAGGCGAAACGAATCATTTTTCAGTCTCCAAATTCATGCCGGGATGTTATTCTTCGGCATCTTTCTGCTCTGCGTAGAAAATTTCCAGCACTTTTTCCAGAGCCATGCCGTGGCTGGCCTTCACCAGCAGGGCATCGCCGGGCTCCATGCGGTCCAGCAGGGCGTCCGCAGCTTCGCGGCGGCTGTTTGCGTGCAGGGTCTTGACCCCCTTGGCCGCAGCCACCACAGCGGTGCGCTTTGCGTTTTCGCCGTAGGTCACAAGGCAGTACAGGTTGCTCTCTGCGGCCAGACGGCCCAGCTCCTCATGGGCTTCGCGGGACAGCTCGCCCAGCTCCAGCATATCACCCAGCAGGGCAAAGCGGCGCTTGCAGGGAAACTCCCTGAACATGGCAAGGGCAGCCTTCATGCTGTCGGGGTTTGCGTTGTAGCAGTCCTCAATGACGGTAACGCCCTTGCTGTGCACCACCTTCTGACGGCGGCCGGTCTGCTCAAAATTGGAAAGGCCCCTGATGACGCCGTGCGCATCGCAGCCCAGACGGGTGGCGGCGCAGTAAGCAGCCAGTGCATTGGCAACATTGTGCCTGCCCATAGCCGGGATCCGCACCACAAAGGTGCCCTCTTCCTGATCTTCCAGCACAAAGCTCATGCCGTCGGCCTCCTGCCGGATGGACAGTGCGCACACGTCCGCATTCTCGTCCGTCAGGCTGAACCACACCGGGCGCACATGCTCCGGCAGCTTTGCCTTGCGCAGGAAGGGATCGTCATAGTTCAGCACCAGCGGTGCGCCCTCGGGCAGGCCGGCGCAGATCTCCAGCTTTGCCTTGCAGATGTTCTCCTGACTGCCCAGATTCCCGATGTGGGACACGCCGATGCAGGTGATGATGCCCACATCCGGCCGGGCGGCACGGGCCAGACGGTCGATCTCGCCCGCATGGCTCATGCCCATTTCAATGACCGCATACTCGGTGCTGCTTTCCAGACGCATCAGGGTGCGGGGCATGCCCAGCTCGTTGTTCTGGTTGCCCTCGGTCTTGATGGTCTCGCCAAAACCGGCAAGGGCCGCATAGGTCATCTGCTTGGTGGTGGTCTTGCCCACGCTGCCGGTCACACCCACCATCTTGGGGTGATACTGGCTGCGGTAGTTGGCGCCCATCACCATCATGGCATGGTAGCTGTCCGGGCAGAGGATGGCCTTCTCCGCAGGCACGCCCTCCACCGGGTGGTTCACCACCACGTAGACAGCACCGTTTTCCAGCGCCTTTGCCGCAAAATCGTGGCCGTCAAATTTTTCGCCCGGGAAGGCCACAAAGATGCAGCCGGGCCGCACCTCGCGGCTGTCGGTGGTCACAGACTCCACCTGTACCTCTTCCGGGATGGAACCCGCGGGCACCAGCCCTGCCAGAAGCTTGCTTGCAGAAATTTTTTCCATTGGTTCTTTCCCCTCTCAATATTTTTATTCGCTGGCTCGCCCTCTCGGTCACGGCTTACGCCGTGCCGCCTTAGTCCCCTTTCTGTCGCTAACGCGACATCTTCCCCCGACCGGGGGAAGTCTTTCAAAGTGAGAGGGCGAGCATGTTGATCTGTTTTTACCCACAGGTAATGGTCACGATGGTGCCGCGCTGCACGCTGGAGCCGGGCTCCGCGCTCTGCGCCTGCACCGTGCCGCCTGCACTGCCCTCTACCACACAGTTCAGTCCGGCAGCGGACAGCATCTGGCGGGCAAAGTCCGCGCTCTTGCCGGTCACGTCCGGCACCTCGGTATGGCTGCCCTCGTAGGTATCGGTATACAGATACACGGTGGTGCCATAGGCCACCTTTGCACCCGCATGGGGGTACTGGTAGGTAACGGCTGCCGCCGCCTGACTGGCTGTGCTTTCGGTCAGCTGATGCTTGAGGCCCTTGATGTTCAGCTGTACCTGTGCGCTGCTCCACTCGGTGCCCACCAGATTCGGCACCGTGACCACCGTCTGGCTGCGGTCCTCGCCGTCGGTGGCAATGCCAAGGTACGGCGCGATCTCGCTGATGATGTTGCCCACAACGGGAGCCGCCAGCAGGGACGAATAGTCCGTTCTGGCGTTGTTGGGGTCATCTAGCATCACATAGACGATGATCTCCGGGTCGTCGGCAGGCAGCACGGCGGCAAAGGATGCCACCTTCTTGTAGTCGCCATCGGCGCGGCGATCCATGTTCAGCTGTTCGGAAGTGCCGGACTTGCCGCCGATGCGGTAGCCGGACACATAGGCGTACTTGCCGCCGCCGGTACCGGCACCCACCTCATATTCCATGATCTGGCGGATCACGTTGCTGGTGCTCTCGCTGACCACCTGACGGCGGACATTGGCGCCGATCTCCTCAATGACGTTGCCGTTGGCATCGGTGATCTTATCCACGACATGGGGCGTGACCAGATAGCCGCCGTTGACCGCTGCAGCCACTGCCGTGCACATCTGCAGCGGGGTGATCGCCATGGCCTGGCCAAAGGCCGAGGATGCCAGCTGCACTTCGCCCAGCTGGCTGGCCTTGTAGTACTGCATAAAACCGGTCTCGCTGGGCAGATCCACGCCCGTGCGGTCGGTGAAGCCAAAGGCGTCAAAGTAATTGTAGAACGTCTGGGACCCGATCCTCTGGCCCAGCTGGATGTAATAGATATTGCAGCTCTGGCGCAGGGCATCGGCCAGATTGATGGTGCCATGGGCCTTGTGACCTGCACAGTGATAGGTCTCCTTGGCCACGCCGTAGGCACCGGCGCAGGTAAAGGTGGTGTTGATATTCGCCAGACCGGAGTCCACGCCCATGGCCGAGGTGATCACCTTGAACACGCTTCCGGGGTAATACAGCTCGGTGATGGTCTTGTTCTTCCACTGGATATCCCGGAAGTAGCCGGAATAGTCCGCTTCCTCGTCCAGAATGCGGTTGCCGTTTGCGTCCTTGAGCTCGTTGCCGTTTTCATCCTTTTTGTAGATGCCGTACAGCTCCGGCTCGGCGTGCACCAGCTCGTTGAGATAATCCAGATTGGCACTGTAATCCAGCGGGTTGTTGGGGTCAAAGTCCGGTTTGGAGGCCATTGCCAGAATGGCACCGGTCTTGACGTTCATCACGATGGCCGCACCGCGGTTCTCCACCGTGTTGGCTGCAATGGCTTCGTTCAGGTACCGCTCCACGATCTCCTGCACGTTCACATCCAGCGAAAGTACCAGATTGCTGCCGTCCTTGGCGGCAAAGGTGGTGGCATTCTCGTCCGCAATGGCATTGTTGTAGGCGTTGCGCTTGGTGATGGTGCGGCCGTCCACACCGGCCAATGTGGACTGATAGGATTTTTCCAGTCCGTAAGTTCCGATGCCGTCGGCATCCGTAAAGCCCAGCACCGCCGCCGCAAATGCACCGTAGGGATAATTGCGCTGAAAGCTCTTTTCGCTGCCCACCGAGATATTTCCCTTGCGGGATGTGCCATTGGCACGCCTGTGCGCCTTGTTGAACTGCGAAACATACGATTCAATGGACAGCTTGACGGCGTTGTTCACCTTGGTGGCCAGCACCTGATACCTGGTGTCGGTTTTGGAAAGTGCATCGTAGACCTTCTGGTACTGGGTCTGGTATGCCTCCGACGAGGTATCTACTGCGTCCAGACTCTCACCGTCGCCGGAGAGCAGGCGCAGGGTCAGCTCTCGGCTCACCTCGGCGCACATGGCGGGGTCCAGCGTATGCACCTCGTTGTCCTCTTCGCCGGTGGAGGTGTACAGGATCTTACTGTTGTCCGGGTCGGCCCAGATGGTCCACACCACACTGGTGGAAGCCAGCGTGATGCCGGAGGTATCATAGATCTCGCCGCGGGTCGCCTTGATGGTGGTATCCAGCAGCTGCTGCTTTGCAGCCAGCTGACGGTAGGTCTCGCCGTTCCGGATCTGGATATCATACAGGCTGTAGGTCACACGGATGGCCGCAAGCCCCATGATCACAAGGGCCAGACTGCCGCAGAGCAGGCTGGTCTTGGGGTTCATGCGGGCACCGGCACCGGTATCCGGCCACGGCCCTTTTATTTTTTTGGTGATCTTTCGGATAAATTTTGGCATGGTATGCTCCTGCGGCAAAAGGCGCTTTCTGCTTCCCGCCGCACTTTGATTGGATTTGAAGTTTTTTTGCAAAGGGGCATAAAACCGAAAAAGCGTGCGCTGCCGCACGCTTTCCCGTACTTGATTCACCTTATGGTGCCAAGAATGTTCACTGCTCCGTTATAGATAAAGTCGGTCCACTGCCGCACAGCGGACTGGGTACGCTCCAGCGTATCGCTCTCGCCCAGACGGATGTAGGTGATCTGGCTCTGGTCGATCTTCATCAGACCCAGACGCCCGGCTGTTTCCTCCACGCTGGTGATGTTGGTCTTGCTGTTCAGGGTGCTGTTGTAGTAGGTATACTGGCTCTGCTCGATCACCAGCTGTGCCTTTGCATCCTGGATCTGATCGTTCAGCTCCACCAGCTGGGATTCGCTCCACAGCAGGCTGATGGCAAACCCCACCAGCAGAGCAGCTGCCACCAGATTCATGGCATTGTGCACCGCTGCCTGCAGCGGCGTAAGACGGCGCTTGCCGCCCTTTGCAACACGCAGGTTCGCCTTGCGCTGTGTCTGCGGAGCTTTTCTGCGCCGCACTGCGTTATAATCATATGCTGCCTGACCCATGGCTTGCTCTCCTCCTCACAAAACAGGTATTCTGTTCAGCATTTTTCCAAAACTCTCAGGTGGGCAGAACGGCTGCGCCGGTTCTCCTCCAGTTCCTGACTGTTTGCCTCAATGGGCTTGCGGGTGACAAGCTTTGCTTTTGCTTTGCCTCCGCACACGCACACCGGAAACTCCGGCGGGCAGGTACAGGCTGTGGACCAGCGGCGGAATTTGTTCTTCACCAGCCTGTCCTCCAGCGAGTGGAAGGTGATCACACACAGCCGGCCGCCCGGCGCAAGGTGATCAAAAATGGTATCCAACCCTTCTTCCAGCGCATCCAGTTCATGGTTCACTGCAATGCGCAGTGCCTGAAAGGTGCGGCGGGAAGGATTTTTATTCTTGCGGCGTTCTGCCGGCGGCATGGCGCTGGCTACGATGTCTGCCAGCTGCAGGGTCGTTTCAATGGGAGCGTTTTCTCTTGCTTCCACGATCCTGCCCGCGATCTGCCAGGCAAAAGGCTCCTCGCCGTAATCCCGCAGGATGCGTGCCAGCTCTTCGCGGCTCTCGGTGTTCACAAGGTCTGCCGCCGTCTCGCCCTGCTGGCTCATCCGCATGTCCAGCGGTGCATCCGACCGGTAGGAAAATCCCCGGGCTGCATCGTCCAGCTGATGGCTGGAAACGCCAAGATCCAGCAGTGCGCCGTTGATCTTGTCGATGCCAAGGCTTTCCAGAGCTTGTCCCGCATAGCGGAAGTTGATCTGCACCACCGTAGCGGGCAGGCCCGCCAGACGGGAGCGCGCGGTCTGCACCGCATCCGGGTCCTGATCCAGCGAGATCAGGCGCCCGCCCTTTGCCGCATCCAATCGCAGGGCGATCTGGCGGGAATGTCCCGCGCCGCCCGCTGTTCCGTCAAGATAAGTGCCAGCCGGGTCAATGGCAAGACCCTCCAGACACTCGTTCAGCAGGACCGGGATATGCTCAAACGAGGCCGGGTCAAAGGCTGCTTGTGTTTCAAGTTCCATCGGTACGGCCTCCTTTCTTTGTTCATGGCTTTTGTGCATCAGAGGGCTGTGCATGCAGTGCACGCTTTCATCCGATGACACATTTTTATTGTAGCAAATCAAACCCTTGAATGCAAGGGTTTCCGTTTCCGTTTTTTTCGCAAAATGTAACAAAAAAAGCCCCTGCCAGCCGTCATTTTTGCCTGCAGGGACTTTGTTATTCCGAGGATGTGTAATTTGTGTGTGAGCTTGTGGGTGCAGAGCCTCTCTGACCGGCTGTCCGGCGCTTTTCCTGCAGGGTCACATCGTGCAGCCGCAGTTTATCCGTTTTTCTTGGCATTCTGGCGCAGATTTGCCCGCACATTTTTCACCTGTGCCGCGTTTTCCACCATGGTCTCCTCGGTGTTGCGGAGCATATTGTCGCAGTAGTCCGTCACGGTCTGGCGCAGGGTGCGTACCTCATTCTGGGCTGTAGTGGTGATCTCCGCGGCACGCTGCTGCGCTGCCTTCACGATCTCTGCCTCACTGGTCAGGATGCGGGCTCTTTCCTCCGCCTTTTTCACGATGACCTGTGCCTGCGCGTTGGCCGTTTCCACGATCTGGGCGCGGTCATTCACGATCTGCTGGGCCTGCCGCAGCTCACCGGGCAGGTTTGCGCGGATCTCGTCCAGCAGATCACGGATCTGCTCCACGTCCACGATCTTCTTGCCGCCGGACAGAGGGACATTTGCGCCTTCCTCCAGTGCATCCTCAATAGTATCCAAAAGTTCGTTCACGTTCATAGTGCTTCTCCCTTCTGTTCATCACCGGCCGGCTGCATGGGCTTTGTATACTTCCACAGCAGCACTCTGCCGTACTTGTACTGCTTGCGCAGGGTCAGGCCGCCTGCCTCGACCGGCAGCACGATGCCCGTCTCGCTTTCGCACAGCACGATGCCGCCGGGTGCGGTGCATTTGTCCACCGCCGGCAGGATCTTTTCCAGCGTACCATTGCGGAAGGGCGGGTCCAGCAGTACGATGTCGAACTGCTCCCGGCAGGCGGAAAGATACCGCGCAGCCTCGCCGATATTGACGCGGCTGCGGTCGAACACGCCGCAGGCCTTGCAGTTGCGCATGATGATGTTCACTGCCTCGCGGTTCTCGTCCAGAAACACGCAGCGCGCCGCGCCGCGGCTCAGTGCTTCAATGCCAAGCTGGCCGCTGCCCGCATACAGGTCCAGCACCCGTGCGCCGGGCAGGTCGAACTGGACGATGCTGAACATCGCCTCCTTTACCTGCGAAAGGGTGGGCCGGGTCACATCTGTTCCCGGCAGGGCCTCCAGACTGCGGCCCCGGGCTTCTCCTGCGATCACGCGCATGTTCTCTCTCCTCCTCCTTGCAGCCGGAAGATGTGGCTGCAAACACATTTTTGTATCACTTTATTATCACCCAACTGCATATTCTTGTCAAGGGCCGCGCGTTGCGCCGTCTGTCGGTTTGTGCTACAATAAAACCGGCAGCGCCGGGCTTTTGCGGCGCATTCTGGACATCAAAAAGGAGAGTATCTGCATGAAAGTTCTGCTCATCAACGGCAGCCCCCACGAGAAGGGCTGCACCTACACCGCCCTTTCCCTCATTGCCGGGGAGCTGAAAGCACAGGGCATCGACACCGAGATTTTGCACGTCGGCGGCCAGCCCGTGGGCGGCTGCATCGGCTGCGGCGGCTGTGCCGCCGGCAAGGGCTGCGTCTTCGGCGGCGTGGTCAACGAGGCCATCGAGAAGGCCAAGACCGCCGACGCCTTCGTCTTCGGCACGCCGGTGCACTATGCTTCCGCCTCCGGCAATATGACCAGCTTCATGGACCGCCTCGCCTATGCAGGCGGCAAATATCTGGCCTACAAGCCCGCCGCCATCTGCTGCTCGGCCCGCCGCGCCGGCACCACATCCGCCCTCGACCAGCTGGTGAAGTACCCCGAGTTCTTCCATATGCCTCTGGTGAGCGGCTCCTACTGGCCCATGGTCCACGGCTCGAACCCCGAGCAGGTGCTGCAGGACGCCGAGGGCTGCGCCGTGATGCAGGAGCTGGGCCGCAACATGGCATGGCTGCTGCACTGCATCGAGGCCGGCAAGGCTGCCGGGTTCGACCACCCGCAGAACCCGCCCCGCCCCATGACCAGCTTTATACGCTGAAAAGCGCAAAAGGCCGGAACCGCTCTGCCCGCAAGGGACAAAGAGGTTCCGGTCTTTTTATTGGGTCTGCTTTTTTGTTACGCGCAGCTTATGCCGCCACGTTCAGGTTTGCGTTGGGTGCCTTGAAGTCCACCGTGCGCTCAACAGGCTGGCCCTCAGCGTCCGTCCACTGCACGCGCAGGGTGTAGCCGCCGCGCTTCACCTTGACGGTAAAGTGGCCGTTTGCGTCCGTGGTGGTCTGTGCTGTCACGCTGCCGTTCTTCAGCACCTGCACGCTGGCATTTGCCACCGGCTGGTCGGCCAGCTTCACAGTGCCTTCCACCTTGACCGGCATCAGCAGCACCACACCGGCTACCGCCGCCACGGCTGCCACGCCGCCGATCAGGATAATAGCACCGCCGCCGTCACCGCCGGAAGAGGGTTCGTCCCCGCCGGGCTGGTCAGGATCGACCGTTGCATCATCCTGTGCACAGGCGACCACATAGGTCATCTCCGCTGCGTCTGCCGCCGTAATAAACGGCACAGCCAGCTCACCATCGGCATCCGCCGTGATCTGGTTGATGTAGATCAGGTTGTCCGCACTCAGCGGGTCACTGCCGGAGCGGCTGACAAGCACCACATACTCCTTGCCCGCCTTGGCATTCGCAAAGGTGGCTTGGAACTTGCTGTCCGAGGTGGAAGCCGTACCGGTGGTGATGGAGTTTTCCGTATTGGGGACAATGTCACCATCGGTGCAGTGGATGGTGGCATTCAAAAGGTAGTTGTTGTTGCTTTCAATAGAAATTTTCTCCCACCGCTCCATCGTACTATGATATGTCACGTCAATTAGACCGTCGCACCCATAAAACGCATTTTCTCCGATGCTTGTTACACTTTCTGGAATCGTAATGCTCTTCAGATTTTCGCATGCATAAAACGCAAATTCTCCTATGCTCGTCATACCTTCTGGAATCGTAATGCTCGTCAAACTACTACACCCTCTAAAAGCACTGGGTCCTATGCTTGTTACGCCTTCCGGAATCGTAATGCTCGTCAAACTACTACACCCTAGAAAAGCACTCCTTCCGATGCTTGTTACACCTTCTGGTATCGTAATGCTCGTCAAACTACTACACCCTTCAAAAGCACTCCATCCGATGCTTGTTACACCTTCTGGTATCGTAATGCTC
>OIYY01001552.1_pt1 | contig 11713 bp, 8 predicted proteins | sample 1588341 | NCBI WGS metagenome assembly OIYY01 (sample SAMN03283287) | human gut metagenome | biome: human-associated habitat; material: feces | host: Homo sapiens | place: Peru | collected 2012
TACCAAAATCCCTTGGTTTACAACATAGAAGAACCGTCCCTTTGGTTTGTGGTTTATGTTGTTCTGCTTGAAATCAGCCATGCCACAGCACTAACGACAGGTGCGAAGCACTGGCCTCGGCTAAAGGCTGTTTTTTATGTTTTTGTTTTTGATTCCACCCAGTAATTTTCTATTGAACTGGGAAAATCGGTGAAAAACGGTGGGTTTCGGTGCAATAAAGTGGGCTGATTTTCGCCGAATAAATAATTTTTATTTATCTTTGTAAAGTTCATAACGCAACACAAGTTTTGCCGCTTCTGATAACGGTGGCAATCATTCAACAACACTATTTTATGAGAACCGATATCAACTCAAAATTAAAGCTGGGACAATTGTCGAAACGCTATTATTGCCCTGAGAGTGAAGTGGATTTGGCTTCGCTCACACGATTTGAAAAGGTATATACCAAAATCGTGGAAACCCCCAACGAAGGTGCTGCCGATGCGGCACTCGACATCGCTGAGGCCATTGAGCGGTGCGTGGAAGAACGCGGACGATGCGTGATTGGCTTCGGGGCAGGCAAAGGCGTGCTCGAAGTGTACGACGAGCTGGTGCGACTCTATTTTGCCGACAAGGTGAGTTTCGCAAAGGTGGTGGCGTTCAACATCAGCGAATTGGGCTTCGGTCAGCAGGCCACCGAATCGCAAAACAATTTCCGCCGCTTGCAGGAACGCCTGTTCAATAAGATTGATATCGATCCTTCAAATGTATATACTATCGATGAGGGTGCCACAAAGGAGAATGTGCACCGCTACTGCAAGCAGTACGAAACACTCATCGACTCGTTTGGCGGCATCGACTTGCTGGTGTGCCAGCTGACCAAAAACGGCGGCTTGGCATTCAATGAGCCAGGCTCGCAATCCACATCATCGTGCCGATTGGTGCTGTTGAGCAACGATACCCGTCAGCGCATCGCCGACAGTTACCAATGCGAGGTGGCTCCTGACACGGCAGTGACGCTCGGCATGTCGAATCTGCTTGCCGCACGCATGGTGATTTGCGTGGCGTGGGGTGAGGCAAGTGCCGAAGCCGTTTACAACACGATTGAGGGACGCATCGGCGACAACACGCCAGCCTCGTTTCTGCAAATGCACCACGATGTGAAGTTGTTCGTCGACCTCGATGCAGCGTCGCTTCTCACTCGCATCAGTTTCCCATGGAAGGTGACCTCTTGCGAATGGACCGATGAACTGGTGCGCCGCGCCATCGTATGGCTCAGCCAGCAGACAGGCAAGCCCATTTTGAAACTCACCAACAAAGACTATAACGACAACGGCTTGAGCGAACTCGTGACCGTGTTTGGTTCAGGCTACGATGTGAATATCCGCATCTTCAATGTGCTTCAGCACACCATCACCGGCTGGCCCGGCGGCAAGCCCAATGCCGACGATGCCTCACGCCCAGAGCGTGCCACACCTTATCCCAAGCGAGTGGTTTGCTTCAGCCCACACCCCGATGATGTGGTGGTGTCGATGGGCGGCACGCTTCGCCGACTGGTGCAGCAGGGGCACGATGTGCATGTGGTGTTCCAGACCAATGGCGATATGATGGTGAACGACGAGGATTTGGAACGCACCATCATGCTCACCAACCGCTTGGCTAACCATTTCGACTACGGCTCAACCAAGCGCGATGAGGTGGTGAACAATGTTGCCGAAACGCTGCGCTCAAAGAAGCCGGGTGATGCCGACACTCCCGAAATCCGCTATGCGAAAGGCGCGATTTTGGAATGTGAGTGCGTGACCAGTTGCCGCTTCTTGGGTGTGAACCCCGACAAATTCCACGAGTTGAACCTGCCATTCTACTCCGGTTCGCCATTTGGCAATGGCAAGGTGACAGAGGCAGATGTTACTCCTATCAAGGATCTCTTGCAAGAGTTGAAACCCCATCAGATTTTCTTTGCCGACGACTACGACCCCAATGGCGTGAACGAGCGTGCTTCCGAAGCGCTGATATTGGCGGTAATGCAACTCAAAAACGAACCTTGGATGAAGGATTGCCGCTTGTGGATGTATCGCGGACAATGGGGACAATGGGAAATCGACAACATTGAGATGACAGTGCCGATGAGTCCAGAGGAATTTGGCGTGAAGCGTCAGGCTATTCTCAAGCATCAGTCGCAAGTGCACGATGCACCATTCCGCGACCCCGAAAACGGACAACTCGCTTGGCAAACCAGCATCGACCGCAATACCGCCCTTGCCGACCTCTACTCACGCCTTGGCTTGGCAAGTTACGAGGCAATGGAAGCCTTCGTGCGCTACCACATTGAGGATTAGGCTCGCTGGCGCTCGCAGTCAACGGGTCAACGAGTCAACGGGTCAACGAGTCGAAATCTCGAAATCTCGAAGATTCGAAATTTCGAAAAATCGAGAATTCGGTATTTTGAAATCCTCTCCTTAACTTCTGAAAATTAAATTACGATTATGGCTAAAAAAGATAAATTGAAATCCTACAAGATGGAGCGTCGCGAACTCCACGATAAGGTGATTAACTTTTTCAACACGGAAGAGAATGTGCCTTACAACTACAAGCAGGTGTCGGAGAAGGTGGATGCCAACACCCCTCGCTTGCGCGCTATGGTGGTGGAACTGCTCGAGCAACTCGCTATCGACGGCTTCCTCACCGAAGTGACTCCCGGCCGCTTTAAGGCTGTGATGCGCTCGGCTGTGGAAGAGGGCATTTTTATTCGCCGCAGCAATGGCAAAAACAGTGTTGACACCGCCAACGACGATGGCAGCCCTATCTTCGTGGCAGAGCGTAACTCAATGCACGCCCTCAATGGCGACCGTGTGTTGGTGCATATCAGTGCGGCACGCGAAGGCGTGGAGCCTGAAGCCGAGGTGATTAAGATTCTCGAACGCAAAGAGCAGGTGTTTACCGGCACGCTGCAAGTGAAGAAATACTTCTCTATGCTTGCCACCGACAGTAAGTTCCTTGCCACCGACATCTTCATTCCTGCCGAAAAAACTATGGGCGGAAAGACTGGTGATAAGGTGGTGGTGAAAATCATCGAATGGCCAGAAGATGCCAACAGCCCTGTGGGCGAGGTGATTGATGTGCTGGGTGAGGCTGGCAGCAACAATGCCGAAATCAATGCCATCATGGCTGAGTTTGGTTTGCCTTACAAATATCCACAGAATGTGGAAAAAGCCGCCAACAAAATCAGCGATGTAATTAGCGAGGAGGAAATCGCTCGTCGCCGCGACATGCGCGATGTGACCACCTTCACCATCGACCCTGCCGATGCGAAGGACTTCGACGATGCGCTCTCTATCCGCAAACTCGACAACGGAAACTGGGAAGTGGGTGTGCATATTGCCGACGTTACCCACTATGTGACTCCTGGCAGCGTGATTGAGAAGGAGGCTGAAAGCCGTGCCACTTCGGTGTATTTGGTTGACCGCACCGTGCCTATGCTTCCCGAACGCCTCTGCAACTATATTTGTTCGCTCCGCCCCGATGAGGAAAAACTGGCTCACTCCGTGATTTTCGAACTCGACAGCGAGGCAAAAGTTATCAAATACGAAATTTGCCACACCGTGATCAAGAGCGACCGCCGTTTTGCTTACGAAGATGCGCAACAGGTGATTGAGACTGGCAAGGGTGATTTGTGCGATGAAATTCTCACACTCAACGACCTTGCGCAGAAACTCCGCGCCAAGCGTTTTGCCAATGGTGCCGTGGCGTTTAACCGTGAGGAACTGAAATTTGAGATTGACGAGAATGGCAAGCCTCTGGCTGTGCATGTGCATGTGTCGAAGGAAGCCAACAAACTCATCGAGGAATTTATGCTTTTGGCTAACGAGAAGGTGGCTGAGCATATCGGCAAGGTGAAGAAGGGCAAGGCTAAGACTTTCGTTTACCGTATTCACGATGTGCCAAATTCAGATAAACTCTCCAATTTTGCCGACATCGCGTCGCGCTTTGGCTACAAGGTGAAGACGCAAGGCTCGGTGAAGGAGGTGAACCGCAGCATCAATGCGCTGTTGGAGCAGGTGAAGGGCAAACCAGAGGAGGAAATGCTCTCTATCCTTGCAATCCGCTCAATGGCGAAGGCTACCTACTCTGCCACCAATGTGGGGCACTACGGTTTGGCTTTCGACTACTATACTCACTTCACATCGCCTATCCGCCGCTATCCCGATATGATGGTGCACCGTCTGCTCGACCGCTATGCTGCTGGTGGACGCAGCGTGAGTCTGCCTGCTCTGGAGGACGAATGTCACCATGTGAGCGCACAAGAGCAACTCGCTGCTGATGCCGAGCGCGCCAGCATCAAGTATAAGGCTGTGGAATTTATGGGCGACCGTCTGGGCGAGGTGTTCGACGGACACATTTCGGGCGTTACGGAATGGGGCTTGTATGTGGAATTGAACGAAACCCACTGCGAGGGTATGATTCCTGTGCGTGACCTCGACGACGACTTCTACGAATTCGACGAGAAGAACTATTGCTTGATTGGCCGCCGTCGTCGCCGCAAATACCAGTTGGGCGACAATATCACCATTCAGGTGGCGCGCGCCGACTTAATCAAGAAGCAACTCGACTTCGTGTTGGTCGACGAGCGTAACCCTGCCGGCACACACCGCATCGACAAGGTGCCTATCACTCAGCAATCGCGATTGCAGCAAATGGCTGAGAGCAAGAAGAATCGCCAGCGCAGCGACTACGAAGGCGGCAAGGCTTCACGCCGTCAGCAACGTGGCAAGCGTGGCAATTCGGCACGCCGTGGCGCAGCCGAGCGCAGCAAACGCTCCGGCGCAAAACGCTCCGCCACCAAGCGCCGCAAATAATCCCGATAAAATCATATAAAATCAGGGCTGTGGAAATTAATCCGCAGCCCTGATTGTTTTTGCAATATACTATGGCATATTGCTATTTTATGCCGTATTTGGCGAGGATTTCAAGCACTTGGGGAACGATGGATTTTGCCCAGAGCGTGTAGCCGTAGTTGGTGGGGTGGATGCCATCTACCGATGCCTCGTGGTCGGGGCTGGTGGCGTTGGGGTGAATGAAATACACATCTTTATATTTCTTCACACCCTCTGCCATCAGCGTTTCTGCCATCTCCTTTTTCTCTGCCTCAGATTTTGCGCGGGCGGTGTTGAAGGCGCAATATTCACGGTCGATGGTCTGTTGGAAAATCAGCGGTTTGCCGGGGTGCGCCTTTTGCAAGCGTTCGATGAAAGGGAATAGGCGTTCCTTGATTTCCTTGGCTGTGGGATTTGAGAAACTGTCGAAAATGAAAGCGTCGGCATCCACATCGGCAAGTGCCTCGGCAAAGTAGGGTTGGAGTTTGCTGTGGCCACTGCACCCCAAACCGAGCAGCTGAAGCCCCGTCATTCGGCAGAATTGGGCAGGGTAGGTGAGGCCTGGGCGGCTGGTGCTTGTGCCGTGTGTGAAGCTGGAGCCGAAAATGGCAATACGGTGGCGGAAAGGATTGGGCGATGGTGCAATAGGAGCGTCGGCATCAACGCCAATCTCCAACTTGTTCACCTCGGCAAACAGCGGCAAATAGAGCAAGCACTCGTGTTCGGTGCCGTCCATGCTGGTGGCGAGGTTGAGCGCCTTGTTGAGCGTTTCCTGCGAGCGTGCGCCCGAACCAGCCCATCGCCATGCGCCATCTTTCTTAATATAGAGGTCGAAGCCGTGCGCTGCGATGCCGGTGCTGTTTTGAGGCCATTCCACATCGCCAAACTCGCATCTCACCGCTATGGTGCGGCTTGAGGTTTTGAACGCAATCGACATGCCAGCCGACTCTCGCACTTGCAGCAACTCCTTCTTGTCGAAGCCCTTGTATTTCACTGTGTCGATACGGTGATAGGGGTTGAATGTGCCAGGCATCAATTTACCCACCAAGGTAAACTGCTGGGCATCATAAAACTTCAGTTTCGGAGCAGCCACACTCATCAGTGCCACCACTCCCCACAAAATCAATGAACAAAAAATCCGTTTCATCTCACAATAGTTTTTCAGTAGTTTTGGTTATATTTCGTTGTTAAATAAGTCATCCATTGTCACCTGCGCAATCACATTGTCGCTGTATTTACCCCTCTTCACTCCGTAAGTGGTGATGAAAGTTGGGAAAATGCCGCATTTGGTTGCCGTTTCTTTTTGGAACAAGGTCTGACGATTTCGCATTCGTTTGTCTTCTTCTGCAGAAATCTCGTATTCGCTTGTGGAATATTTGCACTCGCAGATATTTATCATTTGGTCGGCTCGCTCAATCACTAAATCAATCTGTGCACCCCGATTCTCGCCCTCGGTGCTTTTCGAACGCCATGAATAAAACTGGGTGAAGATAGAGTCGATGCGCAAAGCCCTCCTGATTTGCTCGGTGTGGGCAAGACAAACCTTCTCAAATGCAAGTCCCAGCCAGGTGTTTTGCTCCGGAGAACCTGTTTTGTTGCTCCAATAGCTGTTGTTCACGCCTATATACTCGCTAAAGGTGTGGTAAAACAGGGTGTAGAAGTCCACCAGTTGGTAGATGCCACCATTTCGCTTCACTTTCTTTTCTTTCACATGGTAGAGGCGAATGAAGTCGCATTTTTCCAAATCGTCGAGATACCTTGACATGTGACCATTGTTTGACTTTTTGAGCTTCTTTGCTATTTCGTCGCGAGTGAGTCCGTTTCTCGCTGTGGTAAGTGCCTTTATAATATCCATATATGGCTCTGGATTGCGGAATAAACCGTAGAACAGTCGCTTGTATTCACGAAACAACTCGCCTCCCTGACGGAAAAACAGCCTATCCACAGCTTGTGGCAAACTCTCATCGTTTTGCAGCAAACTCAGGTAGTATGGCACACCACCTAAAATCATATAGGTTTGCAAAATGCTGATGCGCGACCACGGAAAGCCATTTCGCTGGAGGTATAATTCCGTGTCGTGAAGCGAGAATGGGTGTAGGTGAATTTCATGCGTAACCCTGTCGTGAAGACCTCCGTGCGAATCAATAAGCGTGCGAATCATCCACGATGTGGCAGACCCGCACACGATGAGCATCAAGCGATTCTCCCAAGCAGCCCATGAGTTCCAAAAATGGTCGAGGGCTTGCACGAATTTGGAATTAGGTGTGTCGAAGCAAGGTAATTCATCGATGAAAACCACTATTCTGCCTTCACTATTGGTGAACTGCGATTTCAGCAAATTGCGCAGACAAATGAAAGCTTCAAACCAATTCTTGGGTTTGTCGCCTTCGTGACCGTAGTCCATAAGTGCCTGGGTGAACGATTGCATCTGCACGCTTCCGTCACCTTCAACCACGCCACTCACATCAAATGCAAAGGAATTGTTTGCCCAGTTTCTGACGAGAAAGGTTTTTCCCACCCTTCTTCGGCCGTAAATGGCAACAAATTCTGCCTTGTCAGAGTTGTTGAATTTGTTAAGTTGGTTCAATTCTTTGGCTCTGCCAATAATTCTTGATTCCATCACAGATATAATTTAGGTGTAAATGATAACAATCCAAAGTTATAGTTTTTTTTTGAATATTCAAAGACATGTCGGGCTAAAACGGTGATTTTTTAATCGTTTTCGCCCGATTTTTGCTTGAAGTGGGCTAAATCGGTAAAAATTTTGCCGTTTTAGCCCGATTGAGGCTCGGAATGGGCTAAAACGATTGATTTTTTACCGTTTTCGCCCGATTGGCCGATTTTTCACAAACCATTAGAACCGTCCCTTTGGTTTGTGGGATGGTCTGACTTGTCAGACTCGTCGGACTTGTCAGACAGGTCGGACGGAGTGGGGTGGGTGGAGAAGTGGGTGGAGGTGTGGGGTGGGTGGAAAGGAAAAGCCTCGCTTTCCGGGGTGGGAAGCGAGGCTTATAGAGAACTTGTTGAGTTTTCGTTGTGGATTATTTGTTGAAGTTGGCTTTACGCATATCGCCTTCTTCTGCGAGTGCACGGTGGAATTCGAGTGCGCAGCGTTGGCTCTGGTAGATGTGACCACCACCGTTTGCCTTTGCTATTGCGAGGTATTCGCGGAGCAATGGGCGGTAGGTTGGGTGTGCTGCCTTTTCGATGATTTCCTCTGCTGCTTGCAGTGGGTCTTTGAAGCGAAGGTCGGCAACGCCTTGGTCTGTAACGATGATGTCAACAGAGTGGATAGTGTGGTCGACGTGTGTAACCATAGGCACGATGGTGCTGATGCAGTCGTTCTTCTTGATTGATGGGCACATGAAGATGCTGGTGTAAGCGTTGCGAGTGAAGTCGCCGCTACCACCGATACCGTTCATCAAGCGGGTGCCGTTCACGTGTGAAGAGTTCACGTTACCGAAGATATCAACTTCGATTGCGGTGTTCATTGACACCACACCTATACGGCGGATAACCTCAGGGTTGTTGCTGATTTCGGATGGACGCATGAGAATCTTGTCGTGCAAGGTGTCGATGTTTGCAAACAAGTCTGACATTGCTTCGCCTGAAAGGGTCAATGAGCAGGTACTTGCAAATTTGCATCGGCCGCTCTTGAGCAACTTCAATACGCTGTCTTGCATCACCTCGGTGTACATTTCGAATGGTGGAATGTCGGTGCTTTCTTCAAGAGCGTTGAGCACTGCGTTGGCAATGTTGCCCACACCTGATTGGATAGGAAGGAATGTTTTTGGCATACGGCCATTCTTCATTTCGCTTACCAAGAAATCGCACACGTTTTTACCAATCTTCGCAGTTTCTTCGTCAACTGGCGAGAACTTGCTTGGCATACCGAGTGGCATACTGGTCTTTACTACGCCGAGCACCTTCTTTGGGTCAACGTGAGCCACGACTGAACCAGCGCGGTCGTGAGCAGAATAGATAGGAATTTCGCGACGGTGAGGTGGGTCGAGTGGCAACAAAATGTCGTGCAAGCCCTTGATGCTTTCAGGAATTTGGTCATTGAGCTCGATAATCACCTTGTCGGCGAGTTTGAGCCATGTTGGAGAGTTACCAACTGCGGTACCCAATACGATGTCGCCATCGTCGGTTATGCTTTGCACTTCAATCAAAGCCACGTCCATCTTGCCATAGTAACCATAGCGGAATTCTTGTGCAAGTTCGCTCAAGTGGCGGTCGTTGTAGTGCACTTCGCCAGCGTTGATGCGGTTGCGCACTTCAGGGAGCGACTGATAAGGTGTGCGGTAGTTAAGAGCGTGAGCGCGAGAGAGTTCACCGTCGGTGTAGTCGTTAGTTGATGCACCGCTGTAGATGTTTACTTTAAATTCGCGACCTGCTTCATGTTCACGGATAGCTTTCTTTGCAATGGCAGGTGGAATCACCTTTACATTACCAGGAATAGTGAAACCAGACACACCGATATTCATGCCATTTTGAATATAATCGGCAGCTTCTTCTGGGGTTAAAATTGGATAAATCATTTTAGTGTTGATTTAGTTATAGTTTTGTAGTTGTGCATTCTGATTTTATCATTCAAAATTACTCATTTTATGAGAATTGGCAAAATTATAGCACGACCATTTTTCGGCAGTGCCCATTTATTGGATTTTTTGCCGAATTTAGGTGGAATTATGCACACAAAAAAGCTGTGTCGCTTTATGATTTGCGACACAGCTTGATATGTCTTCACTTGTCGGTAAAACTATGACTGTAATGATGCCAATCATGATTGAGAACGTTCAGAATGATTACACATTCACTTTCAATATTGACAAACTATTGAATACTGCAACAAAATAATTATAAATATGGCTGCCTATACATTTGTGTAGACAGCCATATTCTTATTTTGAGTAGATTATTATTCTTCGCTGCGCAAAGTCCATGTCAAACAATTCAGTCCACCGCCACTATTAGCGTTCACATCGGAATTCTCTATAATTTGAGTCATATCACAATCTATAAGCTCTACTTCATAAGAAGCTCCAAAGGCTTGCTGGATTTGTTGTACAGCTGCTTTGTCGAGTTCATCCCAATCTAATTTTGGAACGATAATATGTTTACCAACTTGTAGAAAATTAATGTATCCCCAACTTGTTGATTTCAAGAGGCTCCACATCTTGGTACCTTTGATTCCTTCAATATCACCAAAGTGCAGACGTTCAATATCAAAGTATTCTTTCAGTGGCTCACTCAGACGTTCTTCATCGTCCCAATCACAGTAATTTGCAATCAGAACTTTTCCTTCAGTGATATATCTAACCATTCCGTCGGCATGTCCAATTGGGTTTTTATCTTTTCCTTCCCATTCGATTAGAATAAGACGAATCTGATTATCAAAGAATTGGTTCCACCAGTCTGTAAGCTCCTCTTTGGATAGATTGTTCTCTTTCAAAACTTTGCTACACATGATGATTGTTGGTTTACCAAACTTGTCGATAGCCTTGATCACATTGCCTCCATCAAGAATAAGAGGGATTGTAACAACATTAAGATTAAGCTTGTCAGCCTTGCGAGTATGTACTTTGTGTAGCAACCAGTTTGTGATATAAGCTTTCTGGTTGCTAAGATAATCTGGGCTATAGGTGTAGTTCAGAAAGAGATCTTGCGTCAGCTGCACTGGCATATAATCTCTTGACCAGATGTCACGAGTGTTAAGCAGATCATCGTTCTTCAAGTCATCGTTCTTCAAGGTCTTAACAGACTCTTTCAATGCAGCATACATCTTTTCTCTTAACTGAGGATCCAAACCGCTGCTCTCTCCAGGTAGAAGACTGGAATAACAAACCGTATTGGTCATGTTATCCGTTACGAAGTTTTTTTTTGATATTGTCATACTCTTAGCTATTAGACAATTCGATGTTCAATATCTCGATTTATTTACCGCTATCGGTTATGCTTTTGGGTTAGGACCATATTCGTTGTTGCCAGGGGCAGAATCTTCAACAGTCCAAATGATAATCAATACATAGCCGACAATAGGGATGAACATGAGAAGCTGCAACCAACCGCTACGACCAGTGTCGTGGAGACGGCGTGCGGTTACGGCGATGGTGGGCAGCAGAAGCACGAGACCGCCAATACCGCAAGTCAAAGAGGAAATGATGTAGGTGAAAAGTTGGAACCACCAAAATTCCGAGCGGCGAGCACGGCCTTCAAAGTTGGCAAACTTATTGAAGCACACTTTGATTGCTTCGCCGAAGTCCATCGACTTTGGCTGAGGCTGATAGCCATATTGTGGCTGCTGTGGTTGCTGATAGCCGTACTGTGGTTGTTGGTAACCGTATTGTGGTTGTTGTGGAGCTGGTTGAGGTGGAATAGGGGGCTGCTGGTCGAATGCAGGTGGTGCTGGTTGTTGCTGCTGGAGCAGAGCTGCCACTTCAGGCACTTGCATGGCAGGAGCCCAGTTTGTCATGGTCTCGTTCCAAACGTATGATTGTGGAGTCAGTCCGTTGATGAGCAGTTCTGACAACTCGAATGGTCCACCTTGCTGACCATTGGTGTTAAGGTAATACTTCATAGTCTTACGGTTTTAGTATTTTAATGAAATTGATAATCTTGCTTTTGCAAATATAATGATTTTTCGTGAAAAAGCACCAATTTGTGCAAAATATATGTAAAATCCCACCAAAAAATAAAATTTTAACCCACCGGCATCGGAGATGGCTGCCACTGCTTTTGCTTCCGTTCCTATCTGTGGATTTTCTACGGAATCAGGATTATTCCTATTATATATAAAAAAGGAAATGATATACAAGTTGTCCCTGTGATTATTTAGTAATGATTGAAAAAAATCCCGT
>OIYY01001555.1_pt1 | contig 11694 bp, 7 predicted proteins | sample 1588341 | NCBI WGS metagenome assembly OIYY01 (sample SAMN03283287) | human gut metagenome | biome: human-associated habitat; material: feces | host: Homo sapiens | place: Peru | collected 2012
CATACACTATTTTTATCTTACCCCGTTCCAACCTCTATTAGTTATACGCCATTTCATAATTACCAATGCATGTTCAAGATATTCCCACCAATACCACTTTTCTCTTTTTTCAATTAGTTCCATTCTATATTCCATAGAAGGATGACTTTCAATTTTTATATATTTTCTATAAAAATTGTCAATTATATTTGTCTCCTTTTTGCTTTGTTTCTCTAAATATCTTTTCCAAAAGTCTACAAATACCATTTTATTGCTATTACATACATTTATGGCAAGCCTATCTGCTCGAATTTCTGCAATTTGTTTCCAAAACCTTTCATCACACATCACTTTCCCTAAAACATTCTCAATACACATGATAAGTAATATAATCATTATAAATATCAGTGAATTCATTATCATTAATCCCAACATTAATCCTAATATGTTAAATATCATTAATATTATCCATACATAATTTGAAAATTTTACTCTTTTGCTTATATTCTCGAAATCATTATAATATATATGTCCCAGTTCGTGTGCAATCGTTATCAACAATATGTCTCGTGCATTATTCCCATAAATTTCTGTTATGAAACCATTAGAAATATTTATTTGTGGTATACCCTGATCATCTATTTTGCTTTCTGCATATATCTCCTCAATTGAGGTAATTTTACATTTGAGAGTTTTTATACCTAATTGCATACACATATTTTCTATATCTTCTTTAACACTATCTAAAATATAGCTTTCTACATAAATTCCATCAACAATATGTATATTGTTTTTAGTTTTCATAATATCTGATTCTAGTATTATTAAGAATACAAACCCAACAACAGCAATTGCCTGAAATACCCTGCTATCTTTGAATTGTTCTATCAAAACAATACATGTAATAATTGTAAACAAGCTGATCAATATTATTAATACTTTTTTTACATTCCATTTAATTACTGGCTTTTGAAAATTTTCAAAGCTTAATAGTTCAGGATTATATTCTAAATTTATCATTACATTTTGTGTATATGCATTAATTATCTCTATAATGTTTTGTGTATCTACTTTCAATCGAAAAATTATTAATCCGCATAAAATAGGCAAGTACAATAAATTCTCAATCGTACCTTTATTTTCATAATTAATAAAAAATTTTAAAATAATTGGTCCCAAAACAAAATATCCAATAAGCAAATATGTTGCCTCAAATATTTTTGACAAATGCTTTTTGATATTGCGCACAGCCTTTTCTCGTTCTTCACATATATTTCCCCACCCAAGTAAACAAATAATAATATTCTTTCTTTGGGTGAATAAAATTCGTATACTTCTCTGAACAATATTTTTACATTTAAGTTCCTTGACAAGGATAAATTTATACCATATAAAAATAATTATAAATTGCACTATGTATCCTACAAAAACCATACAAAACTGTTCCACTCTTTCGTTAAATTTACTTTAAAATTTCTACTCTATACGCGGATAGTAGCAATCCTTTTTTACAATAACATGTCCATAAAAAAATACTGTATAGAAATTACTATACAGTATAACAGTGCACATATTACAATAAAAAAAGAGCCCGACGCATCAAGCTCTTTCAAGGTGTTGTCCGAAGACGCCCACCGCAATTCATAAATATAATATACCATATTGTCAAAATTTATGCAAGTTCTATCAGGAATTACTAATAAAATTTTGTAATTGCTTAAGATGAGAACGTTGCTGGGTTCCCAAAATTTGATTACATACGTTTGCTGGAAGCTGATTACGTAATTCATCAGTCGATGAAATAAACGCATTCAAAAATTGCTTACATGTTGTCTTGGATTCTCCCATTTTTCTCAAAACATATGTCAAAAGAATAATATACGCATAAATATATTTAAAATCAAGATTTAGAATTCCAACTTCTGCTTCTAACAGAGTCACTAATCTTTGATTTATTTTACCCGTTCTGAATCTTGTATCAAAAATAATATTATTATGTGCAACCGCATTTCTAAGATCCTTTAACGAGTATATAATATACTCTGTTATTTTTCCATCTGAATCAAGATTGTTGGGAAGATGTAATGTTGCTGATGTACATAACTTAACATCAGAATTTGCACATGCAAAAAATGTACCAAATTCTCCAAGCGTAAGAGATTCAAATATTGCCCATATCGGTATTGATTTATCTGCATCAAAAAAATGATTCACTGTTTTTTTATTATTTCCATAATCTCGAATCAATGCACTATTTATCTTACCTTTGAGCATCATTCTCTTAGCATATTGCTTATGATACATATCACTTCCCGGAGTATATGATCGATAATCAGTAATTGATTTGTTAAAAATAGCATCCAAATTCTCCGATTTTGCGTTTTTCAAAGTTGATTCAATAACATAACTTTTTAAAGCGTTTTCAATAAACATTACTTTAGGGTAAAAAAGTGCTTTTAAATGCATATCAAATTTATTCAAAGCAATAATTTCATCTAAAGATGTAAACTGAATTCTCTGGCTTGGTATACGAATAAAACGATATCCCTTAAAGCCATGGTAATATCCCATGTTTCGTAAATCCTGTGCTTGATTACTTTTAACAGCAATATGATGTTTTGTCCTCAAATATTTCATTAACTGGTTTATTGTTAACATTACTTTCCCCTTCCATGTATGTACTATATATCTTACAAAATTTTTCCAATCATCCTTCTATTTTCATATATATTAACATATCTGTATATAGGTAACAATAACCACCTCGTAGAGTTGGAAGTTTGAAATCCAACCGCAACTTTAATAAAATTCTGTATTAAACAAGCAGCAACGATTCCCATCGCCACTGCTTATCACTTCTTAATATAAATGTTCCCACCCAGAGTCGAACTGGGGATTGAGACTTAGGAGGTCCCCGTTATATCCACTTAACTATGAGAACAACTTGGCTAAACACCAAGAGAAATTTTATCACAAAACATCAGCAAGGTCAATGATACCATAAGATTAAAAAGAAGCTGCCACCCGGCGATTACAATCGCCAGAGTGGCAGCTTCCATAAACACATTTATCGGATTAGTTTAATTATTGTAACTTGAACTTATCAATAGCCTCTTTAAGAGCCTCTGCGATATTATCAAGTTCAACTGTAAATTCGTTAAGGTCGTGCATTGTCTGCTCAACATCAACGGCTGATGCTGTAACCTCTTCAGAGGCTGCGGCAGTCTCAGTTGCAACTGCTGCAACATCTTCCATCTTGCTTACAACATTATTTCTATTAGTATCCATAGCTTCATTGAGCTTTGTAATGTTATCAAGTCCTTCCTTAAGTCCGTTAACTGAATCAGAAATTGTATTAAACAGTTCCTTAGCATCCTTAATAGATACATTCTGTTCCTCTATAATACCAACTGACTCGTCCATTGTCTGCTCAACCTGCTGTGACTTAATAGTAATCTCATTAACAATCTGCTTAATCTCATCTGTTGACTGCTGAGACTGTTCAGCAAGCTTTCTGATTTCATCAGCAACTACTGCGAATCCCTTACCGCTCTCTCCGGCTCTTGCTGCCTCGATAGAAGCATTAAGTGATAACAGGTTAGTCTGCTCTGTAATTTCTGTAATTGCATCTGATATGAAATTAATCTTCTCAATGCTGCTTACCATCTCAGTTACAACATCCTTAGAAATCTTAGAATTATCAATTGAACGCTGTCCCTTAGTGATAAGATCATCAACAATTGCAAGACCCTTATTACTTAATTTCTGTGTCTCAACAGACATATCACTGATATCAGTTACATATGCCTTGGTTTCCTTTAATCTGTCAGCAAGATTCTCAACCTCAGTAGTTGCTGTCTGTGTACTGTCAGCCTGACCTGATGCACCAACTGCAACACTCTGGATAGCCTCTGAAACCTGACCTACAGTCTCTGTAGTAGACTTAGATACTCCGGCAATCTTAGCAGAAGCCTGAACAATAACTCCACTCTTCTCCTCAACACCCTTGATAAGAACAGCCATATTTTCAACCATGTTGTTAAAGTTGTTCTCAAGGTCACCGAATTCATTCTTCTTCTTAACATCAATTCTGTCAGTTAAATCACCGCTTGCAACATCCTTCATATGTCCAGAAACCTTCTTAATTTCCTTAGTCATAGAAGCTGTAACTGCAAGTGCAATACCAATTCCAATAACAAATGCGATAATACTGAATATAACAGTATTGCTAATCATCTTATTAGTTGTAGCAGATGTTTCTTTAGAACTGATAAAACCAACAAGTGTCCATCCTGTAACAGCATCCTTAGATGCTACTACATGTACCTTTTCACCATTAATGTTTTCATCAAATGAAAATGCCTTATCATAATCATCCTCTGTAAGACCTTTAACTGTACTCCAGCAATTCAATCCTGATACTGAATCTGTTACATACTTGTTATTATCATTATTAACAAGTATATTACCATCTTCATCTGCAAGGACAACAAATCCTGTATTAAGAAGTCCAATACCCTGTACAAAATCTGTAATCTCAGAAAAATCAATATGCATACCAACGGTACCATAGTTAGTTCCGTCTGAATGCTTAATCTCCTGTGAAACAGTAATTATTGTCTTATCAAAATCCTTGCTGTAATATGGCTTTGAAAAATAAGCATAAATGCTGTTTCTTGCCTTAAGACCTTTACAATCTGTGTACCATACTTCTTTAGTTCTGTCTACACCGTTCTCAAGACCACCCTTACTAAGTGTCTTGCCGGTCTCCGGGTTATATTCTCCCCAACCTGTAATCTCAAGCTTAGTATTAGTAGCAAAGAAAGCTCTTTCTGCACCATTAGTAACCTTTACTGATGCAATAAGAGAATCTCTTACTGCCTTAACATTATCATCTAATGTTCCCTGATCCTCAAGATGCTTTACCTCATTCTTTCTTGTAAGCAGATCTACTGGCTGCGACAGAGTCTTAAGATATGTAGTAAACTGTTTCTGTGCTTCATTCAAAGTCTGCTCACTTGTTACCTTCATGTTACTTTCCATTGAAGACGAAGTTGTTGTAATTGAACTTACCATAAGCATTACAATAGGAATTGTAATGGCAACAATGAAAAATAAAACAAGCTGAAAGCCTAATTTTCTGAAAAACTTCATAGCTTCCCCTCCTCGTTGATAATTAATAATATTTAGTTGACATTTCCGATTTCTTATATGCCTTGTATTATAATACCACATTTGTAAAATTATGTAAATTTCTATATTAAATACAATTTAATATGAAAGCATATATTTAACAACAGTATCAGTCAGTAAATCTTACATTTCCCTGAAGCCATATCTGTCCTTTGAATCTGCGGCCTACGGCTGGTTCTCCAAGCAGATGTTCCTTATTAACTGCTGTAGTTATAATAAGGCTGTTACATTCAAGAACCATAATACATATCTTCTCGCCAGTGTATATATTTTCTTCTTCACGCAGTTCAAGAATCTCTCCGATTACAGAATACTGGTCGCATTCCACACCGCATGGCATAAATGTAGAGTCTACTATAGTAAATATATCCTCCTTCATGACACGGTTGGAAAGTTCATTATATGTATCAATATCTTCAATAGTAAGACTCTCTATTGCATCCTCATCACCATTTTTAGCAGCCTGAATAAGATTCTTTCTTGCAATTTCATCCTGTCTGCTTCTTGTATTTTTCTTCTCTTTTCTTATAGGAAGCATAATAATTCCACCAAGAGAAAGTCCTGTAAGTGCAACCTTTTTGTTCTTAATAGGAAACTTCCCTATCTCATTCTTAATATCAGGATCAAAATCAGGTGCCTTAAAATCCTTTCCACTGTACAGATATTCAAGATAATCCATAACATTCTGAAGATAGAATATAAGCGTAACTCCCGTCTTTAATTCATCACATATTACCGCATATGACTCCTTATCAAGATGTCTTTCAATCGTCATCTCCTCATTGTCGCTTAAATTCTTTCCCACAACAAATGGAAAATAATATTCGTATTTGAAAGTATTCTTTTCATATCTTCCATACACATATAAACCTGTTGAATTACTGAGACGTAAGATAATAACGCCACGATCTAATTTCTCGTGGCGTATCACAAATCCTTCTTTTATGCTTTCCTTAATTCCTGTTTTAATAAATTTTTCTTCAGCCCCGGATGTCATATTATCAAATCCAAGTGCTCTTATATATAAATTCATATATTGCTCCGATACCCTATTCTGTATCAACTATAAACATAGTAAGTTTCTTTAATAAATTATACTCTACATTCTCTGTATAAGGTGTTCCATCAGCATGTTGAGTCATTCTTATAACCGGTCTGTCAGCAGCTTCCTTATTCTGTCTGATGACCACACCCTTTTCGCCATCACTTGTATAAACAGTACATCCGACAGGATATGCCGCAACTGAATCCAGAAACTTTGCTGCAATTGTAGAATCATACTTGATTCCCGCATGCACCTTTATGTACTCGATTGCTTCGTATATCTTCATTTTTTCATTTCCGATACCACTTATCATGCTGTCGAAATCATCACATATGGAAACAAGCTTTACTTCGGGCTTAAGTCTTTCCCCCTTATGCTGGAATGGATATCCAGAACCATCTATTCTTTCATGATGGAAAAGTACTATTTCCTTAGCCACATCCGGAAGCCATGCTTCATCCTGTAATGAGCTGTAGCCAAATATTGTATGTTTCTTATATTCTACAACATCCTTCGGTGTCATTTTATCTTCATTAATATTAACATATGGAACATTAATATATCTTAACCCGATATCATGAAGTATTGCGCCCATTGATACATTGTGAACCTGCTTGTCACTCATTTTAAGCCTTAACGCCATAATAGTAGATAATGCACACACATTTATACAATGAGTGTACATATCAGTACTTACATTCCTGATTTCTGTTATATTATTGACTACCTCCGGCTCAGCAAGCACTGAGTCTAGAATTCTCTGTGCTTCCTCAACAATAACCTTGAGTTCCTCATTATGTTTATAAATGTGTTTTTCTAATATTTTCTTAACTACCTGCCTTGAATTCTTTGCAGTTTCTTCTACCTTGTATGGATATTCCTCTTCCTCATTATCTGATGTACTATCTGATAAAATGCCTTCTTTGTCATCCTTTATATATACAGTTCTTGTTCCAAGATTCCTGATTCTGCTTATAAGCTCTGTTGTCATAGGAACATCAGCATGAATAAGTACCGCATCCGCCTGCGATAATATAGGAAGGGCTAATATATCGTTTTCTCTAAGATTATCAACACTTACCTGTTTCATAATGCGCTCCATTCTTAATAAAACATTATTCAACCCCTGTTACTATAGGTAAAAGATATCATATTTTAATTAATATTACAATGAATATTGACTTATAATTATATTAGTGTTATATTGACATTGTTAAATTATTATCAATCAATATTACACGAATCAATTTATGGAGGAAATGTTATGTCAAAGAATTTAACTGAGAATTACCCAATTGTTGACACAGTCGAAGCTCTCGAAGAAAGACTTACAGGTGTACGTGAGGCACAGCGCATCTTCGCAACCTATACACAGGAGCAGGTAGATAAGATATTTACTGCTGCTGCACTTGCTGCCAATAAAGCAAGAATCCCTCTTGCCAAGCTTGCAGTTGAAGAAACTGGTATGGGAATTGTAGAAGATAAGGTTATCAAGAATCATTATGCTTCAGAATACATTTATAATGCTTACAGAAATACTAAGACATGTGGTGTCATTGAAGAGGATAAGGCATATGGAATTAAAAAGGTTGCTGAACCTATTGGTGTTGTTGCAGCCGTAATCCCAACAACTAATCCAACTTCAACAGCTATTTTCAAAACTCTTATTTCACTTAAGACTAGAAATGGTATTATCATCAGCCCACATCCACGCGCTAAGAAATCAACAATTGCAGCAGCTAAGGTTGTTCTTGAAGCAGCTGTTGCAGCAGGTGCCCCAGTGGGAATCATTGGCTGGATAGATGTTCCTTCACTTGAGCTTACAGATACACTTATGAAGGAAGCAGACATTATCCTGGCTACCGGAGGACCTGGAATGGTTAAGGCTGCTTACTCTTCTGGAAAGCCTGCTCTTGGTGTAGGTGCCGGTAATACTCCTGCTATCATTGATGAATCAGCAGATGTAATACTTGCTGTTAACTCTATTATTCATTCTAAGACATTTGACAATGGTATGATATGTGCTTCTGAACAGTCTGTAATTGTTGACAAGAAGGTTTACAAGGCTGTTAAAGAAGAATTTGCATACAGAGGCTGCTACTTCCTTAATAAGAGCGAGACAGAAAAGGTAAGAAAGACCATTATTATCAATGGTGCCCTTAATGCAAAGATTGTTGGTCAGAAGGCTCACACTATCGCTGCTTTAGCAGGTGTTACTGTTCCTGAAGAAACTAAGATTCTTATCGGTGAGGTAACATCTGTAGACCTTTCAGAAGAATTTGCACATGAAAAGTTATCACCTGTTCTTGCAATGTACAAGGCAGAGGATTTTGAAGATGCTCTTTCAAAAGCTGAACACCTTATTGCTGATGGCGGCTTCGGTCATACATCTTCTCTTTATATTAATGTTGAAACACAGGCAGACAAGATTGCTGAATTCTCTGAGAGAATGAAGACCTGCCGCTGCCTTATCAATACACCTTCATCTCACGGTGGTATCGGTGACCTTTACAACTTCAAGATGGCTCCTTCTCTTACTCTTGGATGCGGCTCATGGGGCGGCAACTCAGTATCTGAGAACGTTGGAGTAAAACATCTGCTTAATGTAAAGACTGTCGCTGAGAGGAGAGAGAATATGCTTTGGTTTAGAGCACCTGAGAAGGTTTACTTTAAGAAGGGCTGCTTACCTGTTGCCCTTGATGAACTTGGAACTGTAATGGGTAAGAAGAAAGCATTTATCGTTACTGACCAGTTCCTTTATAAGAATGGTTATACCAAATGTGTTACAGATAAGTTAGATTCTTTAGGAATCATGCATACTACTTTCTATAATGTAGCACCAGATCCAACACTTGCATGCGCTAAAGAAGGTACCGCAGCCATGAGACTTTTCGAACCTGATGTAATCATTGCAATCGGTGGTGGTTCTGCAATGGATGCTGCCAAGATTATGTGGGTTATGTATGAACATCCTGAGGCAGACTTCCTTGATATGGCTATGCGTTTCATGGATATCAGAAAGAGAATATACACATTCCCTAAGATGGGCGAGAAAGCTTACTTTGTTGCTATCTCAACATCTTCTGGAACAGGTTCAGAGGTAACCCCTTTTGCAGTTATTACTGATGAAACAACTGGTCAGAAATATCCACTTGCTGACTACGAATTACTTCCTAAGATGGCTATTATCGATGCTGATATGCATATGGATCAGCCTAAGGGACTTACAGCAGCTTCTGGTATTGATGCACTTACACATGCGCTTGAAGCATACGCTTCCATTATGGCAACAGAATATACAGATGGTCTTGCATTACAGGCTATGAAGAATATATTTGAATATCTTCCAGCAGCTTATGAATTAGGTGCACATGATGCAGTTGCAAGAGAAAAGATGGCTACAGCTTCTACTATGGCTGGTATGGCATTTGCCAATGCTTTCCTCGGAGTATGCCATTCACTTGCACATAAACTTGGTGCATACCACCATCTTCCACACGGAATTGCTAACGCACTTCTTATTACTGATGTAATGAGATTCAATGCTGCAGAAGTTCCAACCAAGATGGGAACATTTTCACAGTACCAGTATCCACATTGCAAGGCACGTTATGTTGAGTGTGCCAACTTCCTTGGAATTCAGGGTAAAGATGATGATGAGAAATTTGAAAACCTCATCAAGGCTATTGAAGAATTAAAGGCAAAGGTAGGAATTAAGAAAACTATTGCAGATTATGGTGTTAAAGAGGAAGACTTCCTTGCAACTCTTGATGAGATGACAGAAGCCGCATTTGATGACCAGTGTACTGGTGCTAACCCAAGATATCCTCTTATGAGTGAAATGAAAGCCATGTACTTAAAGGCTTACTATGGTAAATAATCATCATTATTATTTTAAGAAAGGAAGACATGTCATATGAAAAAATATTTAGCAAAATCCAAGTTAAAATCAGTATATGTAGAGAACAACAAGGCAATTAAAGTCTTTGATAAGAACTACAACAAGTCAGATGTATTATATGAAGCTCTTAATACTGCAAGAGTAGAGGATGCAGGTGTTAATATTCCAAAGCTCTTAGAGGTTGCTGTTACTGACGGTAAATGGTCTATCACAAGTGAGTATGTTGAAGGTCCTACTCTTACACAGTTAATTGAAAAATACCCTGACAAAGCTGATGATTACATTAAGAAAATGGTTGAATACCAGATATCTTTCCAGAAGAAGTCTAACCCACTTCTTCTGGTATTAAAGGATAAAATGAACCGCCAGATTAACTCAATTGAAGAACTTGATAACAGTGTTAAGTATGAACTTCTTACAAGACTTAATTCCATGAAGAATCATACTAAGCTTTGTCACGGAGACTATTGTCCTGACAATATTATTGTATCTGCAGATGCCAAGGGTAATATTGAAGAAATTACAGCAGTTGACTGGGTACATGCAACACAGGGTAATGCATCTGCCGATATTGCGAATACATTTTTACTTCTTAAATTACAGTTTGGTGACAAGAGTGATATTCCTGAAAAGTACATAAGTGCTTTCTGTGAATTAACTAACACAAAACGTTCATATGTTAATGAATGGCTTCCATTAGTTGCAGCAGCAAGACTTACCAAGAATAAAGAAGAAGAAAAAGAACTTCTTGAGCAGTGGATAAATGTCGTAGATTTCCAGTAACTGATTAATAATTTATCAGATATATACACTTCTATGCATACACAAAAAAATACCCCATACAGATGTTTTATATCTGTATGGGGTATTTATATTACTTAGATGTCTTTTTTGAAATTACAATTACCTTTTTTGATGATATTATTAATCCTGTAGCAATAGCCATCATAATTACATACATCCAAGGTCTTGCACTATCTCTCGTTTCAGGAGATTCTCCTGATGTTGTATTCTCTCCCTGTGTAGTATTTTCTTCTGATGATGAACTATTATCCTTTGATGTATCCCCACCTGATGGATTATTATTATCCTCTGGTTTATCTTCTACATCACCAGATATTGTCTCATCAATATTTTTATCCTGATAAATAATTACATATGTTGAGAATTGATTTGATTCAAACTGGATTGTTTTATTTGCATCATTATATAAGCAATCTAAAACATCTATCTTTCCATTATGAATTCTTAATATTTTATATGTTCGTTCAACTTTAGAATTATTATTCAATAATTCATCTGAAAGATTTATGGTAATTTTTAATGGAACCTTTCCATTTGTTTCATTAATATCTGTATCTACTCCATTAATACTCTTACTTAGAGCAATATCTAGCACCATTCCAACTTTATAAGCATACTTAGATTCAGTATTTATCTTTGTAAGCTTATCTGTTAAAAGCTTAGCCTCTGCTTCATCTATGTCTTTCTTATTAATAGATAGTTTTACTTTTGCTTTAGCACCATTCGCTATAAGTTTAATCTCTGCTTCTGTAAATACAAGATTCTTAATTTC
>OIYY01001556.1_pt1 | contig 11682 bp, 11 predicted proteins | sample 1588341 | NCBI WGS metagenome assembly OIYY01 (sample SAMN03283287) | human gut metagenome | biome: human-associated habitat; material: feces | host: Homo sapiens | place: Peru | collected 2012
CCTCGCCGCCGCGCACCAGCAGGCCGCGCTTGCGGCCGATGGCTTCCATCAGCTCGTAGGGCGGCAGCGCCATCGCTTCGGCGTCCAGCTTGTAGCGCTGGGCCACGAGGTCGGGGTAATTGCGGCGCACCTCGTCCAGCAGGTTCATCGCCAGCTCCTCCACATCCAGAATGTCGTCCTTGATGGAGCCGATGAAGGCCAGATTGGAGGCGATGGTCTTGGAATCAAACTTTTTCCAGAGCACACCGGGCATGTCCAGCAGGTCGAACTTTTCGGTGCTGACCCACTGCTTGCCCTTGGTCACGCCGGGGCGGTCGGCAGCTTTGGCGCGGGCCGAACCTGCAAACGTGTTGATAAAGGTCGATTTGCCCACATTGGGGATGCCGCAGAGCATCACCTGCGTCTTGGCACCGCCCATGCCGCGCACCTGGCGGCGCGCCAGCAGACCGGCCAGTTCTTTTTCGATGGCGGCCTGGACCGCCTTAGCCCCGCCCTTCTGCTTGGCGCTGATGGCCACACAGCCGGCATCGGCGGCACGGAAGTACCGGATCCACGCCTCCGTCACGATGGGGTCGGCCAGGTCGGCCTTGTTCAGCACATAGAGCTTGGGCTTCCGGGCCGTGATCCGCTCGATTTCCGGGTTCAGGCTGGAAAGCGGGATGCGGGCATCCAGCAGCACGAGGCTTGCGTCCACATGCTGGATCTCCTGCTCCATCATCCGCAGCGTCTTGGTCATATGGCCGGGGAACCACTGGATGTTATATTGGTTTGCGAACCGGGTATCCTGATTGTTCATTTTACCACTCCAAAATCCGAAACGGGCAAAAAGCAGAGCAGCACCTTGCCCAGAATATCACGTTCATCAATGCAGCCCACGTAGGACGAGCGGCTGTCCAGCGAATTGTTGCGGTTGTCGCCCATGACAAAGACGGTGCCCTCCGGCACGGTGTACGGGAACTCCACATCATAGCCGAGATAGGTCGGCTCAGCGATGTAATCCTCCTGCAGCACTTCGCCGTTCACAACGACGGTGCCGGTCTCGTAGTCGATGCAGATGGTGTCGCCGCCTTTGGCGATGACCCGCTTGACCAGCGGTTTGCCGTAGGGCGTGTAGCTGTCCACGATGACCACATCTCCGCGCTGAGGCTCGTACCCGGCACCCCAGACGATGAGCTTTTCACCGTTCTGCAGGGTGGGCACCATGGACTCGCCATCCACCTGAATGATCCGGAAAAAGAACGAAAAGATGAGCACCAGCACCAGAGCCGCCGAGATCAGCGCCTCGTACCATTCAAATGCGCCCTGGCCTTTTGCAGTTTTTGGCTGCTGTGCCGTCTGTTTTTCCATTTCCCGATGCACCTCTCAATCCAGTTTGCCGGGCAATACCCGACAAATAAAGAAAAAAGGGACAACAAGTTGTCCCTTTTTTCCCGTTTTACGCGGGGATCATCAAATATCGCTCTTGACCTTGGCAGCCTTGCCAGTACGGCCACGCAGGTAGAACAGCTTTGCGCGGCGGACCTTGCCCTTGCGGACAACCGTGACCTTCTCAACGAAGGGGCTGTTGATGGGGAAGACACGCTCGACACCAACGCCGTAAGAAACGCGACGAACGGTGAAGGTCTCAGCAACACCACCGTGCTTCTTTGCGATGACAGTGCCCTCGAAAGCCTGGATACGCTCACGATCGCCGTCCTTGATACGAACATCAACGCGGACGGTGTCGCCAACGTTGAACTGAGGCTTTTCAGCCTTGATGCTGCCTTCAGAAATAATCTTCAGTGCGTCCATTTTTGAATCCTCCATTTGTTTTTAGACGTTCATGCACGGCTCGCCGCCGCCAGAGGACCGCCCGTTTAATGATATCGTGTCATTAACCCCGCTGTGGTTTCAGCGGACACTAACGCCTTAATAGGATAGCACAAATCGCCCGCAAATGCAAGCGATTCGTCCAAAATAATCCCAAAAATTTTCTGTTCTGCCCAAAAGACATTCTTTTCAGGCAAACAGCGTCTTTTCTGCCGTCAGGAAATGGGTGCGCAGGATGCTGGCCTCCGCCGCCGGGACGCCGAAAGTCTCTTCCAGCGCCGCCGTAAGCAGGGCAGGGTTCAGGGTAAGCTCCTGCGAAGCGGGCAGGCAGATGGAAAAGCGCACCTGCTCCCCTTCTTCCGTCAGGTCCAGCGAAGGCACGAACTCCTTCATCTCCACCGTCTTGACCTTGCGCTTGCTCTTTTTCTCCACCGGGACGCTTTCCAGCGCATTGTACGCTTCCAGTGCAGCCTTTCGCGCAGCCGGATAACGGACCTCGTAGCAGGCATAGGCGATGAGGTCGGCCTTCATCTCGATGGGAGCCACCTTTGTGACCACGATGCCGGCGGGCATGATGGCATTCAGGGCCGTCTTCCACTGTTCAAAATCCGGGGCTTCGGCCTCGGTCTTGACGTCCACGCACTCGCATGCGCTCTCCTGCCCCAGCGACAACGGGCAGGCAAAGGTCATGTAGATATGGGGGTTGAAGCCCAGCGTATGCCACACCGGCAGACTGCTGCGCTTGAGCACCCGCTGCATCACCCGCTGCATGTCCAGCAGCGAGATGTAGGAGGCCTCATTTTTCTTTTCAAACGAGATTCTGACTGTAATCAAAGCAGGGTCCTCCTAACAGATGGTTGGCGCCGCAGCCGTGGCAGGCACGGTTGCAGGGCTGGGTGGTCTGGGCCGCAAGGGCCTTCTGGTACTCCCGCACCAGATATTCGTGGGTGACGCCGTAGTCCATGTGGCTCCACGGGGTCACCTCGTCCAGGCCGATGGGGCGCTGGCAGTAGAAGAACGGGTCCACGCCGAGGTCGACGAAGGTCTGCATCCAGGTGTCGTACCGGAAGCACTCGTCCCAGCCGTCAAAGAAGCAGCCGCGCTTATAGGCTTCCAGGATGACCGGAGCCAGGCGGCGGTCGCCCTTGGCGAAGACGCCTTCCAAAAAGCTGGTCTTGCTGTCGTGGTAGTTGACCCGGATCTTCCGGCTGCGGGCACGGGCGCACTCCACCAGATGCTTCTGCTTCTCGCGCAGCATCTCCTCCGTATCCATGGGGACGAACTGGAAGGGCGTGTGGGGCTTGGGGACAAAGCAGGAACAGCTGATGGTCACCTGCACCCCACGGCCCTTGGCATGGGGCGTGTTATAGTAGAGGTCCACGACCTTCTGGGCCGTCTCGGCGATGCCCTCGATGTCCTCCATCGTCTCGGTGGGCAGGCCCATCATGAAATAGAGCTTGACCGAGGAATAGCCGTTGGCAAACGCGATGGAGCAGGTCTTTTCGATCTCGTCCCAGGTGACGTTCTTGTTGATGACATCGCGCAGGCGCTGGGTACCGGCCTCGGCCGCAAAGGTCAGGCCGCTCTTGCGCACCTTGGTAGTCTTTTCGATGAGGCTCTGGGAGAAGTTGTCCATGCGCAGAGACGGCAGCGACAGGCTGACGTGCTCCTGCGGTGCCCACTCGTTCAGGTCATCCAGCAGTTCTTCGAGCTGGCTGTGGTCGGAGGTGGACAGGCTGGACAGGCTCAGTTCCTCGTAGCCGGTGTTGGCACAGAGGTCCTTTGCCGCCCGGTTCAGCAGGCCCGCGTCGCGCTGACGCATGGGGCGATACAAAAAGCCCGCCTGACAGAAGCGGCAGCCGCGCACACAGCCGCGCAGCACCTCAATGCTGGCGCGGTCCTGGATGGCACCCACCATGGGCACCACGAAGTTCGTCGGGGGCGCAAACTCGTTCAGGTCCTTGATGATGGCCTTGGTGATGACGGCCGGGATGTCCGGCTCGTTGGGAGTGATGGACTTCACACGGCCGTCTTCCTGATACGCCACATCGTAGAAGGCCGGAATGTAGATGCCGGGGATCCTGGCAATGCGGCGGAGCAGCTCCTTTTTGGAGACGCCGCCCTCTTTTTTGGCCTTTTCGATCTCGGCGCAGATGCCGGGCAGCTGGTTCTCGCCCTCGCCCAGCTGGATGACATCAAAGAAATCCGCAATGGGCTCGGAGTTGCAGGCGCAGGGGCCGCCCGCCACGATGAGCGGCCAGCTCTCGTCGCGGTCCTTGGCATAGAACGGGATGTGCGCCAGGTCCAGCATGGCCAGGATGTTGGTATAGGAAAGCTCATATTGCAGGGTAAAGCCCACGGCATCGAAAGCGGTCAGCGGGTCCTTGCTCTCCATGGTGTAGAGGGGCAGGCCCAGCCGCTCCATCTCCGCCTTCATATCCAGCCAGGGCATGAACGCGCGCTCGCACCACCAGTTCGCGTGACTGTTGAGCAGCTCGTATAAAATCTTCTCGCCGAGGAAGGACATGCCCACCTCATACGTATCCGGGAAGCAGAACGCAAACCGGACATCCATCTTCTCTTTGTCTTTGTATACGCTGCCCGGCTCGCCGCCGGTATAGCGGCCCGGCTTTTGCACCCGGCCCAGCGCTTCTTTCAGTTTCGGGTCAAACATCAAGTTCCTCCATTGACAGAACGTTTTTTCATTCGTTTTATTTTACCCGATTTCTGAGGGAATTGCAATCCTTGATTTCGCTGCCGCAGCGCCTCCCGGAGGGCAAGGCCCATCTGCGCCCCATCCAGCGGCGGGATGGGCAGGAGGTTGAACGCCCCAGTCAGGAGATTGGCCGCCCAGAACGCGCTGCCCCGGATGGTGGCCTCCTGTTCGAGCCGGATGGCCCAGAGAGCCGCCAGCAGAACGTTCGTCAGCGGCCCGGCCGCAGCCAGCCAGAAAGTCTGCTGCGGCGTCATGCTGCGGCCCCGTGTGCGCATACAGAAACCGGTCAGGGTCACTTCGATGGTCGGGAATGTGCGGAACATCGACCAATAGACCAGGATATGCCCCCATTCGTGGAGGAAGGCCGCGCACAGCCCCAGCCGCAGAAAGCCGCTGGCGTCGAACCAGAGCAGCACATAGAGAGCCCCGCAGAGCAGGACCGGGTCCCGGAAGATGAGCGGCCCGATGCACAGCGCCCGCTTCATGGCAGGCCCAGCGCTTTGGCCGGGTCGTACCGGATGCCCTGTGTCAGAAATTCAAAGTGCAGATGGGCACCGGTAGACCGGCCCGTCTGCCCGGCGGTCCCCAGGCACTGGCCCGCAGACACCACCTCCCCTGCCCGGACATAGAGATACTGCATGTGAGCATAGACCGTCTCCTGCCCGCCGGGGTGCGAGATGCGCAGGTAGTTGCCGTAGGTCCCGCTGCGGCGGGCGGCGGTCACGGTGCCGCCCAGCGCCGCCAGAACAGGCGTCCCCTCTGCGCAGGCAAGGTCCACCCCACGGTGAAAGGCTTCTGCCCCGGTGAAGGGGTCTGCCCGCCAGCCGTAGGCGTCCGAAACGCGGAATGCCGTGGTCCCAAGCGGAAAGCAGAGCGCTTCGCTCGGCTTCGCCGGTTCCAGCGATGCCCCCGCCGGGGCTGTCCGCTCTGCACTTTTGGCCCGTGCCGGAAGCACGACGCCTGCCACCAGCCCCAGCAAAAGCGCCGCCAGCACTCCGGTCGCCGCTGCCCGCCTGAGGATCTTTTTTCTGCCTGCTCGTCCCATTTCTGCCCGCATCGCTCGTTCCTCCATTGGGAGCATTCTATGCCGGTCATCCCGTTCGGAGAACAAAAACGCCCCCACAGAGCATCGTTCTCTGTGAGGGCGTGGTCTCAGCGCTTGGGGCGGAACCAGTTGTGGAACTGTTCAAAAAGGTCCATCAGACCGCCGCGGGGCTTGGCCGGGGTGTGCGGGGCGGGATGTGCGGTCGCGACCGGATGGTGCACCGTCTGTTCCGCCTGCGGGGCGGTTTCGGGCACCACGGCCGGCTTCGGCGGCTCTTTGGCAGGCAGCGGCGTCGGCTCCAAAGGGGCTTTGGACGCTTCCACAGTCGGTGTAGGCGTTTCCACCGGGGCGGCGGCACGAACCGGTTCCGGTTGGGCGGGTGTTTCCTCTGGGGCGTCATCGCGGGCCGTCCAGTCATTTTTCAGCAGGTCGTACATCCCCATCTGGCCGTTGACGAGTGCTTCGTCCGGGGCGGCTTTGACCTTCTGGTAGCTGCCGTCCGCCTTCATCTCGCGGGCATTGACGTTATCCCGCAGCTGAAGCTGCAGGATCTCGCTGAGCTTCCGGATGAGAACGGGGTCTTCCACCCGGACGCCCACCTCCACGCGGCACTCGGTGTTGCGGGTGAGGAAATCGCCGGAGGCAATGTAGATGCGGGTGGTGGTGCCATCGTAGAAGCTGTAGATGCGGCCATGCTCCAGATAGCGGCCCACCAGGCTGCGGATGTGCAGGTTCTCGGTCTTGCCCGGCACCTCGGCGCGGACGCAGCAGATGCCGCGGACAATCATATCAATGCGGACCCCGGCGCAGCTGGCTTCTTCCAGCTTGAGGATGATGTCGCGGTCCGAGATGGAGTTGTTTTTCAGGATCATCGACGCCGGGCGGCCCAGGCGGGCGGCATTGATGACGCGGTCCATCTCATCCAACAGAACGCTCTTGAAGCGCAGCGGAGCCACCAGCATCTTTTCGCTGGTCTCCGTCAATTTCTGGACGGCGAGATTCTGGAAGACGTTGGAAGCCTCCTCGCCGATGCCGAGGTCTGCCGTGATGAAGGAATAATCGGTGTAAAGCTCGCTGGTCTTCTCGTTGTAGTTGCCGGTGCCGATCTGGGTGATATAGCTGTAGCCCTGCGGGCCTTTCTTGGTGATGAGGGTCAGCTTGGAGTGGACCTTGTAATCTTCAAAGCCGTAGAGGACGGTGCACCCGGCTTCTTCCAGCTGCTTGGACCAGTCGATGTTGTTCTGCTCGTCAAAACGGGCGCGCAGCTCCACCAGCGCTACGACTTCCTTGCCGTTTTCGGCGGCCTCCATCAGCGCCTGCACGATCTGGGACTCCCGCGCCATCCGGTAGAGGGTCATCTTGATGGAGATGACCGCCGGGTCCTGCGCGGCCTTTTTCAGCATAGCGATGAAGGGCCGGATGGACTGGTACGGATAGCTGAGGAGGACGTCGTGCTTTTCCACCTCGGCCGCGAGGTCATAGTCCGGCGGCGGCAGCATGGGCCGGGCTGCGGGGTAGAACAGCTCCGGGTGGCCGTCGGCTTCCATCCTGGAAGTAAGCTTATAGAAGAAGCTCAGGTCCAGCGGGCTTTTCTGCGCAAACACCCGCTTGTGGGTCAGTTCCAGCTTCTCGCAGAGGATGCGGACGATCTCCTGCGGGGCCGTGGGCGTGACCTGCAGGCGGACTGCCGCCAGCTTGCGGCGGCGCTTGAGCAGGTCGGCCATGATCTCGCGGTAGTCGATATCGTGGTCCATCATGCCCTCTTTGACGTCGATGTCAGCGTTGCGGGTGACGCGGAAGAGGCAGGTCTCCTGCACGGCATCCTTGCCGAAAATGAGGGACGCATAGTGCAGCACCAGCTCCTCGGTCAGGGCAAACTCCGTGCGGCCGTCCCGGCGGATGACCTGCATCCGCTCCATCTGGCTGGAAATGGGGACCATGCCGAGGCTCTGCTCCCCTTTTTCCTTGAGCAGGACGCCGAGATAGATCTCCTTGTTCCGCAAAAAGGGGAACGGATGGCGGCTGTCCACGATCTGCGGGCTGAGGATGGGGAACAGCTCGCTCTGGAAGTATTTTTTCCAGAAGTGCTCCTCCTCTTTGGAAAGCGCGTTAAAGTCCACCTTCTTATAGCCGCACCCTGCCAGACTTTCCAGCGCCTTCTCGTAATATTTATCACAATCCTCCTGCAAATGCGCCACCTTGGGCATGATGGCGGTCAGCTGCTCTTCGGCGGTCATGTTCGTCTTGTTCTCGCGCTTGTCCCGCTCCTTTTTGGCGCGCATCAGGCTGGCCCGCTCCTGCAGCGAACCCACGCGCACCATAAAGAACTCGTCGAGATTGGAGCCGTAAATGGCCAGGAACTTGACCTGCTCGGCCAGCGGGACATTTTTATCCTTGCCCAGCACGAGCACTCGGCGATTGAAATCCAGCCAGCTCAGTTCGCGGTTGATGAAAATGGTATCCTCTTTCATAATTACTCCCCTTTTCTGGGTTTGTTCAGCTCACATAGGCCAGTCCGTCCCAGGAAGCCACGATGCTCTCGCTGAGGCCGGGCACCTCGGCCGCATCCGCAACATGCCGGAACGGGCCGTGCGTGTCGCGGTATTCCAGGAGCGCCTGCGCTCGCTTTTCGCCGACGTTTGGCAGGATGCAGAGCGTTTCGAGGTCTGCTGTGTTCAGGTCCACCCGGATGAGCTGGACCATGGGCGTTTCGGATGCTGCCTTTGGCGTCAGCCTGGGCGGCGCAAGGACAGCCGCCAGCAGGATGCAGACCGCAGCCGCCGCTGCCGCACACAGCAAAAACAGCCGTTCGTGCCGCCGGGCAGATGCCTGAGAACCGGTTTCCTTCATTGTACCCGACTTTCCTCCAAAAAGAAAGTCCCCTGCACGAAAAATACAGGAGACTTTACACAACTTTTACGCAGACGTTTCCGCAGAGCGCACCATGCCATAGAGCAGCTCCGCCGCAGCACCGGCATCGTGGTCGGTGAGGGTGGTCTGCCTGGCGGCAAGGCGCAGCTCAGCCGGGGCATCGGCGGGGACGACGCTGTTCCCCGCCAGATGGACCAGCTCTGCCATCTGGGTGCAGTCGGCCAGAACGGTCAGCTGCTCGGCAGAATAGCCTGCCGGGGAGCAGACGGCCTGGACCATCGCACTGCCGGACACACTGCCCGGCAGAAGCGCCAGCACATCCGGACCCATCCGCTCGGCGCGGAGGGTCACGGTGGCCTCGCCCAGCGCCTTTTCCAGCAGCGCCGTCAGGGGGACCTGCTTTTTGTCCTGATAGAACAGGATGCGCAGCACATCCTCTCCCCGGACGTCCGCCGCATTGCTCAGCACAAAGGTGGTCCACTCCTGCCGCAGGTGGGCTTCCAGAGACTCGCTCATCCGCAGCACACGGGTGGAACCGTTCTTCATCTGCAAAGCAATGCCGACGCCCGGCACACCGGGCAGCACCCGGAGGACGGATTCCTCCATCCCGGCAAAGCTGCACAGGGCCGTGCCCGTGCCCTCGGCAAAATTGTAGGCCAGCACACCGCCGCAGACCAGCGCGGGCGCGCTGAGCCGCACCCCGCCCAGCAGAGAACGCACCACCTTGGGCGACCGCTGGGAGTAGATGGTCAGCTTGCCGCCGCGGCTGGCAAACAGCTGCAGCACATCGCGGTGGAGCTGGGGCAGGCTGCCCTCTGCGTTCAGAAGAAGGTTGTCGAGATCGCAGAGGACCAGCGTATTTTCGATGGAATTGCTCATTCGTTGTTTCCTCCTGTGCGCTGACGGAGCGTGGTCAGAAAGCGGGTGAAGTAATCCGGCAGTTCGGAGTCGAACCGCAGATGTTCGCCCGTGATAGGGTGGACGAAGCCCAGTGTTTTGGCATGAAGGCACTGGCCGTGGAGGCTGGTGATGCAGTTGTGCGGGCCATAGACCGGGTCCCCTGCCACCGGGTGATGGATGGACGCCATATGAACGCGGATCTGGTGGGTGCGGCCTGTTTTCAGGCGGCATTCCAGCATCGTGAACTCGCCCAGGCGCTCCAGCACCCGGTAGCCGGTGTAGGCATACTTGGTGTGAGGCTCGGTGGACGGATAGACGGCCATCTTCTTGCGGTCGGTCTTCGAGCGTCCCAGATGGGACTCCACAAAGCCCTCGTCCTGCGCAAAGCCGCCGTAGACGATGGTATGGTAGGCCCGCTCTACGCTGTGAACCGCCATCTGCTGGGACAGGCCGATGTGGGTGGCGTCGTCCTTGGCGACGACGAGAAGGCCGCTGGTGTCCTTATCAATGCGGTGGACGATGCCGGGGCGGATCTCGCCGCCGATGCCGGAGAGGCTGCCCTTGCAGTGCCACAGCAGCGCATTGACCAATGTGCCGTCCGGGTTGCCGGGGGCCGGGTGCACCACCATGCCCTTGGGCTTGTTGACCACCAGCAGGTGCGCATCCTCAAACACGATGTCCAGCGGAATCTCCTGCGGCACGGCTTCAATGGGCCGGGCGTCCGGGATCTCCAGCAGGATGATGTCGCCGGCCTTGAGCTTCAGGCTCTTGACCGGGGCCTTGCCGTTGCACAGCACATGGCCGTCTGCCACCAGCGCCTGCAGCGCACTGCGGGAAAGGCCGGTATCCTCCCCACTCAAAAAGCGGTCGATGCGCTGGCCTGCGCCCTCCGCTTCCACGATAAATTCACGCTGTTCCATGGGTCACGGCTCCTTTGCGTCACCGGAGTGCAGCTCCTCCAAAAAGATGACCAGCACCCAGAGCGCCACACCCACACAGACGCAGATGTCCGCAAAGTTGAAGACGGCGAACCGCATGAACAGCAGGTTGATGTAGTCCACGACCTCGCCGTTCAGCACACGGTCGATGAGGTTGCCGATGCCGCCGCCCAGCACAAGGATCAGTGCCGCCTGCTGCAGGCGATCGTTCCGGCTGTGGAACAGCAGCCAGTATGCGACGAGGATCAGCGCAGCGCTGGTGGCCACGATCAAAAACAGCTGCCTGCCGCTGAGCAGGCTGAACGCCATGCCCTGGTTGAGCACGAACCGCAGCTCCACCACATGGGGGATGAGCGGCAGAGTGCCCACGGGCATCAGCACATGCACCGCCCAGAACTTGATGCCCTGGTCGATGCCGATGAGCACTGCCACACACAGCAGGTTAAAGATCACATAAGCCATAACGAAATACTCCCAACAGCGGGCCGGACCCGCCGGTCTTCTGATATCAAAAAGCGGCGCTCCCCTGCTCGAAAGGAGCGCCGCAGCGTTCAAACGGAAAAAGCCTTAGCCTTCCACCACGCTTGCGCAGCGGGCGCAGAGGGTGGGGTGAGCCGGATGGGTGCCGATGTCTGCGGAATACTTCCAGCAGCGCTCGCACTTGTCGCCGGTGGCGTGAGCCGCAGCCACGCCCAGACCCTCGACCGCAGAGGCAGCGCCGCCCTCGCCCTTGACCAGCTCCACCTGGGAGACGATCATCAGGTCAGCCAGCTCGTCCATGGGGATGCTGTTCAGCAGGTCATAGACGGCATCGTTGCAGTACAGGGTGACGGCAGCTTCCAGCGAAGCACCGATGGTCTTCTCGGCACGGGCCTGCTCCAGCACCTTCTTGACCTCGTCGCGGACAGCGATGAGCTGTGCCCACTTGGCCTTGAAGGCATCGTCGGCGGCATACTGGCCCGCTTTGGGCATATCCTCGAAGACGACGTACTTGTTCATGCCCTCAGTCTTGGGCATAAAGTCCCAGATCTCCTGGCTGGTGAAGCAGAGGATGGGGGCGATGATCTTATCCAGTGCGACCAGGATCTTGTACATGGTGGTCTGTGCTGCGCGGCGGGCTGCGCCGTTGGTGCAGTAGAGACGATCCTTGGTGACATCCAGATAGAAGTTGGACATGGCCACGACGCAGAAGTTGTAGACTGCGTGGTAGACCTTGTTGAAGTCATAGACCGCATAACCGGCGTGTGCGTTGACGATCAGGTCGTCCAGCGCGGCCAGTGCCCAGCGGTCGATCTCCTGCAGCTGGTCGTCGGTGACGCAGTCGGTGTTGGGATCGAAGCCGTCCAGGTTGCCCAGAATGAAGCGGGCGGTGTTGCGGATCTTGCGGTAAGCCTCGCTCAGCT
>OIYY01001557.1_pt1 | contig 11660 bp, 9 predicted proteins | sample 1588341 | NCBI WGS metagenome assembly OIYY01 (sample SAMN03283287) | human gut metagenome | biome: human-associated habitat; material: feces | host: Homo sapiens | place: Peru | collected 2012
CAAGGATCTCATCAGCATACCGTTGAAGTTCTTCAATCCCATGGTCCGCCTTTTCACCCCGCGTCTTTCCTTCAAAAGAAAATGGTCTCGTGACCAAAGCCATGGTGACAATCCCAAGCTCTTTCGCTCGCTGTGCTACAATCGGTGCGATGTCAGAGCCTACCTGTCCACCCATACCCGCCATAATAAAGAGGACTTCCGCACCAATTAGCACCTTATCCAGCTCCATGGTAATCCATGGCTTTATTTTCTTTACATTCAAATGCCCATCCATGTAAAAACATTTCATAACTTCTGCATCTAACTGTATGCTCCTTTCTGCGCCCGACTGCAGCAAGGTCTCTTCATCTGCCACTGTAATATACTCCACATTTCGTATCGATTGATTCATCACGTAATCGAGCATATGATTTCCACCATGACCGATACCCATCATTTTGATTCTTGGCATTTGCTTCATATGATATTCCCTCCATTAACTCATGTTGTCAGCTGTTAGTTGTTTGCCTCCCCCTCGTAACATAATGCTGTTAGGTTAAAGATTTGCAGTAGTAGTTATGAGACCGCTAGGAAGTATAGGGTTCTAAAGATACAAAGTGTTCTCAGAATTCCTGAATGAGCTGATGAACGCTAATGCTATCATCTCATTCGGGGCTCTTTAAAACCTTTAGTCCCCTTAGAACCTTGAGAACCTTGAGAACCTTTGGTGAAGAAGAGATCATCGCATATTTTGTTTTACACCGGTAAAAAGCTGAATGAATAACCAGCCACTAAGCTAATGTATAGTCATCTTCCCGATAACATTCTTTATTTCATGATAAGTCAGATAAGAGGCCTGTGTCACAGAACCATTTTCATCAAGAAGTAGTGTATGCAGTATCTTTTGCATCATCATCACCAACTGCCACGCTTTGGCCCAAGCATCCAAATTCACTTTGTCATATATATCCGCCTCCACCTTGTCTTCCATGACATTTGGCAGCTGGCTCATCGCCTCATGAAATTTCTCATGGACTTTCCCTATTAAATTAATCAGTAAATTCGCGCGAGCACTAGCCTCCTGAAAGGCATCGCTCACCAAATTCATTTTCTGATTTGCCTCTTTTACTTCTACATAGTAATGCTTGGCCTTCTCTAAATTTTCATCAGCCTTCTTTGCCAGCTCAAATCCATTCAGAAGAAACGTCAGATCTGAAATATCTTCATCAAAATCAACCATTCCATCCACCTGCCTCAAATCCTTCCCAGCCATGACGTCTCGCTTCCGTGCCATTAAAGCAGCTACTCCACCAAATGGTTTCGTATTTCCCTCCATAGGAATCATACTACATGCCCCAAATGCCATTTTCTCTCTAACCGTGGCCTCTTCCTTTTCTCTTTTCCTCCAATCTGCCGATAAACGACTCATGTACTTGACTTCCTTGCAAATTTCTTCTAGCGGTTCATCTGCTAATAGATCGCTAGCTCTGCCATCTGCCTTTAACATCTTTGCCAAATGCACAAAAGAAGTCATATCTTTCACTAAAACACAGACCTTGGCCTGTCCTACCCCCACCAAACTATCACATGCCCTCGTTTTCGCCTTTTGCAATCGATTTCTGGCTACGCAGTAGTTATGCCGTGCTTCATTCACCATCTCCTTGGCCTCTTGATTGGTATCCTCCGCCTTAGTTCCCTTCATATAACTGGTCATGCCAGCCGCAATCATCATCGCACCTACAATAAATGGTAGTGCCATATGGTTCTCCTTCCCATAAAATAACTACCTCGATAATTCAATTTTCAATAGCAAAAATCTGGATTACCGATTGTTGTTGGTTGTTAGTTGTTAGGCCAAACAACCGACAACTAATAACCAATTACCACTTGTCAATCCATCTTTCCAATTCATCCAAAGAATCAATGATAGAATCACAAGCCTTTTCCGTCACCGTATAGGCTTTATCCAGCGTATCCACCAGTGCGTCCGCCGTTGCCATCAATTTCATCTCAGCCGCTTCCTGCTCCTCTGCTGGCAGATTCTCTATTTCCTGATCCACCCAATTTCCTACTCGTTCCAATGCCTGATCCATCATCGACGGTTCCTCCTCTACCCATTCTGGTGAATCCACACTTTCCTTCGTCTCATCCCCTTTTTCCAGCAGAGATGCCACCATTTCATTTTCTTTATCATCCATGACCATTTCCTCCTTAGAAAATACATTGCAGCTGCCTGTATATCAGCTTTTCTTTCATTATAGTCAGGAGGATGGACAAAGAATGGGTATGGAAAATAATTCTTTGACAATTAGATAAATGCAACAAAAAATGTTGCTGAGCATCTGATCTAAGCCACATGCCCAACAACATTTTATTACAATGTTCAGCAGCCGAAACTTTCTACCCCTCTTCTGAAATTAAAGCCCCCATCAATCACCTCTTTCATTATCCAAACGACGTTTACTTCATATCATAAGATAGCTTATCATAGCTATCAGAAATACGTCTTAAAGCATCCGCCAAGGTAGTATAATTGTGCTGTGAATCCATCAATGCATCCATTTTCTCTGTTAGATTATCTTCATACCGCCCAATTTGCTCACGAATCACCTGATTTGTCCAAAGCATGAGATTTTCTTTTATCTCATCTGCCATATATCCGCACTTCTGCTGTAAAGCCTGCCGTGCCTGTCCTTCCGCTTCTGCCTTCGCTTTGGCTATTGCATTTTCTCTTGCAGCAGCAGCTCTTTCACGTTCATAAGAACCATCATCACCAAACAGCATCTTCAGTACAGCATAACCCCCCAAAAGGATCTCAATCGGTGGAAAAGGAATCGGGATTGTTTTAATTACTGTACCAAGCCCCAGTTTTTTCGTCAAATAACCCATCAGCCCACCTTTTCCTAATTTTACCCCCATATCCTTCATCATGCCTTCAATCAATTGGGTGCCTTCCTTGGCTATAGTACGGTATCCCTCTGCTTCAATCTTACTTTTCTCCCAGGCTTCTATTCCATCTTTAAGCAGATTGCCATCGTTTTGCAGTTCTCTCATCGCGTCAGTACCTGCACCTGGCACATCCAGTGACTCCACATGAATATGATTCTCGCTTACATGCTCCATTTTATTCAGTTCAACAATAAATTCCCGCCAATCTAACAGCAAATCATCTAAAACCGTTCTTATCTGGTCTTCCAAATGTACCTGCACTTTGGCAATCAATTCCTGCTGCGCTTCCTGTACCGTCTGATCCACTTTCTGCTGATCCTCATGGACAGCCCAAATTGCATCAGGCATAGAATCTCCCCATCTATTGGTCTGAGAAGTAATAAAGCCACTCATATTTTTTCGTACATCTACTTTTGCTTCATGCAAACGATGCAGTACCTTTTGCAATGCCTGATACTCAGGAGCAGTACTGACAGCAGAAATCTGTTTCTGCATGTCATACACATCTCGATTAATTTCATAGATAGCATTTCTCAGTACTTTAAAATCACTGGATTTTTTCATTTCTGTAGCAATTTCTTTTTCCAGTGCTGGAATGCCACTAAGTTCCCACAGTTTCTGTTTTTCCTCTGTCCTTCCTTTATGAGCCATGCGCGCGTTCACAAAAACCACATCAAAGTTTCTTTCTACATCCTCTATTCCCAACGCAGTCATATTCTCGTAAACTTTCTGCCGAATTTGGAATATTGCTTCATCATTATGTTTCGCAATCATGTCTTCTTTATCATTAATCACGACAATAACTTTCTTTCCCGCATCGATGATATCCTTCATGCGAACATAATTCTGCTTCAATTCATACCCACTTTTATTTGACATAACAAAAAGCACGACGTCGGCTTTTCGAATAGCTTCATTGGTGACTTTCTCATGCTCAATCGGAGCCCCTACGCCGGGTGTATCCGCGATAGAGTATCCCATCCAGTTGTAATAATCCACTCTATCCGTAGTCGGGACATCATTACATTTCGCCCTATCTTCGCGAAGCAATTCATTCAGAATACTGCTTTTCCCCGCATTGTAAATCCCGAAAACCATAATCTGAGGCTTTGTCGTCTCAATCTTTTCTTTATACAGTTTTTCAATATCCGCCATTTTTTCAGCAATCACCGGCAGCTTACCCGCATACGGTGCAGTTGCTTCTTTTAAAGCTACCAACTGATCATCCAGCTGTTTTTTGAATGCAATCAAGCGAGAAATCATAATGTATATCCTCCCATCATTTTTAATAGCGCGAATATAGGATCAGATGCGCTTTCTCGAGATGTTTCAAACTTTCTGTGACGTTCGCTATCTTCCTCTCCATCTGTTCCGTATGGGCGCATAACCTTCTAGCGATCTCTTTTACAGACAATTTCCCTGCTGAATACAGCAGTACTTGCTGATCTATTGAAGATAAATGCAAGTCAAACATGTCAAAGTTCTCTTCATCTGAATATGTGATATATGAATTCAATGACAATACACGCATCGGATGAGCATTATAAAATTCGACTTTCGTTAACTCCTTCGATTCACAGGTTTCTCCTGTATGAAGCATTTCATAGTACGCATACTCCAGCGGCATTTCAGATAAACGATGGAACCAGTTGCCAGCTACACGATAGCCTTCCGCCAGCTCAAACCAATACAGAATTCTCTTAGTATCGATTTGTCCCTGTCGAAGCATATCTTTCATGAAAGCATCCAAATCCAGCTGCAGTTGCTGTACCATATGTGAAATCTCGAGTCGGGACAGCGCCTTCGTTCGAACCTGTGGAAAATCATCTGCAGCTTGTTCGAAACGTCCATCGATGATTTGAATACCATAATCATCTGGATTTGACGTCATTGGCGTCTCTGCCAAAGGCCAGTAAGAAACCACGCCCAGCTCTACACGCCCTTCTCCCATACGAATCAAGCGCTTGGCAAACGCTTTATCATTCTCATAGGTTTCTTTCGTCGCAAACGCACTGCCAAGAATGACATTCCCAAAAATCTGTTCGATACCTGCCTTCATCGCATGTTGGATTACAGTTTCAATTTCTTCTAGAGTACAGCCTTTGTTATACGCATCCAGCACGGTTTGATTGCCTGACTCGATGCCCAGCTGAATGCGTAGGCAGCCAGCCGCTGCCATATCGTCGATCATTTGCGGATTTTTATAGAGCATATGCACATGCCCTTCGCAATACCAGGTAAAGTTGTAGCTCTTTTTTAACTCCTTCAGTCCTTCGCAGATATCATGTACCCGCTTAGGGACAAGGGTAAAGGTATCATCCGTAAACATGATATACACATGGCGCCGTTTGGCTTTTGCTTCTAAAAACCCATGGATTTCCTGCAGAACATTTTCAACCGATCTGAAGCGTACCTTTCGAGAATGATGCCCCTCATGGCAGAAGGCGCAGTGAAAAGGGCAACCGCGCCCAGTCATAATACTCAATTCACTGGCTCTAGCGCCTGGATAGATGTAACAAGTGTCATCCACCAGCGGCAGCGCATCCAGATTCTCAATCACAGGTCTTTCCGCATGAATATGACACACACCATTTTCATATGTCATGATGCCCATCATGTTTTCCAAAGACCCGCTTCCATCGACAAAATACTGTGCCAATGCAAGAACCGTCAATTCTCCTTCATAGCGAACCACTGCATCACAGCCGGACTTTGCCATGAACTCTTCCCGGAGGGATGTTGCCTGCGGTCCGCCCACGATGACAGGCAATCCATATGTTTCCTTAACATAGTGGCTGAGAAAAATATTTTCAGTTTCATTGGCATAATCGCAATAGAGACCAATCAGAGCCACTTCCCCGCTTTGGCAGACTTGATCCAGCAGACGCTTTCCTTCCATAAAAGAGCCCGAGAAGCCCTGCGCGTGATATCCATTTTCTTTCAGAAAAGCAGCCAGCTGATAGATGCCGAGGAAGCCTCCATACCCCGGTTGATGGTTCACATAGCGCCGATGCAGATTAAAGAAAATAACATCATCCATTTTCCAGCACCTTGAGCATATGTTTACAACTCTTGACAATGATCCGATATTTATTCCGATTCGCGATCAGTCTCTTTTTCAAAAGTTCCAGACCTTTTGTCTTCAGATACTTGATAAAGCGTCGTCTTTCTTCACAGTTAGGATACTGGGCTTCCAGTGTGCCAAACGCATTCAAAGCTTCAAACGAACACCCACCATGGCAAAGATCCCATTCTGGGCACTTGCCGCACCCATGCTCTTTCAAAAATTTCTGGCGACTGCGGATCCGTTTCGCATGAGCAGAGTCATACATATCAGTAAGGGAATTGTCCCCGATGTTACCAAAGCCCAGTGCCCCTCTTTCGCCTTCTGCTCTGCCGCAAAATCCCATTTCTCCATTAGCAAAAAGACACATGATCTTTTCTCCACAGCTGCCATTGTAGGAGCACTCCCGAAGATGCCCGCCGGATAAAATGGCACGCATCATATCTTCCATAGGCTCGATCGTACCAAAGAAATCCGTATCCGACATCGCTTTCTCATACAGGGTCTCCATTATACGGACATAACGGGCATAAATCTCCCCCGCATGCGTATCCCCAGCTGCTCGTCCGCAAGGGATAACGGGATGGATCTTCATCTGCCAATGATTTTCTTTAATGAGTCCATAGAGCTTATCTACATCGATTTCATTTTCCGTATTCAGTACCATCAGCGTGCCAAAAGGAATACCTGCCTCACGTAGTTTCTGCGTATGTGAGATCACTCGATCAAAAGTCGGACGCCCTTCCTGATCTCGTCGATTGGCATCATGCAGCTCCCGATATCCATCTAGCGAGACACCGATGCCGATATGATAATCTTTGATCAGCTGCAGCCACGCCTCATCAAGCAGCGTCAAATTCGTCTGCATCTGAAAATGTAAATCATATCCCGCCAATTTTTCTTTGGCATAATCCATCACTTGCTGCAGATAGGCAGTTCCCACCGTCATCGGTTCACCGCCATGCCAAAGCAGCGTGATATCCCGATCCTGATGCTCCTCCAAAAAGTCCGGCAATTCATCAATCAGCTTGTATAGAAATTCTTTCTTCAATACCTGCGGTGCTTTATTTCCTTCGCTGCAATACACGCAGCGAAGGTTACAGCCCGTAGTCAATTTGACTACAATCTCCACAATAATCCCTCTCAGACTTTAAAATTTCACGCTTTCCAGCTTTTGATGAAGCCGCTCCATGGCCGCTTCCATTTGCTTCGCATATTGTTCCTGCGGTGCGAAATATTCTTTTTCGATATTCGCTAATGCCTCGGCGACAAAATTTTCTACCGCTTTATCCAATGCCGGTTTTAAGCGTTCCATGTAGTCTTCCATGTTGGAACCCATATCAATATGAATCTGCTTTTTGACCGTTTCAATGGACACATCATAGTATTTTTTCCAAAAGAACGAGCGGACATTCTCCCAAAGCCCATTCGCACTTCTCCGGTGAACCACCTTCTTATGATACTCCTTCTCTATCGTTTTGGTCTGTTTCTCGATGCCGCCTACATTGAGATCAGCAATGAATGTTCCCTGCTTTACTCCTTTGAAATTGTCAATGATTTTCTCGACTTCTTGATTAATTCCTTCTGAAATATGCTGCTGTACGATAGAGAGTACCTCTTTTTCTGCCTCATCCGACTTGATCATATGACCTTTGGCAACTTCCTCGTCCCAGACTTCCGCCTTCTCACGGATCCGTAAAAACATCTGATCTTTGATACGACGGCAGATTCGCTGTTTTCGTTCTTCCATGGTATGCACATAGGAATCACGCTTTTGGTGAATCATATTCAGACGGTCTCTTATCTGCGCCATCCCAGTTTTTTCGTCATCCCCTGAAAGCAGCCGATCAACAAAATTATTTACACTTTTCTTGACACGTTCCTGTTTCAGTTCAGCAGAACGATTCTTAAAAGTATCTCCCAATTGATTCATCAACATATCCAAGTGACTGGCTTTGAACTTCTCGTCATCCTCTTCTGCCACAGCCTCCTCCGCAAGCAAGGTGGAAATGCTGAAAACACTATACTTATCCGTACTTATATCGGAGTAGTCTTCCCTAACCTGTGTCAGCACTTCATTTTCCTGTTCTTTTCTGGTTTCCTCGGACTTAGGAACATGGACGGTTATAAAATTGTCATTTTCGTCCAAGTCAGTATCTGATAAATCAGAGCCTGTAATCAGTATCAATGCTTTCTGTTCTTCACGAGACAACTCACGAATATACTTCTTATCATCTCGTAAGGCAGGCTGAGAAGAATTCTGTAGGAACAGGCAGAAATCAGTATATGGAATATATTCTTTAACCATCGCTTCCATATTTACTAAATCGCCTTCTTTGCTCAGTGCACCCGTTCCAGGTGAATCCATCCAACGAAGACCAGACATGGTGAAAAACTGAACATCACCAGTCGTATCCGTATACCCTACAGCAAAGCGCTGTCTTCCTGTTTCATCTTTTTCAATCCCGCCTACCGCACGGCCAGATTCTTCCTTTTCCAGTATAGGCGCCGGTCTATGCTTGAAGGCATTGTCAAAAGGCGCTTTGACAAAACTATCCCCCTTTATAAAGTTTCCCAAAGAACTTTTGCCCGATTTGACTGCCCCGAAAACCATGACCACCAGGTATTTCTGATGCTTATTCATAAACTTGGTTCCCTTGATATTTTGCTGTTTCTTTTGATTCCATCCCTCGATCTCCTGATCGATGGCGGCAATCGCCTGATTGGTGACCTCTTCTACCTGATTGCAAGGATCGCCTTTCGTCATGCATTGCTCTTTGAGCTGTACAGTCTCTTTTTGAAACTCTTCCAATGCTTTTATGATTTTCTCTTGTCGCTCTTTCACGCTATCGGAAAACGTATTCATCACATTTTCCATATTGTCCAGCTGTTCCAAAAAATAATCCAGCGTTTTGATCATATATGTATGAGCCATAGCTATTACTCCTTATTTCTTGAGCTGCATCTGATTGATCTTCTGAATAGCAGCATTGATCTCATCCACCTTGTTTTGGGCATCCTTCGATTCACGTTCCATCTTTTCTTTCATTCTTGCCAGAATCTGCTCTTTTTCTTTGCGGAATGCTTCATAATTTTTCGCATCCGGCGCAATATCCCCGTATTTATCTCTGAGCGTTTCCAGCGCATCCTGATATTCCGTTTGCATCGCTTTTTCTGCTGCAGACAGACTGCGTTCTGCCTGACGGCTTTCAGCCTTTGCCGCTTCGATTTTACGTATCATATCCGCATCACTGTATTCCGAATAATCGCTATCATCGTCATAATCAGAAGAAATTCCATGAGCAACAACACCTACAAGAGCACCGCCGATTACACCTACAATAAACATTTTTAGTTCCTCCGCTTTAAATTATCATTTTCTATAATTACCAGTGTTTATTTGCTTTAAAATGGCTTCCGCCACTCCCCCCAAACCCTTACCATTCTCTGTGCTGTGCTGTGCTTCCAGCTGTCTCACCTTACATCTGGAAGAATTGAGTTTAGCACTTTTCTCCTGACAGTTTGCCTGCATCCTATCCTGAGCCTCTACCATTGTATTCAGATCTTGCTGAAACTTCTTGTACCTGCGGTTTGCTTCACTTCGTTTACGATTCATTTCTGCTTTGGCATCTTGAAGTTGTGATCTCAGCTTTTTACGAGCCTCTTCCTTCGCTTTTTCTATCATGCATTCAGCTCTGCTCGTCATCTCTTTCCTATATTGTGGAATGTTTTCGTCTATGTACTCTTTCAATTCATAAACTCCACTAATCTCACTAAGTTTTTTCTTATCTTCTCGTAGCCCTTTTTCCAAAGTCGTATTCGCTATACAAAAAAGGGGAACGTCCTTCAAGCCACAATAATCCCTGATCTGTTCTCTTACTTTAGTCTTAATCGTATCCAATCGCCCTTTTTGGTTTTGGATATCGTCTTCTTTTTGCGTAAGCACGATACAAAAATGTTTTTTTAATTCATCCGCGGGAATGCATTTCTGAATATCAGAAATCCACTTGATCTCATCTGCATGCAGCTCTCCTGCTCTGATTTTATGCACAAAGACGATCAAAGAAGCCTTCTTATAAGCATCAAGCGCGATTTTTTCATCCTGATCTTCTGCTTCAAGTCCTGGAGTATCAAGCAGATACACACCTGAGCAATATTCGATTTCCTTGTTCTTTATCGTGGTTCGTACATCTTTCACTTTGAAAGCCATTTCATCCGACGCATCCGGCTTCAGCTTCCCCTTCAGTCTCAGTAAAGAATTAAACGTGCTGCTTTTCCCGTTATTTGTAATTCCTGCATTCACGATATAAATCTTGTTTTTCATAGCATTGATTTCATTCAGTTTTTTCTCCAGGTCTGACAGAACCTGATTGATTGAAGTAGACATAGCTTCTCTCCTTTTTATACTAATCTACTATTAAAGACGGAAAAGGAACACCATTATTCAACACTCAGCATTGCCGTTTTCGAGACCTTCATGCGAAAAGCGCTTTCTCTTTAGGCGCATATGGTAATCTTTCTACCTTTCCACAACCGAAATAATAACCACTGGATGACTGATATTTCTCTGTATGATCTTACTCCGTGCATCCAGACGGCTCTTTGCTGTAATGGTCGAAGACAGTATACTGGTCGGTCTATTCTTATACTTGTAGGTCACGATGTACGTTTTATTTGTATTTGCCATATTTTTCTCTTTTGTAAAAACTACGCTTCCCCCTGTGTCCATCCGATTCAGGAAAACGCCGGAACATCAGATCTTCAACTCAAACTTATCACAAGTGTTATGCCCCTTGGTCTTCAACCCCACAGACTTCATACAGCGAGCCTCTTTTTCTCGGTCAAATTCCCACCAATTTCCGGGCAGTGGCTTGATGGCCGAATTGGTCGGATCATACCAATGTTTACAAAAAGCACAATATCCCAGACGAAAATCGCCGGCATAAAATTTTCCTTTGCTCATTTTAAGCACTCTCCTTTGATTTGGTTAACCGTTAGCAGTAGGCAGCCCAGTAATCGTAATGACATGCGTCACTTCGCCCTTATCACTTGTCGAAGTATCGCATTTCATACCTTCTTCATCACTATGCACAAATACCACTGGCCCCCATGACGCTAGACATGAACCCCAATTAATGAGCATCTATACTAATTCGACAACACTTTTCCGTTTTACCTCCACCTTTCCTGCATGTATCAAATCAATACCAGGCAGGATCACTTCTTTTATAGTTCCACTATATGGACAACTTTCGTACCTATACCTAATATGAAAATGTTCATCAAATTGCATCCCTACCTGCTCTTGTCGCAAGACATAACGAAGCCTACCATAAGAGCCATTAACTTTTTTTACGCTATAAGATAGTAACTTCAATAAAATAGACCTATCGTCCCCCAAGCAATCCGTATTTAATTTTTTAACCAGATCCCACAACTGAAGTAGGTTTTTCTCTTGTCCCACACAAATCAAAAAAGATTCTGGTGTCTGCCATCTGAAATGATCCTGAACTTGACTCTTTATAACCGGTGACAAATCTGATAGCAGCTGATACATATGGAGTACCTCCACAAAAGGAGTGGCTATGGCTTTCCATTCATTTAGATCTTCTTGCTTCTTCTCCAATTCTTGCCTCAACCGTTGGAGCTGCTGTTCATAAGCCCCCTT
>OIYY01001560.1_pt1 | contig 11634 bp, 9 predicted proteins | sample 1588341 | NCBI WGS metagenome assembly OIYY01 (sample SAMN03283287) | human gut metagenome | biome: human-associated habitat; material: feces | host: Homo sapiens | place: Peru | collected 2012
TGAAAAAAGGTAAATGATGTGATATACTGCAATAGTTGCATATCTGGTGCAGCATTTAGATAAAAGATGTATAGAAGTGGAGGTTACATATGAATCATACACTATCAAGAAAACAGTTTGATGTGCTTGTTTTACTTGAAAAGGAAAGAGCAGCACTTACGCAGAGAAAGATAGAGGAAAAGACGGGTTATTCATTGGGCACAGTTAATAAGACTATTCAGGAACTTACGGAAGCAGGTTATATCAGAGATAGTGAGATTACTAATGAAGGTGTTTCAGCATTGGAGCCATATAGAGCAAAGAGAGCTGTGTTTATAGCGGCTGGTTTTGGAAGTAGAATGGTTCCTATTACATTTAATACTCCTAAACCGCTTGTAAGAGTACATGGAAAGAGAATTATTGATGGCCTTATTGATGCATGTCTCGAGGCTGGTATTAATGAGATATACATAGTAAGAGGTTATCTTGCGGAGCAGTTTGATCAGCTTCACTATAAGTATCCTATGATAAAGTTCCTTGAGAATCCAGTATATAATGAGGCTAACAATATATCATCATCTTTAGTTGCAAGATATATGCTTTCTAATGCATATGTATTTGAGGCGGATCTTCTTATATCTAATCCAGAGATAATAACTAAGTATCATTATACATCAGATTTTCTTGCTATTAAGAAGGATAGAACTGATGACTGGTGTTTTACAGTTAAAGACGATGTTATTGTTGAAGAAAAGGTTGGTGGTCTTGACTGTTGGCAGATGGTGGGAGTATCTTACTGGAACGATGAAGACGGACATAAATTGTCTAACGATATCAAGGAAGTATATGAACAGCCTGGTGGAAAGGAAAGATATTGGGAACAGGTTCCGCTTGTATTCTGTAAAGATCACTACAAGGTTCATGTAAGAGAGTGTAAAGAAGAGGATATCATTGAGATTGATACATTTCGGGAATTGCAGGCTATAGATAAGACATATGATGTATAATATATGAAATATCAGAATAAATACCAGACGGTAGAAATAATAATCTGCTGTCTGGTATTTTTATATACATAAAGTTACCTACAGCGACTTTATAAAATAAAAGTTTCCTGTACCGACTTTTTATGCTAAAATGTTTCTATAAGATATAAAGTTATCAGAGCTGACAGGAAGGGTTAATGATATGGGGATAGAATCTTTATTCCATCTGAACAGATATGCGGCTGGAACTAAGACAGACAGGCATACACACGATTATGCAGAACTTTTGTATGTGTCTGATGGAAGTCTTGTTCAATATGTAAATGATGGTGTTGTGCATATGATGAAAGGTGATGTCTGCTTTATTGATTCGGGATGTGTACATTGGGAAGAAGCTGGTGATGATGCATTTGTAATAAGACTGGAGATAACAAAGGAAATTATAGATGCGGTTGTGGGCAATACTATGGCAGACAGGCAGGCGGCTGATTATATTAATGAACTTGTTAAGGTACTTAAGAACAGTGGATACATACATTTTAAGTTTAAAAATGATTATGATAATGAACTTAAGGATATGCTTACTGCCCTGATAAGTGAGTGCGGGGTGTCGGATATGGCGTCTGTGTATATATGTCAGGGACTTATGCTTAGGATTCTGTGGCGGCTTGGAACGGTATATGAATATGCACAGTCAAGATATATAAGAAAGAAAATTAACTGGCTTTTACATCAGGAAATTACGGATTTTATTGAAGATAATATGAAAGATGTTACAATAGATATGCTTGTTGAAAGATTCGGCTATCAGGAGGATTATTTCAACAGATTTTTAAAGGCACAGACAGGTATGACTTTCACGGAATATCTGCAGGATTGCAGATTGAACAAATCGGCCATTCTTTTAAAAGAAGATTCAATGGATGTTGATGAGATTATAAAGGAAGTTGGATATAGAAACAAGGGATATTTCTACAGGATATTTACTGAGAAATACAACATGACACCTGCAAAATTCAGAAAACATATTAAAGAAAAGGAGCTTATGGTATGAACAGTATGTATAATAATCCGGTACAGAGAGGATTCTTTCCAGATCCTTCGGTAGTAAGAGTTGGAGATGACTATTATATGGCTAATTCAACATTTCAGTATTTTCCAGCAATTGCAATCAGCCATTCCAGGGATATGATTCACTGGCATGTTATTGGTCATGCAATTACAGATTCAGAAGAACTTGATCTGAGAGATATTAAAGACTCACATGGCATATGGGCACCTGACATTAACTATGTTGATGGCAGATTTATTATAATGGCAACTTTAAGGCTTAACGGAGATGGGAAAAGAGATAATAATGTGTTAAGACGCCAGCTTGTTGTAACATCAGATAAGCCTGAGGGACCATATTCAAAGCCAGCCTGGCTTGAGGTTGATAATATTGACCCGTCTTTATTTGTTGATGATGACGGTAAGAAGTATCTTCTTATAAGTCCGGGAATCAATCTTTTACCGCTCAGTGATGACTGCACTAAGGTTACAGGCGAAAGCGTGTGTGTATGGCCGGGAACTGGAGAGAGATGTCCGGAAGGGCCACACATTTTTAAGAGGGGTGAGTATTATTATGCAATGCTTGCTGAAGGCGGTACAGGCTATGGGCATGGAATCAATGTTGCCCGTTCAAAGAATCTGTACGGACCATATGAGGAATCACCATACAATCCTGTATTGAGACAGTTTAATCCAGATGCACCGATTCAGAGAACAGGACATGGCAATATAATTGAGACACAGGACGGAAGCTGGTGGTGCTATTATCTGTGTGGAAGACCTAATCAGGGCAACTATACAACAATAGGAAGAGAGACAGCGCTTGACCCTGTTACATGGCTTTCAGACGGCTGGTTCGTGATTAATGACAGAAAAGGACCAAGCCTTACACAGAAAGTACCTGAATTACCTGAATGCACATTTGAAAAATGGACAAGAGATGATTTTGATGATGATACACTTAATCTTAACTGGGAGTTTGTAAGAAATCCTGTTAAGGGTAATTATTCTCTTACAGAAAGAAAAGGATACTTAAGGCTCTGGACAATGGACGGAACTCTTAATGAGATAAGGGCTAAGAATACTCTTGTAAGAAGAGAACAGGAACTATCGTATACAGCACATACAAAGGTTGACTTCTATCCTGAAAAGGACGGAGAACAGGCAGGCCTTACCTGTTATTACAGTACTGCGACTTATGCAAGATTGTCATTGTGTTATGAGAATGGAAGAAAATTGCAGCTTGTGATTAACAGAAACCATGGCGAGGAACTTATCTCACAGGTGGACAATATAAAGGAGCAGAGCATATACTTAAAGGTTGTAGTTGATAAACTGACAAGAAGCTTTTTCTACAGCTATGATGGTGAACAATGGGAACCAGCAGGAGTGCTTGAAAATTGTATATATCTGTGTGATGAGGGTGTGCCTGATGACAGAAAGCGTCATACAGGAACGCTTGTTGGAATATATGCCAATAATGGTGGCTGCGGAAGCAGGATTCCGGCAGATTTTGATTATTTTGAATATGAGGACTAGATTTTTATGAGTTTTGATTGTGTGGTTATAGGCGGAGGTGCAGCCGGAATGATGGCTGCCATACAATGTAAAGAGAATAATATGCAGACTGTGATTATAGAACACACAGCAAAGCTTGGAACTAAGATATTAAAGACTGGGAATGGCAAATGTAATTTCTCCAATACATTTATGACTAAGGAAATGTATCAGAACAATAACGCAGATTATGCGATGGAGATTATTAACAGGTTTAATGTTGATGATACAATACATTTTTTTGAGGGCTTAAGTGTATATAAGAAGGAGCGTAATGGCTATCTGTATCCGAGGTCAGAGATGGCGGCTTCTGTGGCGCTGGCGCTTACAGGAAAGATACAGGCACTTGATATTCCGGTTTTTTTTGAGACATCTGTTAAAAGAATTGACAGGGCAGGCAGCGAATATGTGTTACAGCTTGAGGGTGCGAAGACTAATACAATTAAGACTAAGACAGTGATTCTTGCATGCGGTTCGGCGGCTTCACCGTCTTCTGGTTCTGATGGAAGCGGTTATAAGCTTGTCAGGAAACTTGGAGTTAAAGTTGTTAAGCCACTTCCGGCTCTTACGGCACTTGAATCGGACAAGAAGAATATGAAGCTTGCAACGGGTGTAAGAGCATATGGTAATGTTAAGATTATTGCAGCAGGCAGAGTGGTTGCTGAGGATACTGGCGAGATTCAGTTTACTGATTATGGAATATCAGGAATCCCTGTTTTTCAGGTGAGTCGTTTTGCTGTCAGGGCGATGGAAGAAGGTCAGAGGGTTGAAGCGCTTGTTGATGTGGCAGCAGATATTAAAGAAGATGACCTTTTATCAATGCTAAAATGTGCTGTTAATACAAGAAAGCATCAGTCAGTAAGCGAAAGCCTGTCAGGGTTGTTTAATAAAAAGCTTGTAATGATGATATGTAAAGATGTTGGAATCGAGGGTAATTCATCAGCTTCTGATATAGATGACGACATATGCCAGAGACTTGCAAGATATATGAAATCCCTCCACTACCATATAACAGGATATAAGGGAAATGATTATGCACAGGTATGTCAGGGTGGTGTTGATGTATCCGGACTGAATGAGAATCTTGAATCAGTTGATAACCCTGGGATATTCTTTGCAGGGGAACTTGTTGATATAGACGGCAGATGTGGTGGTTATAACCTTCAGTGGGCATGGAGCAGCGGTGTGGTTGTTGCTAAGTCAGCGTTTGATTATTGTAACAGACAGGAATAAGAATAATGGAAAAGAAATGTATTAAGATTAGTAATATAAAGATATCTCCTGATAAAGATACAGCATTTTTAGAAGGAATTATAAGAAAAGAATTAAGACTTGGAAAAGATGCACAGATTGATTATGAAATAGCAAAAAGGTCACTTGACTGCAGACACAAGCCTCAGGTTATGCATATATACAGTGTCGAAGTGTATAAGGTGGTGCGTTCTGGCAGGGAAGAAAAGCTTGAGAATATAATTAAGAAATCAGGCTGTAAAAATGCTGTTATGTCTAAAAGGGTTATCTATAAGTTTCCTGTTAATGCGACAGAAAATGTTAATGAAGATGAAAGACCTGTAGTTATCGGGTTTGGACCAGCAGGTATATTCTGTGCTCTTGAGCTTGCCAAAGCGGGGCTTAGACCTGTTGTATATGAGCGTGGACAGGATGTTGATACAAGAACTAATAAGGCTGCACAGTTCTGGGAGACGGGTGAGCTTGATACAGAATGTAATGTGCAGTTTGGTGAAGGCGGAGCAGGCACATTTTCTGATGGAAAGCTTAACACACAGATTTCAGATACATTTGGAAGGATAAGATATGTTCTGCAGAGCTTTGTAGAGTTCGGTTCATCAGAAGAGATTCTGTATGTCAATAAGCCACATATAGGAACAGACGTGCTTGCGGTTGTAATTAAGAATATAAGACAGCATATTACCGCGCTTGGCGGTGAAGTTAATTTTGGAAGCTGTCTTAAAAAGATCAAGATTAAAGACGGAAAAGTGTGCGGTGTTGTCATAGCTGACAAAGATGGCAAGCACGAAAGAAAATGCAGTAAAGTGTGTCTTGCAATAGGTCACAGCTCAAGAGATACATTTGAATATCTTCACAGTGAGAATATAGATATGGAGCCAAAGCCTTTTGCGGTTGGAGTAAGAATAGAACATCCTCAGGCAATGATTAACTACAATGCATATGCGGATGCTGCATATGAGCTTCCGGCGGCTGATTATAAGGTTACTTACAAGACAAAGAACACAGATAAAGAACGCGGTGTGTATTCTTTCTGCATGTGTCCGGGCGGTTATGTTGTTAATGCTTCATCAGAGAACGGCAGGACATGTGTTAATGGAATGAGTTATTCAGGCCGTGATTCCCGCAATGCTAATTCAGCAATAATTGTTACAGTCGGACCGGATGATTTCGGACATGGAGTGCTTGATGGAATAAAATTCCAGAGACAGTTAGAAGCAAACGCTTATGCTGAAGGAAAAGGAAAAGTTCCTGTACAGTTATTTGGCGATTTTGAGGAGAATATAACTACAACAAAATTGGGAGAGGTTGAGCCTTGTATAAAGGGTGAATATACATTTGCTAATCTTAAGAATGTATTACCTTCTTATGTGGCAGATTCAGTTGTTGAAGGCGTGCATGGCTTTTCAAGATTTATACATGACTTTGACAGGAAAGATGCCGTGCTTTCAGGTGTTGAGAGCAGAACATCAAGTCCTGTAAGAATAATAAGAAATGATGAACTTGTGAGTACCTCAGTATGTGGATTGTATCCGTGCGGTGAAGGTGCAGGGTATGCAGGAGGCATAACATCTGCTGCGGTTGATGGTGTCAAGGTTGCGGAATATATGGCAGTAACATCTGCTTGTATGGGATAATATGGACTTTTTAATAAAAATATAGTAAAATAAACCAGCATTTGATTTTTTTACTGGAGATATTAAAATATGGGGAATTATAGAGAGTTTATAAAAGACAAGAAAAGAATTGTTATAAAGATAGGTTCATCTTCACTTATACATGAGCAGACAGGCAGATTGGACCTTTTAAAGATTGAAAAGCTTGTAAGGATTCTTATTGATATTAAGAATTCAGGAAAAGATGTTGTTTTAGTTTCTTCTGGTGCAATAGCTGTGGGAAGGGCTGTTATAGGACTTTGTGACAGACCTACAGAACTTCCAGTAAAACAGGCATGTGCATCCATAGGACAGGCTAAGTTAATGATGGTTTACCAGAAGATATTCGCAGAATATGGTGCAGTTGCATCACAGGTTCTTCTTACCAAGAACACAATAGTTAATGATGTTAACAGGACTAATGCACAGAATACATTTAATGAGATCTTAAAGCTTGGGGCAGTTCCAATCGTTAATGAGAACGATACAGTATCAACTTACGAGATTGAACAGCTGCAGGCTTTTGGAGATAATGACAGACTTTCAGCAATTGTTGCATCAATTATCGGGGCAGACCTTCTTATTCTGTTATCTGATATTGATGGTCTGTATACAGATGATCCGAACACTAATCCTAATGCAAAATTTGTGGAAACTGTATACGAGATTGATGATAAGCTTATGGGAATGGGCAAAGATTCATCCGGCAGTAATATGGGGACTGGCGGAATGACAACCAAGCTTATTGCAGGAAAGATTGCAACACTGTCGGGGGCGGATATGATTATTACTAATGGTAATGATGTTGACAATATTATCAGGGTTATGGCTGGGGAAAATGTTGGAACATTATTCTTAGACCACAGAGCATCTGATTTTGACCTGATGTCTCTTATAGATTAAGGCTGATTGAAGATTACTTGGACGACAATGGGAGGTCATACATGGATATTAAGCTGATGAGGAATTCGGAGAAGGGAATATTTTATTCTATTAATGACAGACTTTTAATGCAGATAACAGATGATAATTATCAGTATCAGGGACTTCAGGGGAAAAAATATTTTATTCTGAATGCAGCAACTAACGAGAAAGCAGAAGTGGCAGCGCAGATAAAGAAATATAATTTCTGTAAAATCAGATATGCGTGTCGTGAAAAAAATTATATATTTTTCACTTCAATGGAATCTGTTACAGAAAGCAGGATATCTCTTACTGTATACAGATTTATGTTTGAGAGTAATGAGAGTGAAGCTGTTTATACCATGGAGATAGATAATACAGACATTGCAGATGAAATTACATATTACATTTATGTAATGGATTCGAATTATTTCTTTATACAGAAACAGGATAAAGATAACCAGCTTATTGATATATTTATGCATGATATTAATGCTGATTCCGATAACGATTTAAGTGATACATTTGTAAATGAAATGGGAATATATAAGGTTATTCCAGCCGGTGGCAATAATTGTATTATAAAATTCGGGGCAGACAGGATGAAAATCCGTGACAGTAAATCATCCGAAAAAATAGCACTTCTTAACTGTAAGCAGTTTGTTTCAGAAATTTCGTTTAATGGCAGTATGATTACTTTAGAAGAACTGGATAAGTCTGATGAATCAACAACATTTCCATATATTAAGGCAAGTGCAGGAAAGATTATTTATTCAAAATATAATTTTAAGAGCCAGTCAGAAGAAATTGTTATATATGATACAACAACGAAGATTAAACAGGTAAGGCTGAATAATAATGTTGAACATGCTATGGACTTAAGTTTTACTTATATTATTAATGATACTCCTTATATACTTAAGAGAGAGGAAAAAAGTACCTGTTTTATTAATCTTAATACGCAGAAGACTGAATACAGGCTTCATTCTGACATGAAATTCAGATATATGTTTAATGATATAGTTGTAGTAACAAGAATGAAACATAGATTTTTCTTTATTAAGAAGCCTTCAGAATATATTGAAGTATACCGCGTATCTGAACTTCATCATCCAATGCTGTCAACTAAGGCAGAGTATAACAGTTGTTCTGAAAGCGGTGATGATTTGATAATATTTACTAATTAGAATGAGGAAGTTATGGTTACAGAGAAAACATTAGAAAGAATTAATGAGCTTTATCATAAGTCTAAAGCAGAGGGACTGACAGATGCAGAACTTGCTGAACAGAAGCAGTTAAGAGCTGATTATGTTAAAGCTTTCAGAGAAAACTTAAGAGGACAGTTAGAATCAATTAAGATTAAGAATCCTGATGGATCTTTAATAGATGTCAAGGCAAGACATGATGAGAAGATGAAGAAGCTTGCAGATGAACAGGCAGAGAAAGGCAATTAAATGGATAAGAATGAAGTGCGCCAGCTTATTATGAACCGAAGACATGAATTGTCAGATGAAGATGTTGAAATACAGAGCAGACTTATAATTGACAGATTGAAAAAATCGGACATTTACAAGAAGTCGGAAAATGTATTTCTGTATATGAGCTATAACAGGGAAGTGGATACATATATGCTTCTTTCGCAGTGCTTTATGGATGGCAAGAAAGTATATGCTCCCAAAGTTTTATCAAAGACAGATATGGAATTTTATTGTTTATCTGATGTGAATGACCTTGTAAGCGGTTATATGGGAATTATGGAACCATCTGATTCCTGTGAGAAAGCTAATACCAGAAATGGACTTTTTATTATGCCTGGGCTTGCGTTTGATTATGATTTTCACAGAATAGGTTATGGCGGAGGCTTTTATGACAGATATTTATCGGAAGATAATACATTTATAAAAGCGGCGCTTGCATTTGATTTCCAGCTATTAGAGAGTATTCCTTATGAGGAACATGATTTAAAGCCGGATTATATTGTTACACAGACACAGTTTATAAGGAGGGAGAATTGATGGAATCACTTGAACAGATTGGAATTAAGGCTAAGAAGGCATCAAGATATCTTGCAAAGCTTGGAATAGATGAGAAGAATAAGGCACTTGAAGCGGTTGCTGATGCACTTACAGCTAATGCAGAGAGTATAATTGCAGCCAATGAAAAAGATCTTGTGAATGCCAAAGCTAATGGAATGAAGCCTGCTCTTATTGACAGACTTACGCTTGATGTTAAGAGAATCAATGCAATGGCAGATGGAATAAGGGTTCTTACGGGACTTGAAGATCCTGTTGGTGAAGTTACAGGAATGAAGAAAAGACCTAATGGTCTTGTCATCGGAACTAAGAGAGTTCCACTTGGCGTTGTTGCGATTATCTATGAGTCAAGACCTAATGTTACTGCAGATGCATTTGGACTTACATTCAAATCAGGCAATGCCTGCATCTTAAGAGGCGGAAGTGATTCTATTAATTCTAATATTGCAATTGCAGATGTTATCGCAAAGGCTCTTTCTAAGAATGGTATTAATCCTGATGTTATTAATCTTATCAAAGATACAGACAGGGCACTTGTCAATGAACTTATGAAAATGAATGATTATGTTGATGTAATTATTCCAAGGGGCGGTGCCGGTCTTATTAAGAATGTTGTCAATAACAGCACGGTGCCTGTAATTGAAACAGGTACAGGAAACTGTCATGTATATGTTGATGAATATGCTGATATTGATATGGCTGTCAAAGTTATATATAATGCCAAGACTTCAAGAATTGGAGTATGTAATGCCTGTGAATCACTGGTTATTCACAAGGCTGTTGCCAAGCAGGCAATTCCACTTATTGTAGATGCACTTAAAGAAAAGAATGTTGAAGTGCGTGGTGATGAATATGCAATGCAGTGTGATTCGAGAATTGTTCCAGCTGGTGATGATGACTGGGGAATGGAATATCTTGATTATATTATATCAGTTAAAACCGTTGAATCCATTGATGAAGCAATAGAACATATTAATACATATAATACAGGACATTCAGAATCAATTATTACTAAAGATTATAATAATGCTAACAGATTTCTTGATGAGATAGATGCAGCATGTGTATATGTAAATGCTTCTACAAGATTTTCTGACGGGTTTGAATTCGGATTCGGTGCTGAGATAGGAATAAGCACACAGAAGCTTCACGCAAGAGGACCTATGGGACTTAAAGCGCTTACAACGACTAAGTATGTTATATACGGAGAGGGGCAGATAAGACAGTAAGCTGTTTTATGAGTATTAGGTGTTTTTATGATTAGAAGAGATTTTGATTTAGATGAAATGAAGTATTTTCTTCATCTTGTCGGACAGAGTACAGATGATTATCTTTATATACTGGATCTGACTAATGATAAAGCTATATATTCGAAATCAATAACAAATGTGTTTGCACTCGATTCAGAGGAATTTTCCAATGCTACACAGGAACTTGTTAAAGTTGTTCATCCGGACGATATTGATATGCTGATGAATGATATAGAAGCTGGAAGCAATGGGAGAAAAGAAGAACATAATTTAGAGTACAGATGGAAAACTGTAGATGGAGTATATGTTGCAATAAGCTGCAGGGGACAGTATGTAATCAGTCATGGGGTTAAGTATCTTATAGGAAGAATATCTGAAATAGGTAAAAAAAGCAGATTTGATAATAATACCGGGCTTTACAGGGAGGTTGTCCTTGAAAATGTATATAATGAGCTTGCAAAGTCAAGAGATGTGTCTGGTTTTCTTATGCTTATCGGAGTAGACAACTTTAAGGAGCTTAATGAAAAATATTTTGGCACTGAAATGTACATTGATGAGCAGATAAGTTATGAATGGGCAAGAATACCACATTTTTATACACCTTTCTATGTATATCAGTATGCAACAGGATTTTCAGCAGCTATAGCAATAGCGGCAGGAATACTTTCAGGAGATGAAAATGTACTTAAAGGCTATAAGAAGTTTTTATCAGGGGGAAGCAGCATGCACCCAATTGAACTTCTGAAATTGTGCGGAATAGACATGAATAGTCCTAAGGTTGTGGCTGATGCACTTGCAGTATTTAAAAATATTTTGCAGGAATGGGAAAAAGTAGTTGAAAAGTAGTTGACAAATAGAAAAAAATCTAGTATAGTATCACTTGCGTTCGTCATTAACGGATGCAAGTGATAAATTTAATATCATATGCGCGAGTGGCTCAGTGGTGGAGCACCTCCTTGCCAAGGAGGGGGTC
>OIYY01001564.1_pt1 | contig 11625 bp, 11 predicted proteins | sample 1588341 | NCBI WGS metagenome assembly OIYY01 (sample SAMN03283287) | human gut metagenome | biome: human-associated habitat; material: feces | host: Homo sapiens | place: Peru | collected 2012
TATAATAATTATAGCATCAATTTTATTATATGTCAAATATTTTTGAAATATTCTTTAAAATTTGATATAACAATTAAAATATATAATATTTTTCGTCATTTGTCAATCAATTTTGGTTATGCAAATTTGCAATTTTACATAAAATATGGTAAAATAGAGTTACTTGGATAGACCCAAGAATGTAAACAAAAATTATCGGTGTATAAACTGATAAAACAACAAATGGAGGTAATTATATGTTTAGCACAATTGATTTTTGTACTCATTATTCGCAAAGTGGCACTGTAATTGTCAATGCTACGGATCATATTCTTCGGATTAAAGAACTTGATGGAACTATAGTTGAGCTTCCCTCAAGCGTACTTCCAAAGGATATTCCTGATTCGTATGAAGCAAAAGCTAAAGAGATGGGAACTACTGTTAAGAAAGTATGTAATTCTTCACTTTTTGCAAAAGTTGAAAGAGAATGGATGAAAATGGACAAATACTCATATCGTGAAATGTATAAAAGCGATGGAGTAATGAACATTGTATGTAAAATCCAGAAAGAATACAATCATTCAAGAACTTTCATTGTTGGTACCCATTTTGCAGCAAGAGCTTTTTCGGGTAATATTGTTGAACCTTTTTACATTGACGAAGCTACTTATCTCATGGAACCGGACAAATTCAGAGTATACGACAAGTAGGAATTTGCCTCTAATCATTTGAAAGAACCTCGTTTGTGAAGTTAGAATACTTTACAAATGAGGTTCTTTATGCTAAACTTATGAAAGTATTATAATAGTATAAAATATTTTATATATGGAGTAAAAAATGAAGGAATATTTCTATAAAAAAGAATACAAATATATGTACTTAAGCATATTCTTATACAATTTTGCTAATGCATTAAGTGAAACATTTGGAACAGTAATGTTATATAAGGCAGGTTTGCCTATATATTTAATATTACTAATATATGGGATAAGATTTCTTATTATGGGACTTATAACCCCAGCATTTATAACAATATCAAACAAAATAGGTATTGCCAAATGTATACTAATTTCAAATTTATTTAATATAATATATGCTTATTTTATATTGGTCAATCAAAATTTATTAGCGAATATTGTTATATTTGTAATTGCAATGGGATTAAATGGATTATCTAATCCATCTTCTGATGCCTTATCGAGTAAATATGTAGAAACTGAACATAGAGGAAGATTTAATAGTTTGTATAGTATAAGTAAAATATTAGGAACAGCTCTTGCAAGTTGTTTAGTAGCTTGGGGAGTTATAAGTAACAATACATTTATTTTATTTGTTATACTTACAATATTCTTTTTATTGCAATACCTTACTATATTAAAAATAGATTATAAACCAGAAAAAAAATCAAGTGCATTTAAGGCTAGTATAAAATATTTAATACATAGCAAGAGTAAATATAAGATTATATATGCATTAAGAACTAATCATATAATAGAAAGACAATTTGTTCCTTTATATTTATACTTAGTATTACAAAACTTTAAAACATTTTCAGTAGTTACTATCGTATCATTATTATTTCAAGTTATAACAATTATTTTAATAGGAAAATATACTGATAAAGACATAAAAAAATCAAATAATTTAGTTACAATAATAAAATCTTGTATTACACTGATATACCTATTTGTAAAAGATAAATTTGTAATATCTGTAAATAAAGCAGTTAGTGATAATGTTTCGAAAGTTTATGAAACTTCAATACAGACATCAATTCAGAATATTATTAAAGAATCAAAAGAAGATAATGAATTGTTATCAGCAGTTGGACAAATGAGTTTATGCTTTACAGAGGTTTTAGTATTTGCATTATTGGCTTTTATAGCGAGATTTATTGGAGAAAATGTATTTTATGTAATATTTATATTATCAATAGTTTCTACGATTATTATAAACATTGATATAAAATCAGAAAATAAGAAACTTCTATAAAGCTTTTTGAAAACTTTGATAATTTTGTTGCAATTTATAAAAAATATGATATACTTCAATGAATTGATTGATATTTGTATCAATCCTTATGAGAGTTGAAAAAAGTTGTAGATATCTACGTAAACGGCACCAAATTGGTAGAAAACTCGAAACTTTTCGAGTAGTAATAATATTAATTAGAAGCATCAAAGAAATTTTTTGGTTGGTGCTATTAAAATAAGACACATCAAAGAATACAACTATATTAAATAGTTGTATTTTTTATACTAAATTTTTGATAATTTAGAAGCACAGTTGCAAATTGACATATCAATTATCTGTAAATAAATATGTTATTTGAATTTATAAAAATGTGATATAATAATGTTATATCAAAAGGATGGTGAAAATTAAGTGCTTTTTAGAAAAAATAAAAATGATTTTGTCTCGAGAACTGATGAAGAAACTATAAAAGGATGTTTGTTTGGATTTTTCATAGGAGATGCACTTGGAGTTCCTGTAGAATTTATGGGAAGAAATTCGTTAAAACAAAATAAAATTACTGATATGGAAGAGTTTGGAACACATAATCAACCAAAAGGAACATGGTCTGATGATAGTTCAATGGTATTAGCCACAATGGATGGATTATTAAAAAGTCAGAAATCAAATATAAATTATCAAATAATTATGGATAACTTCTTACAATGGAAACTAAAGGCAGAATTTACCCCTTTTAATCATGTATTTGATATAGGAATATCAACAAGTTCAGCATTGTCAATTTATCAACAACATGTAATAAACAACCACCCAGAAGATATAATGTGTGGTTCTGGAGAAATCAGTTCTAATGGTAATGGTTCGTTAATGAGAATAATACCAATATCCTTATATCTATATTATTTAGGAATTGATTATACAGATAAAATATTTATGGATACCATTAAAGTAATCTCATCTATGACTCATTCTCATATTTATAGTATTTTTGGATGTTATATTTATTCAATATATATATCAGAACTTTTAAAAGGGAATAATAAAAACAAAGCATATAAAAATTTACAAAATAATTTACAAAATATCTTAAAAAAACATCCAGAATATTGTGATGTTAAAGAAATTTATGGTAGAATAATAAGTAATGATATTTCTAAATTAAAGGAGAAAAATATAAAATCGAGTGGATATGTTGTTGATAGCTTGGAAGCTGCAATGTGGTCGGTCTTAACAACAAATTCATTTGAAGAAGCAGTATTGAAATCAGTTAATTTAGGGGATGACACTGATACAATAGGTGCTTTGACTGGAGGATTAGCAGGAATTATATATGGTTATAATTCTATTCCTAAAAAATGGATTAATGATTTGCAAAAAAAATCTTACTTAGATAGATCAGTAAATTCATTCGTGGTATATTTGAAACGATTAAAGAATGCAAACAGAGAAGAAAGTATGGAAAATCATAATGTAATAGAGGTTGAAAGGAATGATATGATTATGAATAATAAATTAGATATAAAATTATTAGAAGATACAATAGATGATTTAAAAAACAACGATGAGGCATGTACAACTTATGATGGTTGGACTATGGGTAAATCTAGTATACCAGAATCTAATCCAGGAGAGCAATTGAAAAAATTTATTAATTATTGTTATGAAAACAAATTACTAGATCAAAACTATGTAGAAAATTATGAAAAAATAGGAAATAAAAAAATAGAAGAATTTACTTATCAAGAAGTATTAACAGGATTAACAAAAATAATAAGAGACGATAGATTCGTATCTGGAGAACTATATAATTGTGTTAAAGATGGTTCAATGTTAAATCTCATTGAAAGATTATATAATTTAGTTAAATAAAATTATAAGATAATATTTTAATAAAAATTAAAACACCACTCAGCTTTATAAAGATGAGTGGTGTTTTGTTTGAATGGATAATTATCCAAATATGATTTTGCTTACTTCGGGCGTGCTGGCGTTAATCTTCTGCTTGTTGATTTTCTCAAGATTGTAGTTTTTGTCCTTAGTATCCATGTAGTTAAGGAGCCACAGGAAAGGAACTTTGGTCCAGCTCTTAGAAAATTCAAAAACTTCCGATAAGGCATCAAGGTGAAAGCGGAATCCTTCTCGTACATCCACCTCAAAGTACATTGTACCATTTCTGTTACCTCCGTGTGAGCAACCGTTCAGTGCCTCCCAATGTTTTTTCTCAAGATTTCCGTCATTGGTTTTGACTTCACCGTATACTTTCGCACTGTTCACAGACTTTCCGCCGTAAGACTCTGCGTGAAGGATGAGACCTTTTTCTTCATGGAAGAAAATGATTTCTTCTTCTTCTACGCCTTTATCTGACCAGCCATTACCTGTAAACTTCTGGCAATAGCCATTTTTGAAACCGTATGCTTTTGCGATTTCAATGAATTCTTGCCATGTAGTGCCAAAGTGAGTGTCTCCGATGCTTTCAAGGTGTTCCATTTTAGCCTGGTTTGCTGCTAGTGCAAGCCCTAAAGCTGCCATTCCATCTGTTTCGGTATCCCATTCTTCATGCCGTTTGCTAATTAAGGTTTCAGCAGTTGCAACGGGGTCGAAGTTCAAGATGTCTCTGGTTAGTTCATTCATAATAATTACCTCCAAAAATTTTTAAAATATAGTGCAATGGACATAATGCAAACACGAGGTTTACTGTACTCTGATATTTATTATACCATACTTTGCATAAAAATGCAAACTTACTCTAATCTTATTCAAGAAGAAAATAAAATCTGGTTGATTTTTTTGTATATTGAAAGTACAGAATGTTGATATTAAAGCTAAAATATGATATAATGTCTACATAATTTTTTTAGGGGGTTTTCTTATGGCAATTGCAATGAAAGGTAAGAGAGTATATGTAATTGATTACTGGGGAACCAGTAACGGAACACAAGCGTTTGAAGCGGAAGCTGAAATTGTGGATGTAGATGAAAAAAGAGGTACATTTTCGGCTGTTTTGTACGGTGATACATACCAAACATACAGTTTCAAAGACTTTGATCGTTTGGTATTTGATACCAAAGAAAGAGCTGCTGCAGCTGCAAGTAGCCTGCCTAAGCCACAGACAACAATATACCAAGTAATTGGCGGCGGTAATATTTGTAAAAGAGTAGTTAATGGCATAAAAGGAGAGTATACTGATGGGGTTTATGATCTAGTAGTTTGCTTTGATGGAGGAGATGCAGTATCTATAAAAGAGATAGGTAAATCTTTATTCTTCAGTGAGGCGGAAGCAATAGGTAAATAAAAAGCAATAAAAAATGACATTTCTTGATATTTCAAGGAATGCCATTTTTTTATTAGTACATTATTTTAGAACTGATTAGATAGTCTTAAGTCTTTACCATTAGGTGTATTGTAAAAGTCAAATCCTGTTTCAAAGGTACGATCAATTTAATAAGTATACATTATCTTTAAAGAATAAAACAGGGAATGTGAATAAGCATGGGCAACGTTAATAATATTTTTTTAGTTATCCACATTAGTATTTTTCTTGTCTTGTTATACAAAGTATGTTATAATTTATATTGTATTTGTTTTAATCTGATTAAAAATTTTAAAGGAGAATGAAAAATGAACGAGATAGTGGCGCCAAGTGAAGTAGTAAAAATGAACGACTCAGAATTTTTAAATGTAAACCGGATAATAGTAAATGCAAGACTGGTGGAACTTAGACTTACACATTCAAATTCTGAAGGTAAAGAGATTTTATTAAAATCACTAAAATCAGAAGAAAAAGACGTTAATGGATCAAAAAAATTCACTGATGTAAAGATGAAGGTAGGCGATATAAAGCGAGTTTGGCCCAATATAGAAAAATTACCTAAAAACACATTTAAAGTTTTAAAGAAAACATAGTTATTTTAAGTGGGAGATGATTAATCTTCCACTTTTTGTATAAAATTAGTAAAAATAAAACCACCAGAAAATATAACTGGTGGTTTAAAATCACTATACATTAAATCTAAATAAAATAATATCTCCATCTTGTACTACATAGTCTTTTCCTTCAAGTCTAACAAGTCCTTTTTCTTTTGTTGCTTGCATAGTTCCATTTGCCATTAAATCGTCATAAGAAACTACTTCAGCTTTTATAAATCCTCTTTCAAAGTCGCTATGTATTTTTCCAGCTGCTTGAGGAGCTTTAGTTCCTTTTTTTATAGTCCAAGCTCTAACTTCTTGTTTACCAGCAGTAAGGTAAGAGATAAGACCTAATAGGGAGTAGCTAGCTTTTATAAGCTTATCTAATCCTGATTCTTCAATTCCGTAGTCTTTCATAAGTTCAAGTCTATCGTCATCATCTAGTTCACTTAAGTCTTCTTCAAGTTTTGCACATAAAGATATTACTTTTGCGCCTTCTTTTTTTGCATATTCGCGAACTTTTTCAACCATTGGATCTGAATCCATTGTTGAAATTTGATTTTCTGAAACATTTGCAACATATATAATAGGTTTTATTGTTAAAAGGTAAGTTTCTTTTAAAAGTTTGAGTTCATCTTCTGAAAGTTCCATTGTTCTTACTGGTTGTTCAGCTTCTAAGTGTTTTAAAACTCTTTGTAAAAGTTCAAATTCTACTTTTGCAAGTTTATCTTGACCTTTCATTAGTTTAGTAACTCTTTCTAATCTTTTATTAACAGCTTCAATGTCTGCAAGTATTAGTTCCAATGAGATTGTTTCAATATCTGCTATTGGATCGATTTTTCCTTCAACGTGAACTATTTGTTCATCTTCAAAACATCTAACAATATGCGCTATTGCATCTGTTTCTCTAATATGTGATAAGAATTTATTACCAAGGCCTTCTCCTTTTGAAGCACCACGAACAAGACCGGCAATGTCAACAAATTCGATTGTTGCATATGTTGTTTTATCAGAGTCGTACATTTTAGAAAGTACGTCAATTCTATTATCTGGTACGCAAACCATACCAACATTTGGTTCTATTGTACAAAATGGGTAGTTGGCACTTTCTGCTCCAGCTTTAGTTATTGCATTAAATAATGTAGATTTTCCTACGTTAGGTAGTCCTACTATTCCTATTTTCAAATTAAACACTTCCTTTAAGTAATTACTTAGTTATTATATCAAATATAAAAAATAAGTCAAGTAAAAAGCAAAATATTAGAAAAATTATGTAAAATAGTATCAAAAATTTCCTTATATATTGACAGCTATTTGAAATTGTGTTAAAATATAATTGTATTTAAAATTTAAATATTTCTGAAATTAGAAATATAGGTAAAAGATTACGGGAATTCCCGATGACATATATAATTTTCATGTGTAAATAATTTTAATAGGAGGAGTTATTTTTATGAACAACAATATCTTGGCAGGTAAAGAGGTAACATTTGAAGATCTGGTGTATTTTGCAGGTAACACCCCTTCTGAAGCAAAGGAAGTAACCTTGGAATTTTTTAGGAAGATGTCCGTTTCAAAAGAAAATTCTGAAAAAGCTTGGAAACGTGCACAGGAACTTAAGGAAGAAGATCCTCGTTATTTTGAGGAATTGTAAATATATTACAGTACACATGAAAAGAAAGAAAAAGGCTGGTTAAAAACCAGTCTTTTTTTGTGCAATAAAACATAAGAAAAGAAGAGATGATATTTCATCTCTTCTTAAAAACACGTTCGAATTGTTCAAGTTCTCGCTTAATCTGTTTACCGTCTTCCAAATCGAAACTTGTGTAAAAAGTATCAATTTTTTTGTTTAGTCTACCCCAGGAGTATGCACCCATAATTTCTTCATACTTACGTACAAATAATTCGGATTTTCCTGTTGTAATACCATAGGTAAAAAGATTATTGGGAACAAACAAGCCATCAACCATTTTTCCAGCTTCTAAGCAATAACTTGATTGCGTATCGATCTGGAAAGCCGATATAAGCTTTTTGATTGGTTTCATTGGTCCGTCAATAAAACTCATGATTTCTTTGAATTTTTTTGATGGTTCCTCGCAGATACTCTTATCATGAAGAATGGTTTCATATGCGAAAAGATTTGCAATCTGTTCATTCAACTGGCTGCCGATAACTTCACCTCTAGAGAAATTATACCTCATAATGTGATTTATAGAACAGCTCTGATCACTCGGATTATAGCCGGTTCCTGTCATAGGCGACATAGGACTGTAAAGCAGGTGATAAAGTTCGTGACACATTATAAAGCTAATGAAATCAAATCCATCGTTTGGATTGATAGTAAGGCATAACTTTGTTGTTTTATTTTGAAAATCTTTTTCTAAGAAACCACGTGATTCCTCATCTGGTGTAAGTTCCATATGAACTCGTACCTTTTTGCACTTTGCCTCAAAAACTTCCCGAGAGAAGTTTAATCGCTTGTTTATCCGTTTTGCATTTTCTTTCAGCTCTTCTTTATATATTAAGAGAGACTGATCCATTTTTCTAAACTGCATAAAAACATCTCCCTTTCTTAATTTTAAGAAATAGTTAGCACAACTATGCATACTAATTATAACACAACATATTGTTATTGTCAAGGAAAAAAATAGCAAATACTTACATATTCTGAAGTATATTGATGAAAAATTTACATAAATAAAAAAACAGAACCATGCGGTTCTGTAAAAAATTATAATAAATTGTTTAGATTTGTAATGTCACCAGCTCCAATTGTAAGTACAATATCATTTGGTTCTACATTATTCTTTATATATTTTGCAATTTCTTCAAATGATGGTAGATATATGGCTTTAGAGCCATTTTCGTTGATTTTATCTACTAAATCTTTAGAAGAAATAGTGCCATCGTCAACTTCACGAGCTGCATATATATCAGCTATTATTGCAAGGTCAGCATCTTTAAATGCTGTAGCAAAGTCATTTAACAATTCTTTTGTTCTACTGTATGTATGAGGTTGGAATACAGCAATAATTCTATTATGTTCCTTTTGTTTTGCAGCGGCAAGAGTTGCTTTTATTTCAGTAGGGTGATGTGCATAATCATCATATACTAAAACATTATCATTTATTTTTTCTTTGAATTCAAATCTTCTTTTTGCACCACAAAATTCATTCAAACTTTTTTGCATAACATCAAAGTCAATTCCATGTGCATACGATGCTGTAATAGCTGCTAAAGCATCGTATACATTATGAATTCCTGGTACAGTTAAATAGAATCCGTAAGTTTTTCCACCTTTTATGTCAGAAACATCAAATGAATAAAATCCCTTTATATTACAAGATATATTTTTTGCATATATAGTCGCAGTAGGATCACTAAGTGAAAAAGTATATATTCTTACTTGTTTAGAACATAATTCTTCGCTAAGTTCATTTATTAAACTTAAGCAATTTAAATCATCTTTATTAATAACCAAAATTCCATTTTTAGGTAGCATTAATATAAATTTTTTAAATGATTCCTTAATTTCTTCTATACCAGAAAAATAATCAAGGTGATCTTCATCAATATTTAATATAATTGCTGTTTGATGAGGAAAGTTTAAAAAACTATCTACATATTCGCAAGATTCTAGTAGGAAATATTTAGATTCACCGATTCTATAATTTAGGTCATTTAATTTTTTAAATTTTGAACCAACTTGTACGTTTGGATCAAGTCCTGCATCAATAAAAATAGAAGATATCATTGATGTTGTTGTTGTTTTTCCATGAGTTCCTGATATACATATTGGTACTTCATAATTTTGTAATAAGATTCCTAAAAATTTAGCACGTTCATATGTAGGAATATTTAAAGATTTTGCTTTAACAAATTCAGAATCATGTTGATTTATAGCAGATGTATATACAACAACATCAGCATCTTTTACAAGTTCAGCATTTGATCCTATAAAAACACTAATTCCGTTATCTCTTAAAACCTTTACCATTTCGCCTTCATTTTTATCTGAACCAGTAACAGTGTAGCCAGCTTTGTTAAGTACTAGAGCTATTGCACTCATACTGATACCACCAATACCAATCATATGAATTTTATTTACATTTTCTAAGCCTTTAAATTCTTTTTTCATTGTTTAAGGTCACTTCCTTCAATTTATAAATTATACTAAAAAAATACAAAATAGTCAATTAAATTACACTATTTTTGTCTAATTGTGTCAAAGTAATTTTCATTACTTGAAAAAAATATTTTACTATTATATAATAGCAAAAGTGGAGGCAGAAAATAGATGATTTTAGATAAACTTGTAATAATTTCAGTTGCCTTATTTTTAATAATAGCTTTATGCTTTAGATATGTTAAAAGATATGCACCTGAAAATGTAGTTTTAGTACCAATGTCAAGTATTTCACTTGCTATATATATAACTTTTGTCGCAATGAATGTATCTATACATTTATATGCACAAATTGCAATTTTTATTTTCTCTTTTTTAATTCCTGGAATAGCTATAATATTACAATACCATAATATTGTTTTAACTAGACAAATATTATACTACAGAATGAAAAGTGCTTATAAAAATAGAGAATATCAAAATACAATTAAACTTATAGAAAAAATTGTCTTAACGGAAGGTAGAAAAGCAGAATATTTATACATTTTAGGACAATGTTATAAAGAGCTTAAAGACTTTATAAATGCTAGAGATTCATTTGCTCTTGCAGTAGATTTAGATAATAAAGATTACAAATCTTATTATGAATTGGGACTAATTTTGGATGAAACTAACAAAAAAGAAACAGCAATGGTAATGTTTAAAAAAGCCTTGAGTATAAAACCTAATTTTTATGAGGCTGCTGAAGCACTTGGAATATGCTTGACTAGTCAGGGGAGATTTGAAGATGCTGTAAAAGCTTATAAAGATTCTGTAAAAATTCATGAAAACTCTTGTGAACTTTATTACAATATTGGAATGCTTCAAATGGAATTAGGACACTATGATGATGCAACCAAAGCTTTTGAAAGAGCTTGTGAAATAAATCCAAATTTATATACTGGTTTTTATAATTTAGGTGCAATAGAATATATGAAAGGTGAGTATGATAAGGCTATAGAATATTATAAAAGAATAGTTAAATCTAGTATATATGGACCTAAAGCATATTATAAAATTGCAATTTGTTACGCTGCAAAAAAGGAATACGATTTATCTATGACAAGTTTAGAGTATGTAATAGAAGTGGATCCTAAATACTTAAAAATGGCCAAAAAAGATTTCATATTTAAAGACATGTTAGATAAAATTGAGCAATATGAAAAAAATAAAGAAGAATTAGAAAGACTAAAAAGAGAAAAGAAAAATTATATGAGGGACAGGCTTAGATTATTTAAAAGAAAAGAAGAGAAGAAAGAGGATGACACTGATACTCAAAAAGCAGAAGAAAATGCCGAAGAAGTTAAAGATGTTGAAGAGCAGGCAAAAATTGCTAGATAAAAGTGTATAAAAATAAAAATACGGACCTTAGAAAGTTCGTATTTTTTTATAGTTCATAGTTTGGAGCTGGAAATCAGAATTGAACTGACAACCTATGGTTTACGATACCATTGCTCTGCCAATTGAGCTATTCCAGCTAATATGTTATAATTATATCACTTATTTTATAAAATTCAATATAAAAACATTATGGTATTATAAATTTATATTTGTATTTATATTTTTGTTTTTTTAATTTTCTATTACCAAAAAAGTGTATC
>OIYY01001566.1_pt1 | contig 11621 bp, 12 predicted proteins | sample 1588341 | NCBI WGS metagenome assembly OIYY01 (sample SAMN03283287) | human gut metagenome | biome: human-associated habitat; material: feces | host: Homo sapiens | place: Peru | collected 2012
CCAGCTTCAACACCAGCCAAAATATCTTCTAATACGCCTTTAAATGTGACATTTTCTGTACTTCCAATTATAGTATTTAGAGCATGTATATTGTTAAAGTTTGCTTTTTTTAATAAATAGAAGTTTTGCGTAAATATAACCAAATCCCTGCTTGTTACTTTTTCTGTTTTTGATAAATACATATTTATTTTTTCTTTTAATGTTGATTGTTTTTTTGTATTTATTTGAGTTGTATTTACATTTTTCATTATTTCTTCTATGTCTTTTATGTTTTTCTTTTTAGTTTTTTTCTTTTTAGCTGAATATGCAACTTGTTCTATAGTTATTGGCATTAAATCATTTTCTTTTAGTGTTCTAAGTAAATTTTGTTTACTTCCAGCCTCTACTCTATTTCTTACAACTAGTCCAGTACTAGTTACAGCCTTGTACATGTATGTAGGCACAATTATCACCTCCTACTTTTTATTGTTGTCTATTACTATCTCTTCTTATTTTCATTTGCATTATTGTTCTATTTAATACTTCAATGTTTTTCTCTTCAATTTGTGCTTTTGCTTGTTCTAGTGTTATTTTATCATTTACAAATAATGATGCTATAGAATTAATTAGTCCTATACTTCCTTTATCTGAACTTTGTATTGCATCTTCTATTTCTGATACACTTATTTTTTCTTTTCTTATAATTCCTGCAACTATATTATCTACAACCATTACTTCTGGTACTAAAACTAATTTGCCATCTCTTCCTGGTAATAATCTTTGTGATACAACTAATTTTAATAATGAAGATAATAGATATTTTATACTTGCTTGGTCTCTAACTTCATAGAAGTTTATCATTCTGTCTATTGTTTCTGCACATGATTTTGTATGTAATGTTCCTACAACCAAGTGTCCTGATTCTGCCATTTCGATTGCAGCTTCCATTGTTACTTTATCTCTAATCTCTCCTATTACTAGAATATCACAGTCCTCTCTTAAAGAGTTTTTAACACCATCACTAAATGTTAAACTGTCTCTACCTTTTCCAATTTCTTTTTGAACTATTAACGATTTTTTTGAATGATGTTTAAATTCAACCGGATTTTCTAGTGTTAATATTTTTTTGTTTTGTGTTTCATTTATTTCATTTATTAAAGCATTTAATGTTGTACTTTTACCAGAGTTTGTTTTTCCTGTTACCAATATTAATCCTTGTGGTTGATATGTCATTCTTCTTATTATGTCTGGTAATCCAAGTGATTCGTATGGTGGTAATGTATTTTTTATAAGTCTTAATGTACATAATGGAATATCATCTGATAATGAAATGTTTACCCTCAAACGAATTCCATTGTGTTCATAAGATGTATCTAATTTTCTCGTTGTATTAAAAACTTCGTCTTTATCAACATTTCCTCTTACCAAATAGTCATACATTTCGTTCATATCTTCTGGTGTTAAAACATCCATTTCTTCTATTGGTTTTAATTCTCTTGAAATTCTTAGCATTGGTTTATTTCCTGCAATTAAGTGCACGTCAGATGCATCCTTTTCAATTGCTATATCTAAAATCTTGTCCATATTCATAACAAGTTTCCTCCCTTTATCCTAATATAAAATTAATTGTCTATTTAATTCTTCAAATGTTGTTTCTCCATTTAATATTTTGTCTATTCCATCTACAACTAATGGTCTATAGTTTTGCTCTAATGCTTTTTTTCTTATATCAATTGTTGATGCACCTTTTACTATAAGTTCTTTTATTTCATCAGTAATATCTAAGACTTCAAAAACTCCTATTCTTCCATAATATCCTATATTATTGCATTTTTTACATCCAACAGCATCATATGTTTTTTTACCAGTAAAATCTATTGTTTTTCCATATTTTTCTGCGATTTTTGTCATTATTTCTTTTTCTTGGTTTGTATATTCTCTTTCTTTTCTACATTCTGTACATATTCTTCTTACAAGTCTTTGTGAAACTGATGTAGCAAGTGTACTTGAAATGTCATAATCTGATAATCCCATTTTTCTCATTCTGTTTATAACTTCTATTGCGTCTATTGTATGTATTGTTGATAGCACATAATGTCCTGTTTGTCCTGCTTGTATAGCAATTTCAGCTGTTTCTTGGTCACGAATTTCTCCTAATAATATCATATCAGGGTCTTGTCTTAAAACAGTTCTTAATGCTCCTGAAAAAGTTGATTTATTTCCTATTTCTATTTGGTTTAAACCATCAATTCTAATTTCTACTGGGTCTTCTATTGTTGTAATATTTATTTCTGGTGAATTAAGATAATCTATAATACTATATAATGTTGTTGTCTTTCCGGCACCAGTTGGAGCAGCAATTATTGTTATACTATTCTTTTTGTTAAAGCTTTTCTTTAAGTCCTCTTCTGTTCCTGGATAACCTAATTCAAATATATTTCTTATATCTTCGTTTTTCTTTAATAATCTTAAAACAAATTTTTCTCCACATATATTTGGTTGTGATGAAACACGGATATTATAATCATCATACATTAAAATTCTACCGTCTTGTGCTTCTTGTTTTTCTTGATGCATATTTGAAATTGCTTTTAATCTTCCTACTATTTGTTGTTGTTTTTCTTTTGCTATTTTAGCTGCTGTAAATAATTCGCCATCTATTCTATATCTAACTCTTATTTCATTTGCTAATGGTTCAATATGTATATCACTTGCTCTTTTTTCAATTCCTGTTCTAATAATACTATCAACTAATTCAATTATTGTTCCTGAAGAAGATGTTTTTGTTATATCGCTTGATGCCATTCCTTCTAAAGATGAAAGTATCTTTTCTATGTCTTTTTCAAATGTTATGTATTGTTCCATAACAAGTCCTTTATTTAATAATTGCATTTTTACTGAATCTGTTTTTCCTGAGACTGATTTGTCCGAAAAACATACTTTTATTTTACTTCCATTAACTTCAAATGGTACGCATTTATATTTCTTGCAAACATCTAAAGATAAATAATCTGTTGGTTTTACTTTTAATGTTCCAGATTCTAATAAAATTGCTTTTTCCCCCAATATCTCTCCTATGTTTTGTATTAATTTTTCTGGATCACATACTTTTAAAACATATAAAATATCTCCAATTTTCATGTTAGGGTTACTTCTTTGATATTCTAAAGCTCCTTCAATGTCTTGTTCTGTAACAACTCCTCTTTTAACCAATTCAACTCCCATTGGTAGTCTTCTTTTCATTTCCATAATAGCTATTTCACTCCTTTATTATTAATTTCTATTGATTATTTTTCATGTTATAACTTATGGCATTGTCCCCTGTCATATTTACACTTGATGTTTTAAAATTTATTTTTATTTGATATGTTGAATCTATATAAATATAAGAAAATTCGCATTCTTCAACATCTTTACAAATTTTAATATTGTTTTTATAAACTGATTTATTTTCAGCTTTGTATGTATATTGATTTCCATCAGAAAAAATTATATAGCTTACCTTCTGTCCGTCTTCTTCTATTGTTTTACATTCAATAACATCATTATCTTTTTTATTTATTTCCTTTAAAAATAAATTAGAAAATTTTGTATATTGTGTCGTATCTTTACTTATATTATCAACATTAACATTCTTATAAAAAAATGTTGTTAATGTTGCAATTAAGCTAACTACTATAACCATGCCTATAACATATATAATTAAAGATGTAAGTGTAATTCCTCTATTATTTTTCACCTATTCATTTCCTCCATTAGTCTGTAATATATGTTGATATATCTATATTTTCAGTGCTATTTCCTAACTTAAAAGATACTGTTACTGTTAATTCTTTTAATAAATTTTTTTGTTTTGATTTATCATTTTTTATTAACACATAATCTTTTATCGTTGTTGTTTTACTATATCCTGTAAAATTATTATCTTTATCCATAATATCTTTTTCTGAAATAATATCCTTTTTATCTACTCCCTTGTTGTTATATTCGTCAACATAACCCTTTGCTTTTAATTGTTCTATCTCTTGTACAGCATATGCTGCTGCAATCTCCATTCTTTTTGTTTTTTCAGAGTTCAGATTTATGTTCATTATTAAATTTGCTAATACAGATATAAAAATAGTTATTATAATTATAGAAATTGCTATATCAATTCCTGTTAATCCCTTTTCTCCTTTTATATACATATGTAGTCCATCCTCTCTATCTTTTACATAAATCTACAAACACCTAAAACTACAATTGTAGAAATCACATTAAATATTGATAAATAGAATCCAAGTCTTAATTGTGGATAATATTGTTCAGTAGTCTTTCTGTTTTTTGAATTTTTTAATCTTTTATTAATCAAATATGAAGATATAAATATAAGTGTTGCTAATATAGTATTAATTGTTACGTATTCTCCTGTGAATATTGCCATTATCACAATTACCATTAATACTGAATATATGTAAATGTTTTTCGCATATTTTTTTAAGTTAATTGTATCTATTAATAAAAGGATAATAAATAATGCTAAATATATAGCATATCTATATATACTAGTTTTTTCTATTATGTATAGATATACTATATACATAACGGAAATTATAACCCCATACATTAATACTGGTTTATTTATTGTTCTATATTCTTTGTCTATTCCTGCCATTAATATTATAAATGTAAAATACAAAATAAAAAATATGTATTCAATAATTACTTCTGGTTGCAAATTGTAAATGCTTAATTTTGTTAGATATGCAATTACTACAAAGAAGATTCCTGATATTCCCTCTAATATAAAATATCTTGGTCTTATTTTTTGCTTACAATATCTACATTTTCCACCTAAAAATATATAACTAAATAGTGGTATTAAATCTAATATATTTAATTTGTGATTACATTTTGGACAATACGAATGTGTATGTGTTATGTCCTCTCCTTTTGGTATTCTATATACAGCTAAAGTATAAAAACTTCCAAAAGTTATTCCCATTAAAAATATTATTATATAAAAAAATATGTCCATTTTTGTATCCTTTTCTATGTTTATTTTTTATAAAAGGCATATACATTTGTATGCATATGCCTATTAATTTTAAAATTATTATTAATAATTTCCATATTCGTTAAATGCGTTTTCATATTCACCTAATGTGTTGTTTTCAACACCTTGTGCATTGATTGATTTTTCTTTAGCATCTTTAGCATTTTTGAATAATCCTGTTTGTGATAATGTAGCTATTGAAATACCAGCTAATATTAATAGGATTATGATTGTAATTACTAAAGCAACTAATGTAATACCTTTTTGCTCTTTTTTCATTATGTTTTTCCCTCCTTTTTCTTTTGATATAATATATATATACTATATTTATAAAAATAAATATAATGTTAATAACTAATTATTTAGTTCCTTTATCAGGTAAATAACTTGTTCCTGAATTTGAACTTGTATTTGTATTTGTCTTAGTATCAGTACTTGACCCTGTTGTGTTTTCTGAAGTTGTACCACCTTGTGAGTTTGAAGTATCTGTACTTCCATCTTCTGTTGTTTCATTACTTTCTACAGATTCAAACGGGTTCTTTTTTCCTGGTACATATTCATTGATTTTTTTGTAATTGCTTAAATCTGTAGCATTGATTTGATAAGTAACAACTATGTTATCATCACCAGCATTTTCTGCTGCTTGCAAATCTTCTCTAACATTTTCTGGAGTTGTATAAGATACTTTTTCAGGTATTATTTTATTTGTTGGCACAAATTCATATAATAATACACCTAATATTAATATAATGGCTAGAGTTAATAGTAAAATTATTATTATTTCTTTTATTATATCTTTTTTCATCTTATTCCCTCCTTTTCTTATTTTGTAGTATTGTTTGTATTAGATACTGTATTTGCTGCATCTGTAGTTGTATTATTGTTCATATTAGTTTCAGATGTTGCTGTATCAGTTGTACCCATTGATGAAGTTCCTGTACTTACAGAATTAGAAGAAATTCCTTCTATTTTTATATCTTTGCATACAAAAGTTGCTTGTACTGTACCCCCACCTTCTGAGGAAGAATTCATTTTAAATTCTTCTATTTTATAACCTAATCTTGAATCATCTTCTATATCAGTTATAAATTCTTCTATTCCAACATAACTTCCTGTTACAGTAAAGTTAAGATTGTAAACATTTTCTGCTCCAGAAGAGCCACGGGCTACAACCATATTCATTGATACACCTTCTGTTTTTGCATGATTTTCTATTCTTACTAATAAAAATTCTATCATGTTTTCATATGTTTGGTTTGCTGATTCCACATTATTCTCAGTGCTAACATTAACTCTATCTTCATAGTTTGTTTTTTCTGCTTCTAATTTTTTTATAGCATCATTCAAGTCATCTATTCTTTTTTGATAATCAGTACTTGCTAATTTTGTTGCTTCCTTAACCGTTGTATCTAATTCTTCATTTTTCTGTTTCATTTCCATTATTCCTAAGATATTGATATTACCAATCTTTAAACCTTTTATCATAGTAATAGCTGTTAATATAATAACCAAAACAGTTAATATGCTTAATAATAATTTTTTCATGGTAAATCACCTTCTATCTTTATTGTAACTATATTATTCTCTTTCTGTCCAGAAGTAGAAATAACATTTGTAAGTATTCCATTTGTTTTTATACTAGCTGTTAAATATCCCAACTGTGCATAACTTTTTGATTGTGCCTGTATCTCTATATGTGTTGAATTTGTATTTTGTATAGATGTTAACTGAACTTCGTTTGGCATAACATACATCAATTTATTTAACAAATTTGGTATTGATTTTTTTAATCTATTATTTTCTTGTAATTTTTTATTAATTTCATCTAAATTGTTAATTTTACTTGTATATTCACTTGTTTTATTTTGTGCATTTTGGATGTCATTGTTTACTAATTCTATTTGTGAATTTGTGTTATCTATTGATTCTTGTGCTTGTTCTTTTTTTAATTCTATTTGTTTATTTATCAAACTTGCAAATGAAGAATATACAATAAACAATATTAGTATTCCTATTGAGCTCCTTAATAATGCCTTTTCTATTTTATCTAATGGTACATTGAAATCAATTGTAAACAAATTACTTTTTAGTTTTTTATCTTCTTTTGTTGTCTTTTTCTTTCCTCCAACTTCCATTTTAAATATCTCTGGTAATTTATCCATCAAACTTGATTTCTTAAAATTCATTCCAGATATACCTTGTCCTAATCCACTAAGTGCTAGAGATATAGCTGAGTTTACTTCAACATAGTCTTTTATGTTTATTTCAGGTGATATTTTTATGAAACTAGGTTTTAATATTTCACAATGTACATTTTCTAGGTATTCTTCAAAATATAAATCTATATTGTTTATTAAAGCTCCTGTTCCAGTAATATATACTTTTTCAATCTTGTCCATGCTGTCATTTATTATTTTCCTTATCTGTCCTAAAATATCATATAAAGTTGGCATTATGTCTTCCAAGTAACCAGTTTCTTCTTCTGTAAGTTCTTTTCCTTCTGAAGTGTAAATTGTTGTTTCTTTGCATATTTCATATGCCTTTTGATAAGAATTCTCTTTTACATTAATTCTGTCCAATATTTCTTGGCTACCTATATCTAATGTTTTTATATCATATATGTTTTGATCTAAAATTGTTGTTATAGTTGTACTTTCCTCTATATTTACAATCAAGCAATTTTCTTTTGGTTCGAATTTAGTTATATCTGATATTGCCATTGATATTGGTATTACATTTTGCAATCTATATGAACTAAATTTTTGTATTTTTTTATTTAATTCAATTTTATTTTCACTTATGTGTATTACTTTTAATTTTTCTTTTTCTTGTGTATCAGGAGTAATTGCATATCTTGTTTCAAAAACATTTGGATTATAATTTTTATCACCACAATAAGCTTCGAATTCTGTCTTTATTGCTTTAGGTAAATCCTTTTTGTTTAATAAAGCAAATACTTGGAAAAAATTGTACATCTCTTCAGACAAATTTATGCTAATTGGGGTTCTATAACTATATGTTTCTTCGACAATTTGTTTTATTGTTTGATCAAGATTATCATAAAACTTTACACCAAAAGATTCTACTTTTATTTGGTCTCTGTCTTTTGAAACTTTTGCATATTTAATTAGGCTTTGTTCTATATATAATCCTAAACAAGTTGACATCTCTTCTCCTTTTTTTATTCAATATTTTTTATAAATTATATACAATAATATAATACATATTTCTCTTTAATTTTACCGTTTTTAGCAAAAAAGTCAATAGATTTAATGTATTTGTCATATAAATATAATATTCTTGTAACATTTCTGTAATAATATTTTTTTATATTTTATACATTATTTTTTATGTAATTTACATATAAAAAATCCATCTTTTTCTTTGTCTGGTTTTATATTAAATAACCCATTTTTTACAATTTCAAAATCACTATTATTTTTTATGAAATCATTTACAACATCCTCATTTTCTTCTTTTAAAATACTACAAGTAGAATAAACAAGATATCCTCCTCTTTTTAGATATTTAGAACAATTTTCTAATATTTTTCTTTGCAAATGGCTAATTTCTTCTATATCTTCTTTTTTTCTTTGCCATTTTATATCTGGTTTTCTTTTTATAACACCTATCCCCATACAAGGAACATCTAATAAAATTTTATCAAACTTTTCTTTATATTTTTCTTCATATTCTGCCGAATTTTTTACATCTGTATTTATTATTTTTATTCCTAATCTTTCAGCATTTTTTTCTACCAATTTCGTTCTATGTTCATGTATATCCCATGCTTCAATTTTTCCTTTATTATGCATTAATTCAGCAATATATGTAGTCTTTCCACCTGGTGCAGAACATGCATCTAACACATTATCATTTTCCTGTGGATTTAAAGCAACTGCCGTTAGACCTGCTGACGCATCTTGAACTGTAAATAATCCTTCTTTAAATAACTCTAAATTTTCAATATTTTTAATTTTATTTAATACTAAAAAATCTTCCATATCTGGAATTTCTCTATATTCAATGTTTGCATCTTCTAGTTTTCGCATTATTTCTTCTTTCGTAGTCTTTAATTTATTAATTCTTATAATTATTTCTGGTCTTAAATTTAAATTTTTACAAATTTCTTCAACTTCTTCTATTGTATTGTTTTTCATTAATTCTTCTATTATCCATACAGGCATTGAAGTTGTTTTTGAGATTCTTTCTACATCATCTTTTATTTGGAAAAATTCTTCATAATCTTCTTTTTCTATCTTTCTCAAAATTGCATTTGTAAAATTTGAGCTTGAAGCATGTCCATATCTTTTTGCCAAATTTACACTCTCATTTACTGCAGCTGATTTTGGAATTTTATCTAAAAAAATTATTTGGTATGTTCCCATTCTCAATATATTCAATATCCATGGTGATATTTTTTTAAGTCTAATTTTTGAATATTTTTTTATAATCTCATCTATTGTTAGTTTCCAAGTTGTTACTCCATATACTATTTCTGATATCAACCCTATATCTTTGTCATTTATTTTGTTTCTGTTTTGTTTTATTTCATCATTTAATACTATATTTGAATATGCTTGTTCTTTATCTATTTTATATAGTGCTTTTAGTGCTATTTCTCTTGCTTTATCTATCATTTTAATATTTTTCCTTTCTCCATAATACATGTCTTTATTTTTTATTGATTATATATCTTTTTTTGTTTTTTGGCAATGTGCTTTTTATAATAATTAATGTGTATGAGCATTATTGAGAGTTAGCTATTGTTTAAGATTATGTTCGTTTGATTGGAGTGAAAAATAGAAAATCTTAAATAAAAAATGAGGGATGTTCACAAAAAATGTATATGTTTTGATAATTTTATAATTTTATTACGCAACATAAGAATTTCTAAAATATATTTATGGCACCCTTCCACTTTGTGAACTCTTTCCATAAATCTTTTTAAGAAATTCTAATATTGCTTAAATACATTTTAAAATTATCAAAACATATACATTTTTTCTGAGTGAAAGAGGCTCATATTTTTATTCTAGATTTTCTTTTTGAGCGCAATGAATAGAACATAATCCTAAACAATAGCTAACTCTCAATAATGCATCTTACACATCAATTATATATACATATTAAAAAAACAGAAAATTTTTGCATAAATTTTCTAAAAGCGGAAAAAATATTTGTAAAAGAATTTTTAGGAGGTTTAGTATGGATATAGAAAAACACTTAATAATAACAGGTTCATCTGAAACATCATGGAAGGATGCAATTGTAAAAGCTATAGAAGAAGCTTCAAAAACAATAGATTATCTATCAAGTGTGAAAGTTTTAGAGCAAAGAGCAAAAATAAATGGAAATAAAATATCAGAATATTTTGTAGATTTAGATTTAACATTTTTTATAGATTTAAATAGAAAGGGTGATAATTAATGAATCCTATTGAAACAAAGCAAACATATCAAGACTATGTTAATAAAAAGTCCCCTAATTCCCCTATTTGGAAGAATTGTTTTAATGCTTTCTGGGTTGGTGGATTAATTTGTACAATTGGTCAAATAATAATGAACATTTGTAAAGAAAGAGGTTTTGATCAAAATCTATCTGGAACAATAGTGTCTATAATATTAATTGCTATTTCTGCATTTTTAACAGGTCTTAATATATTTAACAAAATTGGTAAATTTGCAGGTGCTGGTTCTTTAGTTCCAATTACAGGTTTTGCAAACTCAATAGTCTCACCTGCTATGGAATATAAGTCAGAAGGTTATGTAATGGGTGTCGGTGGAAAAATGTTTACAGTTGCAGGTCCAGTTCTGGTATTTGGAATATCTGCTTCTATAATTGTAGGTATTGTATATTTAATTTTCAATACTCAAACTATGACCCTAGTTTAAACATGAGACAAGTGGGACGGTCCAATTTTGTCTCATAATTTTGTCGAAAAAAAGGAGTTGATTTTTTGGAAAAGATAGGAAAACAAACTATTAAATTTAATATGCCACCAACAATTACAGAATGTGCTTCTATTGTTGGTCCTAAAGAATCTCAAGGCCCATTATCTAAATATTTTGACCAAACTTTAGATGATGAGTTTTGGGGTGAAAAAACATGGGAAAAGGCTGAAAGCAAAATTATAAAGGAAACTGTAAATACTGTAATTAGCAAATCCGGTATTCCATCTGAAAAAATTGATTGTTGTTTTGCAGGTGACCTTTTAAATCAATGTATTTCTTCTAGCTTTGGTCTTCGTGAATTGAATATCCCCTTCTTTGGTGTTTTCGGTGCTTGTTCAACATTTGTTGAATCTATGTCGTTATCAGCAATAGCTGTTGAAAGTTTTGCCGAAAATGCATTATGTGCAACTTCTAGTCACTTCTGTAGTGCAGAAAAGCAATTCAGATTTCCTTTAGAGCTTGGAAATCAAAGGCCCCCTACAGCTCAGTGGACTGTTACTGGTAGTGGTGCTGCAATAATTTCAAAAAATGGAAATGGACCTTATATAACGCATATCACCCCTGGAAAAATAGTTGATATGGGTATAAAAGATGCGAATAACATGGGAGCAGCTATGGCTCCAGCTTTTGCTGATACTTTAATTACTCATTTT
>OIYY01001567.1_pt1 | contig 11616 bp, 7 predicted proteins | sample 1588341 | NCBI WGS metagenome assembly OIYY01 (sample SAMN03283287) | human gut metagenome | biome: human-associated habitat; material: feces | host: Homo sapiens | place: Peru | collected 2012
GCGGCGGGCGGCATATATGCCGCCCCTACAAGCCAACCCATTATATTCATTATAGTATATGGTCGCGGGCGGGGCGTGTCCCGCCCCTACACACGCAATAAGGCAGGAATGCAATAGCGCCCCGCCCGGAGGGGACAGGCCGGTTTTCTACCACTCATTCAACGAAAGGATCCACCGTTCATGGCTAGCAAGCAGAACCAGCTCGTGCAGACATTGCTGGATCAGAACCAGCAGCTCAATGCCACCCAGCTTGCCAATTCGCTGGGGGTATCGGTGCGCACGGTACATAACTATATCAATGCAGTCAATGCGCAATACCCGGACGCCATCGTCTCGACGCCGACAGGGTACCGCATTGCGCCCGCTATGGCGCAGCAGATGCTGCACCAAAGCCCGAACGACATCCCCCAGAACGCGCAGGACCGCTGCACCTACATCCTGAACCGCCTTGTGCAGAAGGGCGGCAGCCTGAACCTGTACGACCTGTGCGATGAAATTTATATCAGCGCAACGACCTTTCACGGCCTGATGGGCAAGATGCGCCGCCTGACGCGGGAGTACGACCTGAGCCTTTCCGTCAGCGGTGACGCCGTAACACTGACGGGCAGTGAGCGCAACAAGCGCCGCCTGCTCAGCGGGCTTTTGTACCATGAATCCGCCAGCGCGTTTACAAGCACGGACTCCCTGCAGGCCGCATTCCCCAGCATTGACATTGAAAAAATACGCGCGGATGTCATGGATGTGCTGAACGAAAACCACTACTTCATCAATGACTATTCGCTGCTGAATCTGCTTTTGCACATTGCCATCGCCATAAACCGTGTACAGAACGGCTGCGTTTACACGGAAGCCCCCAGTACCATGCACCCGCTGGACCCGCAGAATGAAAAGCTTGCGCAGGAGCTGACCGAGAGGCTGGCCCGCAATTTCAACATCCGCTTCTCCGCAGCCGAGCAATATGAAATGGCGCTGCTGCTCGTCTCCCGTACCTCGATGCTGGACTATGCGGCCATCACGCCCGACAACATTGCGGACTATATCGGCAGCGACTGCACCGACCTTGTGCACCAGCTCATCAACACCGTAAAGGATTTTTACGACATCAATCTCGACGAGCCGGAATTTTTCATCCGCTTTGCGCTGCATACCCACAATCTCCTGGTGCGCGCGCAGAACAGGAGCTTCTGCAAGAACCCGCTGGTCAGTGAGATTCGCCAGAGCTGCCCGCTGATTTACGATGTGTCTGTGCAGCTTTCGGGCATCATCCGCGAAAAGACAGGCGTCACGCTCGATGAGGATGAGATCGCCTACATCGCGCTGCATCTGGGCGGTGCGATGGAAACGCAGAAGGAACTGGCAAACCGTGTGCCCGCCGTGCTGTACTGCCCCAGCTACTACAATATGGACAGCAGTTTGGCGGACCGCATCAGCCGCCGCATGCAGGGTAAGATCCTGCTTACCAATGTCTTTACCAAAGAGAGCCTTCTTGACCAGCTTACCGGCAGTGCGCTGGTCATCTCCACCGTGCGGCCCCACAGGGTATTGGATATGCCGCTTGTGCTTATCTCGCCTTTTTTGACAAACTCCGACATTATGGCGCTGAACCGCAAGGTGGAGGAGATCAACACGCAGGCGCGGCGTGAAACCTTCCGCCGCAGCCTGTCGGCGATCCTGACGCCGGAGCTGTTCGAAACAGGCTCCCATTGTACCACGCGGGAGGAAGTGGTACACCACATGTGCAGCCGCCTGCTGGCACTGGGCTGCACGACCCCGGCGTTCGAGGCCGCCGTCATGGAGCGGGAAAGCATTTCGTCTACGGCGTTCGGGCAGTTTGCAATACCCCACACGCTGAAAATGTGCAGCCCGCGCACCTGTATGGCCGTATATGTCAGCTGCACCCCCATCTGCTGGGACGACACGGCTGTCAGCCTTGTGATCATGCTGAGCTTCAACCCCAATGACCGCAAGATCTTTTACGATATTTTTGAGCCGCTGTCCATGATCCTGCTGGACAGCAACAATTTGAAGGGTGCCCTTCTGTGCAGGGATTACGCCGCCTTTATTGATTTTCTGGTGGAGCGTATGGAATGATCCTGCTGCGCAGCCATCCTGTTGCACGGCATTGACTGATCGGGAAAGGAAAGAATTCGGGATGATACAGTTTCACACCTTAGTTGCCAGCGATCTGGACGGCACCCTGCTGCCGGAGGGGCAGACCGAGCTGCCCTGCGCCGTGTTTGACGAGATACGCCGCCTGCATGACTGCGGGGTGTTGTTCTGCGCTGCCAGTGGCCGCCCCCTTGACGCTTTGCGGGAGCTGTTTGCCCCCGTGGCGGACGAAATCGCCTATATGTCCGAGAATGCTGCCTATGTCTGCTATGGCCGCGAGCTGCTGCATACCATACCTATGCCGCGGGAGCTTTGCGCCGAGCTGGTCGCCTATCTGGGAACGCGCACGGACTGTGTATCCCGTGCCTGCACTACGACAGGCCGCTACTATTTTGTGCCAACCGCTGCCGCCCAGGCGAATCTGGACGCGGTGGGCGTTGAGTTTGGGGGCTGCCGTATCGTGAAGGATTTCAGCGAGGTAAAAGGAGATGTGACCCAGATTTCCGCCATCTCCGCAGGGGATATGAACATCCCGGCAAAAGAGATCCTGCCCCTCTGGCAGGACCGCATCGGTGCAGCCATCACGGGCGAGCACTGGCTGGATTTCACCGCAGCGGGCAAGGACAAGGGGCTGCATTTGCTGTGCGCGCATTTCGGTATCCCGCAGGAAAATACATACGCCTTCGGTGACAGCTACAACGATGCCCCCATGCTCCGTGCGGCGGCGCACCCCTATCTGATGCGCATTGCGCCTGCCGATTTAAAGGCAGAGTTTGCCACGCAGATCAATGACGTGGCAGGTGTGCTGAAAACACTGGGACACTGAATAACGGCCTTTGCGGCTTTTCTTTACCGGGGCGGCAATGCCGGGCACACCTGTTTGAGAGCGTCAAAAATAAGAACAGCCGCGGGGCGATGCAGCCTTGGAACGGTGCTGCTATGGAACGTGCGTCAGGGGAAGCGCTGTTTGTGACGGAACTTAGTATGATTTACAAGCGCAATGTGATGTTGTCAACTATACTCGACAAAAACGCAAGAATATGATAAACTATACTTGACAAAACAAGCTGCGTTCCTCGGAGGCACACGCTATGAACCATGCACTTTTAAAATCCGTCATCTACGACCAACATGAATTTATCCGTGATTTTCAAATCGTGCCGCGCAATTATGAGTTTGAAGAAAACGGCAATTATGTGCTGGTAGGTCTGCGCCGCGCGGGCAAATCCACGCTGCTGTATAAAATCGTGCTGGATCTGGTGGCGTCCGGTGTGGACTGGGAGCAGATCATCTACATCAATTTTGAGGACGAGCGCCTTTCCGAGTTCACCGTTGCGGACTTCAACGACATTCTGTCGGTGCAGAGCGAACTCAGCGATAAAAAGGGCTACTTCTTTCTGGATGAGGTGCAGAACATTGACGGCTGGGAGAAGTTCGCCCGCCGCATGGCCGATGCGAAAGAGCATATCTACATCACGGGAAGCAACGCTAAAATGCTGAGCCGAGAGATAGAAACAACGCTGGGCGGACGCTTTTTTGCCAGGCATATTACGCCCTATGCCTTCGGCGAGTACCTGACCGCCTGCGGGATACCCCACGACGAACCGGCACTGCTGGGCACCAAAACAAACGGGAAGATCCGCGCCGCCTGTGCGCAGTATCTGCAATACGGCGGCCTGCCGGAATCGCTGCTGTACAAGGCAAAACGGGAGTATATTTCCGGCGTTTACCAAAAAGTGCTGCTGGGCGACATCATCACGCGGAACAGCATCCGCAACGACTACGCGGTAAAAATCTTGATAAAAAAAATAGCGGAGTCCGTCCGCAGTGAGATTTCCTATTCCAAGCTGCAAAAAACGCTGCGCGCCGTCAATGTATCGCTGGCAAAGGATACGATTGCCGACTACATCCGCTATGCGGAGGATGCCTATCTGCTGTTCCATCTGCAGAACTACTACGCAAACCTCGTCGAAAAGGAGAGCTACCCGAAGTTTTATTTCTCCGACAACGGCATTGTAAGCCTGTTTCTGGACCGGAAGGAATCGGTGCAGCTGGAAAATATGGCGGCTGTAGCGCTTGCACGCGCCTATCCGGACGAGGTGTATTATCTGAAATCCGCAAAGACGGGAATCGACATTGATTTCTATGTGCCCTCTGTCGGTCTGGCCGTGCAGGCAGCCTACTCCATTGCCGGGGATGCCCGCGAGCGCGAGGTCGGCAACCTGAAAAAGCTGGCGCAGAATTCGCAGGGGGCCGCGCGGCTCGTCATCGTGACCTACGAGGAGGAAGAAACCATCATCGAGGATGGTGTGACCATTGAGGCCGTACCGCTGTATAAGTTTTTGCTGGAGCTGGAAAACGGAAAATACGGTACAGCGTATTAAATGAAAAAGACAGGGGAGATATTATGTCATCATGACATAATATCTCTTCGGGAAATTACAAATATGTTCAACTCTATCCTTATACGAATCAAGTAGTGCAAGAAAGCAGGAAATCTATTTACAAAGCTCCTGGATTTTTTGTTCATTGGTCTTATCGGGGGATGGGCAGCTCTGGCTGCGGAAAAACGGTGCCGCAGCGGCCCGAAAGGGTAACGTGAGCGAAAGCGAACGTTAGCAAGCATTGCATGTGTTTATACACACAAGCCTATCAGGGACACCCTGAAACCCATTCTCAAAGGAATATCCATCAACAATTTCGAAAATGGTGCTGCTATACTATGGATAATCGGTTCAAAGCGTATTTGGACTATTTCAGGATTCCATATTCCGAGTGAGTTCTTCCCGCAGCTCCCGCTTATATTTATAATACGTATTCCGTGCGATGCCGATCAGCTTGATGCAGTCCGCATCGGTGAGGGTCCCGTCGAAATCACGGCTGTATTTTTGAATCTGCTCCTTACAGGGGGCAGATTTTTTTATATTCAATTTTCGTCCCGGGGTCTGGCCAATCTGCTTGCCGTTCAGGCGCGCCGTCAGGATGCCCTCGCGGGTGCGCTGGTGCAGGTCGTCCACTTCTTTTTGCGCCTGGGCAAAGGCAAGCCGGATCTGCTCTTTAGCAAGGTCGGAAGTGTAGCGGTTTAATGCATCCATGATGCCGGAAACAAAACGGTCTGTTGCGGCGCTGCCGGTGACAGGGGCTGCGCTTACCTGCCGCTGCAAAGCCTGCTTGTAGGTGTCTGTGTTGATGTGCGGCTCCTTCAAAAAGCAGAGCGTCACACCGCGGTTATACAGTGTCTCATATAGCGCGCAGCCCTCCTCGGCGCTGCGGCTCATACGGGAAACACTGTCAAACACGATGGTATCCCCCGGCTGCACGGTGCGCAGCAGCTTGTCCAGCTCCTGCCGTCCGCGGCAGGCTGTGCCGGTGTAGACCTCTCGGACGATGTGCGCCGCGGGGTAGGCAGCGGCAATGTTGCGCACCTGACGCTCGATATTCTGCTGCGGTGTGGAAATGCGGCAGTAGCCATAGATTGACATAAGTAGCACCTCTGACGTTCGTTTGATTTGATATAGCATTATACAGCGGAACACAGAACTTTGTCAATGAGTTTTGATACTTTACAAAGTGACCTTACTTTTGGTACAGGCTGTACAGGAAACTTGAAAAAGCAGTCAAATCAAACATGATATTATGTCGTGATGACATAATATCTCAAAGAGCCGGGAATACAGTCGTCTGTTGCCGCTGCAAAGAAATACCCGCCACTTTTGTAAACACTATACCAGTGCACCGGTATAACGGCAAGAGGAAAGGCACTACAAAGCGTCGAAAGGGAAATCCCCCGGTGAAGTGCACTGCTTCACCGGGGGATTGGTGTTTATTGGGCGGCAGGGAGGGGGATCTCTTTGCAGGTCGGGTCTTCTTTTTTCAGGACAATAACACCGTCGTGTACGTTGTCATAGAACTTTTTGTATTGCAAATCCCAGGAGGTGATGTCATTTTCCTGCATTTCAATCGTGTGGAACTGTGTGCTTAAGCAGGCAGTAAAGGTCTGCGGCTCATCACGGTTGTTGTTCGGGTCAAAGGTTATTGTCATCTCTGTCAGCAGGTGTGCGCGTCCGTTCGCAATGTTGTACGAGCTTTCAATCGGAAGGACGACCAATTCCACGTTTTTAAAGTCGCTGACCGTTACAATAGGATCGTCCGACATAAAACCGTATTTCCAACTGTCATCGAACAGATACGACTGAACCTCATGTTGTATGTCTGCGCCGTTTTCCATGAGCATGGTCTGGATCAAGTCCTGCATGCTCGATTGCAGGGACGCCAGCTGCTCATCCGTAAGTTCTGTATCCGGGGTTATGTAGAACGGCTGCCCCTCCACGGTGTACTGCATTGTGGTGCGGGTAAACTGCTTTTTGGCGGCTTTCAGGGCGCGCTTGCTGGCGGTGGCGGTGATCGTCACAACATCGCCGTTGCTGAGGCCGCTGGTCTTGTCGGTCTCATATTTGACATTTTCCATCAGGAACGGATCGCCGCTGATGTCGGTATATTCCAGCGTAATAAAAGGCTCGGTTCCGCTGACCTCCACAAGCATATCCGAAAACGGGTCGATCTCATCATAAATCACCGGTGCGAACACACTGCCGAAAAAAGATGAGATTTTACCAAAGTTGGCAAGGATCACGACAATAATTACGACGAAGAAGATCCGTCCCCAGGCGATCACGCGCTTGGGCTCATTGCTGCTGCTCATCACAGTTCCTCTTTTCTCTTTTAATTCCAGTTGCGGGTAAACTCCGGGCCGCCGCTCTCCGCGGCAGCCTTGCTGGCACTGCTGACGTTGCGGCTGAGCATGTCGAAGAAATCGGTCACACGCAGGCTGTCAAGCTGGCCGACCTTGCCGTCCAGCGTAAAGGCGGGCAGGCTGTTGCTGCCGCTTCCGATGTTCAGGCACATCGTTTTCAGCTCATGGGCGCGCAGCAGCTCCTGCACATGCTCGGCGGCGGCGTTTACATCGTCAGGGCGCTCTGTAGAGTCGCCGTCGCTGATAATGATCAGCCAGGGGATATAGGCGTTGTTGTTCACAGCTTCCAGCTGCTTCTGATGCACGGCCAGAAGCTCCAGCGTCATGTTGACGCCAGCCGCCAGCACGGTATTTGCACCAACCGGCAGAATGGGGTGTGCGTGCAGATTGTGCAGAGCTTCATCGGCGGTTCCGAAATCACTGACAAGCTGTGCTGTATCGCCGAAAGAGACGATACAGATGTCTGCTGCGTCGCGGGCCAGGGTATCGTTGTTTGTCTTTTCCAAAAAGGCTTCCATGCCGTCGTTGACTTTTTTCATAGCGCCCTGTCGCAGCATCGAGGCCGAGCAGTCAATGCACAGGCAGATCATGATGCGGTTGCTTTTGTTCTGTGCAAACTCAAGGTCACGGGATAAGAGATTTTCAAATTCATTCATGGCTTATCGTCCTCTTGTATAATAGGTGCGCCGGGGCCTGCAGTTGGGGCATAGGGCCTTTTGCGGTTCTGCACGGGCGTACATGTTCTCGCGGAAGGTGGCGTCGTACTTCCTGCCGCACTTGACGCAGGTCAGGGAATTGTGCAGCACCTCGTTTCCGTGCTGCTGCAGCGAGGCGTTGCAGTTGCGGCAGAAAATCGGCGTGTGGAATTCATCGTGCAGCTTGGCATAACGGTTCTTGTGGATATTGAATTCCTTGTGACAGCACGGGCAGACCAGATCTACATAAATCGGATCGTCGGGGCGGAATTCATGGTACTTCATGGGGGCCAGCTCCCGGCTGAAGCCATACTTGCGGATGCTGGCGGCGTAGTAGTCCAAAAGGCCGACCCACTCATAGGCGGTGGCACACTTCCACTGGGTAAACGCAGCGGTGAAGGCGTCCGACACCTTGCGGGGCAGGTTCTTCCAGATCATCCAGTTATCACCGTCCGGCACCTCGTAGTCGTCACCGTCCAGTGCGTAGGAAAACTTTTTGGCAGCCATGGCCTCGCGGTAGGTCATCTTGGTTTTTGTCACGAAGGGGTTTTGGTTCAGGAACAGCACCTTGAAGAGCATGATCGCCAGAACGTAGTTTTCTTCATCCGGGGTGCGCAGGAAGGTATCGAACTTCAGCGCGCCGGTCACACCCAGGCGCTGGGCAGTGCCGGGATGCGTGAAGTCCTCGACGCCGACGGGGCATGGAAAACCGCCCAGCTGGAAGCTGTCCGTGTCCACAACATAAACGTTGGCGCTGTTCCCGGGGTCAACCATGAAGTTGCCCGCGTTGACGTCGCCCATCAAAATATTGCGGCGGTGCAGCTGGGCCACAATGTAAGCCGCGCTGCGGGCTGCCTGCACCAGATCGAGGCGATCCCAGTCTTTCAGCAGCTTTTCACGTACACTGGGGCTTCCGATGCGCAGCACCGATTTTGAGAAGGGGAGAGCCCCTTCCGGAGCCTGGGGCATTGTGTAGCCGATGAAATCCCCCTTGCGGGTATACAGCATGTGCGTGGGCCAGCACAGGCCGCGAATTTGCGGGTCGTGGCGGAGCATCTCGTCCAGCTTATCGCGGCGGCCCGCGGTCAGGTGCTCGGCGTTGTAGATCTTGGCGACCTGGCCGGGGGTATCGGTCAGATAAAGGCTGCCCTCGCCGCCCTTGGCTTCCTCGTCGCCCTCCATCAGGGCACCGCGCAGGGTGACGGGGTCGCCGTCCTCCGTGCGCAGCGTAAGCCCGGCTGCCGGGCGCACGCGGCAGGGGAGCAGCGTCTCGTCCATTTTGCGCAGCGGCAGGTTCGGCGGGAAGGGAGCGGAGCCGTGGCGGCGGTTACCGGGCTTTTGGATCGGCTTTGGCTGTGGCTCCGGCTGCACAGGAGAAGTCTGCACAGGCTGCGGCTCCGGTGCTGATTGCGGTGCAGGGGCAGCAGGCTCCGGAACGGGCTCGGGTCGGGCAGGTGCGGATGCCGTAGCCGCTTCTACCGCATGTTCCGGGGGTGTCTCAGGGGGCGCGGGCTCTTTATTCGGTTCGTCCTCCGGTTCCTCCTCGGCAGACCGCTCGTTTTCCAGGGCCTCGCTGTAGGTGGCCAGCAGGTCAGCCAGCAAAGGCTCGTCCGAAGCAGCGCGGGCTATGGGCATCAGCTGGGGGAACAGTGAGCAGATGGGATGCTGCACACCGGCGCGAACACGGCCAACCTGCACAAAGGGCAGACGTTTGCGGTCGATCATCCGCACAAAGCCTGCCGCGCCGCAGAGCAGTACGCAGAAGCGGTCGAACGGATGGGATTCCATTACGGACAGGATCGCCTCGTCATCGGTGCTCAGCGGGTCAGGCGCACCCAAAGTGGGCAGCTTCAGGTCGCGCACAAAGAAGTATGCACTGTCGGCGCTGCGCAGTTCCTTACAGCGCTTGTACAGTTCCAGGCGCTCGGCTTCCCGCGGGGGTGTCCAGAGTGTTGTGCGGTACTGCTCTGTGAGTTTGGCGTATTCTTCTCGCTGGCGGAACAGGTGGTACAGCGTTGTGCTGTCCACGATCAGCGCCTTCCTGGGGTCGCGCTTCGCGTACTTCAGGGCGGGCAGCAGCCGCGACGAAACAAAGCTGCGGCCCTCCGGGCTTTTGAGCAACGCGGCAGTCAGCACAATGTAATGGGTCTCGGCCAGCTCCTGCAGGGTGCGGCCCTCCAGCGGCTCACCCTTGCAGGCGGGCAGATATTGCAGATCCGGAATCTTTTCCAGTCGCTTTTCCAGCGCTGCGCTGATGATGACAGCCTCGGAGGCCATTGGCATCTCGCGACGGGTCTGCTCCTGTTCGGCACGGAGTTCTGCGTTTATCTTTTCAATGTTCTGTACATAGAGTTCATGGTGCAGACATTTCAGAACGTCTTCCTTGGTGCAGAAGACAGCGCCATTTTCAACTTTGTAATGGTAGATGCCTAAAATTTCAGTTATCTGCTCAAGCGTCAGACCGGGGCAGTCCGCAGCCATATTCTGCAGGGTGTAAAGTGTGTTGTTTTGGAGATTTTCCGCATCTTCCACGGTCTTCATAATGCGTTTGTACAGCGCATCGTTCTGGGCATCATGCAGACAGTTGGCAATCTTGACCCAGGCATCCATTGCAGAGCGCCACTCGGCTACGTCCATATCGCGGAAAGTATGGGAGTTGACGTGTCCGATTTTATCATTTCGGCCGTCGCGGGCCTGATTATTCAGTTCCTTCCAGCCATTTTGTCCGAGTGCGCTTACCTTGGCGTAGCGCATGGCAAGCATTCCGTACACAGTGCCGTGCATTTGCTTTCGGTAGTCGCTGTCAAGAAAGCTGAATTTGAAAAAACCTGTGATATCCAAGCAACCAAGTACGTTGCGGCGCAGTTTCTCGCTGTTGTCCTTTTTATAAGCAGCTTCGGCCGCCAAGAAAAACGCTTCGTTTTGCTTGGGGTCTTTCAGCCAATCCTTTTTTGACCCGGATGTAACCTCTTTTTGAAAATCCGCCCCCATATAGCGCAGCAGGGTATCGCGCTCTACCACAGGGGGGATGAGGCCTTTGTTGCCAGTCTTGCAGCAGCCAAGCGCACCCCAGAAACCGCCAAATTTGTCGGCAGGGATGGCACGCAGATATGTATCCAGCAAAAAAGCACGCATTGCTGTCTCAAGGTCGGATGTAATCGCTTTTAGTGCGTCACCGCGTTTGTCTTTTTCCAGTTCTTGCAGCTTATTTTCCGGCATTTAGAGTGAACCGCCTTTCTTCGCATTATTTTTTCTTGGTAAACAGGGACAACAGCAGATTGCCAAGCAGCGCAGGGGCCTTGTAGTAGCCGCGGCGCATGTCAGGGTCACTCAAAGGAATATGGTGCACAAGGTGGATCTGTACCGAAGCATAGCCGCCGATCACAAGGCCGATCAGTGCGGCGATGCTGCACAGCGTTGAGAGCACGAAACCAACAGCCGGAATATTTGCAAGAACACTGCCCAGGATCTCTGCGACGACAAACAGAAGAACGCCACCTGCCAGCTTTTCACCCAGGGCTTCGCGGTCATCGCTGAGCAGCGTGCTGTCATCCCGGGTGCTGCTGCTGTAGACCGGCTCCGGGTTGGGGGCGGTCCTGTTGTTGGCGGAGGGCTGGCCGACGCCGATCTGCTTGAGCAGGTCGGCAGACTGGGTAAAGCCTGCGTTCGCGTTCTGCGTCAGGAGGGAGATGGCGCGGCGGCGGTTGTCGGCGCTGTCGGTGTTCAGCAGGGTCAAAGCGTCCTGATAGTGGGTCCGGGCTTCGGTCTCCTCGCGCTGCAGCATGTTCAGCAGCGCGGTCACGCGGGGCAGGCCGCAGCCGTCGGCCTTTTCCAGCATCTCGCGGGCCTTGGCGCGCATACCGGGCTTGCGGCGGCTGACCATGACCTTCTCGGCCTCGGCCAGGATGGCGGGGGCGTTCTGCACATGGGCCAGCTCGTCCTGTGCCTCGGTGCTGCCCTTGGCCGCGGCGCTTTGCAGCAGGTCGATGGCCTTTTGGCGCTCTGCCTCGGCATCCGCGGGCTTTTTGGAGCCTGCCGCTGTCTGCAGACAGCGGCGGG
>OIYY01001569.1_pt1 | contig 11613 bp, 9 predicted proteins | sample 1588341 | NCBI WGS metagenome assembly OIYY01 (sample SAMN03283287) | human gut metagenome | biome: human-associated habitat; material: feces | host: Homo sapiens | place: Peru | collected 2012
CCGGTGGCGTAGTCCTCCAAGGCGGCGCGGATCTTCAGCACCCCAATGTGGCCCTCGTGATCCTCCTCGGTGAGCGTGTACATGGTGATGAAGGGGATCAGCGACAGTACATAGCCCACGATGGCCAGCAGAATCATGCCCTTGGAGATGGGCTCACGAAAGCTGGCTTTGTACAGATCGTCGTAATTGTTGGTTAGGCCATAGGCGTTTTGCATCAGCACGGTATTGGTCAGGTAGGTGATGCCCATGCCGATAAAGGTGCCGATAAAGGTGACAAACTGCGCCATCAGCCCCTCCAGCCGCTCACCGGTTTTGTACTGCTGGTAGTCCAGCACATCGGCGTTCATGGCGCCGTCGGTGATCAGCGTAAAGGTGGTAAAGAACCCTCGCAGCCAGGTAAAGGCAAACAGCACCCAGATCTGCTTGATAAAGAGGAACATACCGATCATGCTCACCGTGGTGCCCAGGATATAAATGATAAAGAGATTGCGCTTGCCCACCTTGCGGATCAGCAGCGGCGCCAGCAGCATAGCCGGGGTGGCTGCCGCACCCAGAATGGTGGTCAGGGTGCCGTTGAGCACGCCCTGCTGCTGGGTGCTTAGCCCCAGCACATCTTTAATGCCGTAGTAGAAGTACCAGGTGGTCACACTGCCTATGCCCCCTTGCAGCAGAATCAGCCAGCCGGTAATGGAGCGGGCCCACTGGTATTTGTTTTGGATCCCGGCGCCGATCCCCTTAAAGAACGGCACCTTGGGTGTGTAGTCCTTGGCAACGATAATCCGCTCCTTGGTGCCGGTGTAGCTGAACAGACCGATCAGCGCACCGCCGATACCAAAGATGGGCATAATGATTCGGTAGGCGTTAATGTGCTCCAATCCGCCAGTAAAGCCTGCCAAAATGGGCACTAAGAATCCCAGAATGGTGGGCGCCAGAGAGTAGATAAAGGTGGAAATGGTGATTACATCGGCCCGCTCGGTGGAGTTGGGGCTCATCACCTGTACCAGGGTGGTGTAGGCCTGGTCGTAGAATGGATAGCACAGCTGCAACAGCTCGTAGGTGATAAACAGCGCCCACAGCTTTTGGTTGTAGCTCATACTCTCAAAGGGCAGGAACGCAAAGCCGGTAAGCAAAATACCGCTGGGTATGCCGGTATAGAGCAGATAGGGCCGGAACTTGCCCTTGCTGGAGCGGGTGTTGTCAATGATCATGCCCCGGAGCGGCACCAAGAAGATGCCGATGACGGTGGCGATCATAGTCAGCTTGACCAAATCGCCGTTCTTCAGTCCCAGAGCGGAGCCGGCCAGCAGACTGGTGGCAGACAGCCCAATGTACCAGGCGGTGTAGATCACGAACTTTACGCCGATCCCGCCCACGCTGTAAGCGGCGATCTCCTTGTACGGTACATAGCGCCCCTCCGGCGGTGTGGTCCAGTGGGTTTTGACCGAGGACACCAGGTCTTTGACCTTGGCGCCCAGCTTCTTTTCTTTCATAATATCCCCCTTCAATACCAGTAACGCTTTATGCGAATTACACAGATTTATTACAGTATAGCATAGTATTTTGGGCAAAGCAACCAATGCTTTGTCGTGGCTTTTGTGTATGTTGAATTATTAAGAAGTGGTAAAGTTCCTTGACAAACGAAAGCGACTGCCATACAATGAAAATGTAAATCAAAGAAAGTATTTTGCAGTGACTCGTATACACAATAAATTTACGAAATGAGAATTGTCAACTGTTTTGTGGTTGAAATAGGCAAAGAGAGGAGGCGAGTACCGTTTATTCTCATTTTGTAAGAATAAATCTGTAAAAATAAAAAGGAGTAGTATTATGTCAAAGAAAAAATTAGTGTCGATTTTGCTTTCAGCTGTTCTGTGCTTTGGTATGCTGGGCAGCACATTCTCCGCAAGTGCGGCGCATGTGACCGTTCACTTGACCAAAACCCAAGCCGTAAATTCTTCCTCCAATGTGCATGGTTCATTCAAGTATTATTGGGGAAAAAACAGCAAATCCTCAAAATACAGCGTGTATTATATCGCTCGCTACAAACACAATGGTGTTTGGTACACGGGGGGAAGTACCCTGCTTGCAGCCGGTCGGGAGATAGACGAAGCGCATGCAATTAAAACCGAAAGACTGGATTACGAAACCGATTGGTTTTTGAAGTTGAATCCGCAGGGCGCAGGCACGAAGGATTGTGACGCCTGGGGTTATATGAAGAACGCATAATGGACGCGCAAGGTCGGCGCGTAAGCGCCGACCTTGTTTATAAGGTGGAATCAAAATGAGTACATTTAAGCTTATGTCCCGGTTGTGGAGCCGGAACAAGTTTTATAAAAATTTAATCCTGGCCGTTATCGCGCTGTACAGTGGTTTTCTGCTATACGCTACGATTGCTTCTATCCGTCAAGAAGCGCCGGCCGATACTTTAAGCTATGCATTTAGCACCTTGTTTCCCCAGTATCTGATGGTGATTTTTTTTCTTTTCTTCTCTTACGAGTGCTTTGTGAAGATCAATCGATATAAAGAGACTTTTTCCACTTGCAAGCAGGGGATCGGCGGGGCCTACCGTGCCCAGCTGCTGCTGCTTTTCAGCCTGATCGGTGTTTTAACCATGGTGGCGTGCTTGGTTATCGTGGGTTATGCCTGCGTGGCGCACCAGGTTGCCTTGTTGCCCCATGTGCTGTCACGGGTGATCTGTTATCAGGTGCTGTGTCCGGGGGCGGCGGTGTTGATCGGTCTGTTGCTGTCCGGTGTTCGGCAGCGGTATATTGTGTATCCGCTGATGGTGATTTTTGGCCTATCGGAGACCGAGTGGCTCCAAACCACCACCATGCATGTGATGGAGACGACCGGGAAGAATTATGCCAAGCTGATGCAAATTTTCTCCTTGCTCCCCAGTTCTATGCAGTATGAGCCGAATGACCAAATCGGGATCCCCTGGGATTTGAACAAAATCGCCCAACTGCTGTTTTTTATCGCCCTCTCCGCTACGGTGGTGTGCCTTATTTGTGCCCGCACCAAGGCCAAACGGTGGTGGATCGGCGGGCTGGGGCTGCTGCTGTCAGCTGTGTTGCTGACCGGGTATTTTATACCGGTATCTGTTCCGGTGATGGACTTGAGCACCTCCAGCGCATTTGCAGATGCGGCCTATTATCAAACGATCCATGCGGGTAAGCAGCAAAATGTGGCCGCCGATTTCCGGGTAAAAAAATATCAGCTGGACTTTTCTATGGGGCTGAATTTGACCGGCAGCGCCAAGGTGTATGTGGACCGATCGGAGCTGAAAAGCTACCGCTTTACCCTGTACCATGGGTATAAGGTGAAGCAGGTGACGGACCAAACCGGCGCGGCGCTGGATTTCCGCCGGGAATATGACTATGTAACGGTGACCCGGGGCGAGGCGGCTGTGGAATATTTGTGCCTGGAATATACCGGCAAATCACCCAAGTATTACAGCAGTTATGCCGGGGTCTGCCTGCCCGCCAACTTTGCCTATTATCCCATTCCCGGGTATCGAGAGCTGTTTAAGGACAATTTTTATGGCTTTATTGATTGCTCGCTGCCCTATGATACCGCCTTTGATGTGCGTTGCAGTGGGCGAAAGCAGATGTATTGCAACTTGGCTGCCCGGGGAGACAATCACTTTGCCGGTAACGCCCGTTCCATTACCCTGCTCAGCGGGTATTACGATACCTTAAAGCTGAACAATACCTTGGTGGTCTATCCTAAGTATGCGGACACAGAGATCCGGGCAAGGATCAAAAAAAATATGGGCACTTTTACCAAGGAGCATCGGGATATTCGTACCATTTTTATCATGGATGCGGGCAATTTGACCCCGTATGAGCACTTGCGGTCCTATGACGGCTATGTGGTGACGAATTCTATGATTGACATGGAACAGTCGTACTTTGAGTCCCAAATCGACATCAGCAAGATGGACTTCTACAAGACATTTGTTTATTACTATAATGAAAAAGTGAACCGGGAGGAGCTGGAACAGCTAAAGCAGAGCGAGGACCCGGAGGAATACCCCATGGTGCAGATCATTCTAAAGCTGTCTGCCTCCAAAAACCGGGAGGCTGCCGCCGCAGAGACGGAGCAGTATTTGACCAACAGCAAAGACACCCGGGCGCCCATGACCTTTTTGCAGGAGTTAGGAGAGAAATATGCTAAAGCTTGACGGTGTACATAAAAAATTCAAATCCGCCTTGGTGGCGGAGCAGATCAGCGTAGACCTGGGGCCGTGCACCTACGGCCTGCTGGGTCGCAACGGCAGCGGCAAAACCACCCTGCTGCGCTGCATTACCCGGGTGGAAAAGGTAAACGGCGGGCGCATTGTTTACACGGACGGGGACGGCCGGGAGGTGAAGGATTATTTGGACCATATCGGCTACCTGCCCCAGAACTTTGATGTGTTCCCGGAGCTGACCGCCTATGAGGTGCTGCAATTCTTTGCCAACTTAAAGGGCTACAAGATCACGGAGGCGGAGATCGACCATTTGCTGGAGATCCTGAACCTGTCGCCCCAGCGGGATATGACGGTCAAGACCCTGTCCGGCGGTATGAAGCGGCGGCTGGGCATTGCCCAGGCACTGATCGGCGACCCGGATGTGCTGCTGTTGGACGAACCTACGGCGGGACTGGACCCGGAGGAACGGCTGAACTTTAAGAATGTGATCCGCCGGATCAAGGGGGATCGGTGCGTGGTGCTGTCCACCCATATCATCACGGATATTGAGTCTCTGTGTGACCGCATTTTGGTGCTGTGCGACGGCCGGATCACCGCCTTTGACTCCTGCGGTGCGCTGGCAGATGTGGCCCGGGGCAAGGTGTATGCGGTGGAGGACACGGCCGATCTTGCCACGCCGTTCCACTCCATGGGGCCGGTGACGGTGGACGGCAAAGCGTATGAAAAGATCATCAGCAAGGCGCCCCTGAACGCGCCGGCGCTGGAGCCTACGGTAGAGGACGGATATATATGCTTTATCGAAAAATTAAGCTGAGCACCTTTGGCCTGTACTTAAAGGCGGTCAGCAAGCTGTGGCTGGTGCCGCTGCTGACCGTCAATGTGCTGGTGCCGGTGATCTCCGCCGTGCTGTATAAGAATGGCGGCGCGGGGGCAGAGTCGGATATTGTTACGGTGATGTACTTTCTGCTGCCCATCAGCACCGTATGGACCAGCATTTTTGTGTCGGAATTTTTCTTCTCCGATCGCACAAGGGATGTGCTGTTCTTTTACAGCCGCAAAAAGCGCTTTGCCGTGTCGCAGCTGTTCTTTCTGCTGCCCTTGGTCAATGTGGCGGCGGTGACGCTGCTGCACTTTCGCTGCCTGAGCTACTCGGTGAGTATGGCTGTTAAGCTGCTGTGCATCGGCGTGCTGTTTTACGGCATTGCCATGTTGATCCTGCGGCTGTCCGGCTCCGCCACCATGGCGGTTTTGGCGCTGCTGCTGTATGAGCTGCTCAACGAGTTTGCCATGTCGGACGCCTTTGTGTTTTACAAGGTGTACGGCTCGCTGACGGTGGAGATCTTTTGCGTGCGCTATGTGCCGCTGCTGGTGATCGCCCTGGTGTGTATCCTTTTGGCCTTTACCACCAACGGCCACGCCGGGCGCGCCGCCGATTAAAGTCAAAATCAAAAAGAACCGCAGTGCGTGTGCATTGCGGTTTTTTCTGTCTTGACAAAGTGTTGAAATACTGTTATCATCTATACATAGAACATCTATGTAATCAACAGAAAGGAGACGGCTATGAAGATCAGCAAGGAACTGTCCACCGGCACGCTGCCTATGCTGGTGCTCTCTGTACTGGGGAGCGAGGATTTGTACGGTTATCGGATCATCAAGATCCTGGAGGCTCGCAGCGACAATGCCTTTTCGCTGAAGGAGGGCACTTTGTACCCCATTTTGCACGCGCTGGAGCAGGAGGGCTGCCTGGAGAGCTACTGGGACGCGTCCACCGGACGCAAGAAAAAATACTACCACATTACAAAGAAAGGGCGCAAGCTGCTGGAGAGCAAAAAGGCGGAGTTCACCGCTTTCTCCGACACGGTACAGAAAGTATTGTCATTTGCATAAAGGGTAACGGAAAAGAAAATGAAGAGAGAAGATTATGTCAAAAAGGCCACGGCACGGATCTTTGACGACCGCCAAAAGCGGGCGGTCTCCGCAGAGCTGGAGGATCACATTGCCCACCGTACGGCGGCACTGGAGAAGATCGGCTATGACCCGGAACGGGCAGAGGCGCAGGGCGTAGAGGCCATGGGCGACCCGGCAGAGATCTGCGACCAGTTGGGCGCGCTGCACAATCGGTTTTATACCCCGGTGTGGGACATTGTGTTGCTGCTGCTGTGGGGCGGACTGCTGGCCGGGGCGTATTTTGCCCTGCGGCAGTATGTGTTCGGCGATGTGGGGCTGACGGCTCTGCTCAACGCCGGGGCCTGCTTGGTGCCCGGTTGCGCCTGCCTGTACGGGGTGTGGTGCCTGCACCGGAACCACCCGGTAACGGCGGTGCTGTATGCCCTTGGGCTGGGCGGCAGCGGGGTGTATCTGTATTTTTTGCTGCAAAAGCTCAGCGCCACCATGGGCGGTCGCTTTGCCAACTGGCAGGCGTTCCTGTTTCATCAAGAGATCTTAAAGCACCAGGGCTTGTATGCCAACGATCGGGCAGTGGCCGGTGGGATTGCCGGTCTGCTGGCGCCTGGTGTGCTGCTGCTCTTGGCGGCAGTGATCTATATGCTGAAAAAGGCGGCGCTGGCCAACAGCCGACTGGACAATCGCTTGGCCCATGTCTTTGGCCGAGTGGGCGTGGTGCTGGGTGTTTTGTGCCTGGCGGCCACCATCGCCCTTGGTGTCAAGGCACCGGCGGATGTGCGTGCCTTTGCCGGGGAGTACAAGGCGGTGTATGCCTATTTGCTCCAGGTGACCCAGGGCGCCAAGGATATGGACGCCCTGTGCGCGGAGATTGAGGACAGTCCTTACGCCTTTGAGATTGAGCGCACCGACGACGGGGAGTTGTTGTGTGCAACCTATCAGCACAATTATGTGTTGGCCCAGGTGGAGCCGCAGGAAATTCAAAGTCGGGCAGAGCTGGAGGCGGAGTACCAAAAGGAGATTGCCCGGTTCCAAGACTCGCTGGAGAAGCTGGGCAGCGACCCGGAGATGGCCGAGGAGATTAGCCGTACCTATGCCCAATCCACCCGAGAGCAAGCGTACCGCTCCCAGGTCAGCGGCATTGTGCGCTTGGGACTGAACAGCGACTTGGTGGGCACGGATCTGGACAAGCCCAGCGCCCGCTTTTTAACGGTAGATACGGCCGGGCGGCAGGCACTGTTTGATCGCAAGATGGCCGGCAAAAAGGACCGGGTGGTGCTGGAGCAGCTGTCCGGCGTGGTACCGTATAAATGGAAGGTGGAATACACCTTGCAGCGGCTGGGCAACTGTCGCTATGACTGGACTTACCTGGTGGGCAGCGACAAGTACAGATGCGAGGCAGCGTTCTCTGCCAAGCGGCAGGATACCGCTACCGCTGCGGCCATGGAACAACTGGACCGGGTAGCAGCTACGGTGGAGAAGAACCCCAAATTGCGTCGTGCCGACCTGGCCCGCAAGATTGGGGCCAAATTGCAGGCGCCCCAGGTGTCCGAGGACCGGTATACAGCCCAATACGATAGTCTGGGCAGCCGCTTTGACCAGCTGAAAGAATGGGCGCACCAGCGGTATGAGATGAGCTTTCAGTATCAGTTTGGGGACTATTATTTTTGCTTGGCCGGTAAGCCGTACAGCACAGTGACGCTGTACGATAAGGATGGCTGTCTGCTGAGCAGTCGGTTCCTGGTTAGCGGCGACTTTAGCGGCACCCACGGCAATTTGCGGCGGCCGCTGTTGGACAGGGGCTATTATGATCGCCAGGGCAATTTCTATCCCCAGCCGCATTTTGTGCCTGCCTACACCCGGGACGGCAAGGCGTACCTGTATTATTATTGGAAGTCGCCGGATGGAGACGCCACCAAGAATGTGCAGTATCTGTATGCTATGGACGACCCGGCTGCTCGGTTGGAGCCGACCGGTGCTTATATTGACAGCGACGGCTATCTGGTCACCGGGGTGCAAGTGAAAAAGAAACAAAAGGACGGCAGCGTGACCGGCAGTGACGGCAAAACGTATTACCCATACCTGCGCACCGGCTGGACTGCCCAGGGTAAGCCCCGCATGGCGCACCAGCCGTCGGAACTGGAAGAAATGCTCCAGAACCTGGACACCGCCCAGAATACAGAGTAAAACACAGATAAAAGGAAAAAGAACCGCAGTGTGTTTGCATTGCGGTTCTTGCTTTTTGGGACTTGCAATTTGGGGTGGTGTATGGTAAAATACGCCATACAACGGAATATGGGTATGATTGGAAACGCACCTTCCTTTGGAGGATAACGAACAACACCAAAGCGGCTGGACAGCCGTACGCCGGTGTTGTTTTTATTTTTACTTTAGGAAGGAGCATTTTTTTATGCCACAGACCAAATTTCAAGATTTTATTTACACAGTAATCATGGTGCCGGTGATGGTATATGCCATGGTGTGCTACAACATTGCCCTGGATCGGGGCGCCTTGAGCAACTTTGTCTTTCGTGCCGCTTTGTCGGAGTTGCCGCTGATGTGCCTGATCGCCTTTGTGATGGAGTTTTTCCTGATTGGGCGGGTGGCACAAAAGCTGGCATTTCGACTGGTGCGCCCGGAGCGGGACGCGCCGGTGCTGATCACCACCACCATCTCTGCCGTGATCGTGTGCCTGATGTGCCCGCTTATGAGCCTGGCGGCCTCTTTACTGTTTAATTTCAGCAGCTGGAGCGAGGCCTTTGCCCGTTGGGTGCAGATCTGGTTTTGCAATTTTCCCATGGCGCTGCTGTACCAGCTGTTTTTTGCCGGGCCGCTGGTGCGCTTCATTTTCCGCCTGCTGTTCAAAAAGCAGTTGGCGCGGCAGAACCAAAAGGCAGAATAAAAAAGAACCGCAGTGCGTGTGCATTGCGGTTCTTTTGTTTTTACGGTTTATTTTTTGCCTTGGCGGCGGGCTTTTTGTTTCCTTTGGTGCGCAGCACGATCATAAAGATCATGCCTACAATGCCGCCCACGACGTTCATCATCATATCCGTCATGGTATCGACCAAGCCAATATAGCCGTACTCGCCGTGGTACTTGGCCAGGTCAAACATGGCGGTCTCCGGCCCGGCTTTTGCCAGTTGCAGGTTGGTGCCGTGGAGGGTGTCCATGAGAAATTCGTAAAACTCCCACCCGGCGGCGATGGTCACGGCGAACATCAAACCGAATATTGCGGCCAGAGTCACGGCGCAGGGGCCTTTTTTGCGCTGAATGATCCGGGCAAAGTCAAAGCCAAAGGCGGCGCACACGAAGCCGGACAGCAGGTGCATAAAATCGTCAAAATGCGCCAGCTTGTCAAACAGCTCCAGGTAGGAGCCAAACACAATGCCGATAAAAATAATAATATTCAGCAGGGTTTGGGACAGGGGCGGCACTTCTTCAATAAACGAGCCGTTGCCGAAGATCTGAAACAGATCCCACAAATGGGTGAAAATAAAGCAAAATATGCTCTCAAACCCCATCACTGTATCGCCGTGGATAAAGGAATATCCGGCGCAGATGAGCATAGCCAAGCGCACCAGCAGCCAAAAGGCCAGTTGCACCTTGGGAATTTTGGAGATCGGGTCTTTTTTGATTTGATAGGCCATAATCGTCGTCCTTTTTTGTAATATCGCTCTTTATCATACCATAGATGCGCCAAAAGTCAAACCCGGGTTTATAAATTAAGTATAAAATCTTGGGGTCTTTTGTTGAGCCGGGGCGAGGGGTTTGCTATAATAGATGAACAGTAAGATGAAAAAGGAGCATTTTCATGATCGAATATACCACCAAGTATGATGTGCGCAAGACCATGTATCAGAAGTTCGCAGAATCTGTGGCCAAGCGCGGCGATAAACCCTGCTTTTACTATTATAACAACACCCTGACCTGGAACCAGGTGGCGGATCTGGTAGACGCCTGCGCCGCCGGTATGCTGGCAAACGGTGTGCGCAAGGGCGACCGGGTGATCATCTGCGCCCCCAATATGCCCCAGTGCATTGCCGCCATTTATGCGGTGAATAAGATCGGCGCCGTGGCCTCCATGCTGCACCCGCTGTCTGTGGCCAGCGAGGCCAAGTATGCGGTAGATTTGGTAGATGCCAAGTTTGCTTTTTGCTTTGATGTGTCAGAGAAGGCCTTTGCCGGTATGAACCTGACTTTGGTGAAGTGCAAAACCGCTTCTTACTTCCCCAAGACTCCTTATGGCTGGATCGCTAACGCCATGTATAAGAAGAAGATCAAGGGCAAGACCGCACCGGCTGTGGGGGTGACCCGCTTCTATGAGTGGTCGGACTTCTTAAAGCAGGGCCGGGCGTATATTGCCAAGAACGGCAACCCGGAACCGGCCACCGATCCCCAGGCCACCGCTGCCATTATGATGACCGGCGGCACTACCGGCAATCCCAAGGGCGTAATGCTCTCCAGCGAGGCTATCAACAACCTGTCCTATGAGCTGGTGGATGTGGTGGAGGACACCATTAAGATCGACCTGGACCCGGACCACGACGCCATGCTGACTGCGCTGCCGGTGTTCCACGGCTTTGGCTTTGCCCTGTGCATGCATGTGTCCATGTGTGTGGGTATGCCCCAGTCTCTGTGGCCCCAGTTTGACGCTAAAATGTGCTCAGATGCCATTCGCAAGTACCATATCAATTATGTTTTCGGCGTGCCGGACTTCTTTGAGAAGGTATACAAGGCCGGCTACCTGAAGGGCGTGGATATGAGCACTATGAAGCTCATCGGCTCCGGCGGCGATGTGGTGCCTTACTCCTTAACGGAGAAGATGGACCGACTGCTTCACGAGAACGGCTCCAAGTTCCACTTTGTGTCCGGCTACGGCCTGACCGAGTGCGTTACCGTGTGCAGCTTTACGGATCCTCGCCGCGAGGCGCCCCAGGGCTGTATCGGCGTGCCTACCTACAATATTGAAGTGATGACCGTAAAGCCCGGCACCACAGAGGAGGTAAAGGGCGAGGACGGCGAGCTGTGCGTTTACGGCCCCACCTTAATGCAGGGCTATTACCACGACCCGGAGGAGACCGCAAAAGTGCTGGTGAAGCACCCGGACGGCAAGGTTTGGCTGCACACCGGCGATATGTGCTTCATTGACGAAAAGGGCGATATTTACTACCGCCAGCGGCTGAAGCGGGTGTATAAGATCAGCGGCTACCTGGTGTATCCCTCCTTTATTGAGGAGAGCTACCGGGCCATGGCCGAGATCTATGACTGCTGCGTCATCGGCACCGGCGAGGAGGGCAAGACCCAGCTGAAGATGTTTGTGGTGCGCAACAAGAATTATGCCCACGACGATGAGGCCGCCCTGACAGAGAAGATCCACGAGTTTGGTGTGCAGAACCTGTCTAAATGGTCCGTGCCCCGGGAGATTGAGTACATTGACGCTTTGCCCCGTACCAAGATCGGCAAGGTAGACTTCAAAGTGCTGAAATAAAATCAAATCGATAAAAAGGACACCCGAGTGG
>OIYY01001575.1_pt1 | contig 11568 bp, 12 predicted proteins | sample 1588341 | NCBI WGS metagenome assembly OIYY01 (sample SAMN03283287) | human gut metagenome | biome: human-associated habitat; material: feces | host: Homo sapiens | place: Peru | collected 2012
GATTAACACATGGTATTGGATGGTGTGCACCACAACAAGGAGCATGTAAATTAACATTAAATGTAAAAGATGGAATAATCCAAGAAGCATTAATTGAAACAGTTGGATGTTCAGGAATGACACACTCAGCTGCAATGGCAGGAGAAATTTTAACAGGAAAAACAATATTAGAAGCATTAAACACAGACTTAGTATGTGATGCTATAAATACTGCTATGAGAGAATTATTCTTACAAATAGTATATGGTAGAACACAAACAGCTTTCTCAGAAGGAGGACTTCCAGTAGGAGCAGGACTTGAAGATTTAGGAAAAGGACACACATCACAAGTTGGTACAATTTATTCAAGTTCATTAAAAGGACCAAGATACTTAAATCTTGCAGAAGGTTACATAGTTGAATTAGGTTTAGATAAAGATGAACAAATTATTGGTTACAAATATGTTCATTTAGGAAAAATGATGGATAACATCAAAAAAGGAATTGATCCTAAAGAGGCAATTGAAAAAGCTTCTGGTACATATGGAAGATTTGATGAAGCAGTTAAGAAGATTGACCCTAGAGAAGAATAAAAATAAAAAATATAAAACCATAAATTAGAGGAGGAATAAAAATGGCAGTAACATTTGAAAGTTATGAAAGAAGAATAGACCAAATAAAACCAGTAATGGAAAAATACGGAATAAAAGATTTTGAAGATGCATTAAAAATATGCACAGACAAAGGATTCAACCCATACGAAATCGTAAAAGGAATTCAACCAATATGTTTTGAAAACGCAGCATGGGCATACACATTAGGAGCAGCAATAGCAATTAAAAAAGGATGCAACAAAGCATCAGATGCAGCTAAAGCAATCGGAGAAGGATTACAAGCATTCTGTATTCCAGGTTCAGTTGCAGACGACAGAAAAGTTGGATTAGGACATGGAAACCTAGCATCAATGCTATTATCAGAAGATACAAAATGTTTTGCATTCTTAGCAGGACACGAAAGTTTTGCAGCAGCTGAAGGTGCTATTGGTATAGCAAAATCAGCAAACAAAGTTAGAAAAGAACCATTAAGAGTAATCTTAAACGGACTTGGAAAAGACGCAGCACAAGTAATATCAAGAATTAACGGATTTACATATGTAAAAACAGACTTTGACTTCTTCACAGGAAAAGTAAATATAGTAGAAGAAATTAAATACTCAGAAGGTGAAAGAAGCCAAGTTAGATGCTATGGTGCAAACGATGTTAGAGAAGGTGTAGCAATAATGTGGTTAGAAGATGTTGATGTTTCTATTACAGGTAACTCAACAAACCCAACAAGATTCCAACATCCAGTTGCAGGTACATATAAAAAAGAAAGACTTGAAGCAGGTAAAAAATACTTCTCAGTTGCTTCAGGTGGTGGAACAGGTAGAACATTACATCCAGATAATATGGCTGCTGGACCAGCTTCTTATGGTATGACAGATACTATGGGAAGAATGCATTCAGATGCTCAATTTGCAGGAAGTTCTTCAGTACCAGCTCACGTTGAAATGATGGGATTAATTGGTATGGGTAATAACCCTATGGTTGGTGCTTCAGTTGCAGTAGCTGTTGCAGTAGAAGAAGCTATGAAATAGTTGATAATACTGAATTACAGTAATTTTATATAATATTAAAAAGAAACGTGGACAAAAACCAAAATACGGTTTTTACCACGTTTTTATTGATATTTTACATAAAATATGTTATCATATTGATGTAACTATTTTAAATTCAAGCATAAACACCGAAAGGAGAAGCGTCAATGAAAGATTTTGAAGAAATGATTACAGAAGTATTAAAGGAACGGAAAAAATTAGAAAAAGAACAGCAAGAGTTAGCAGAGAACATTATAGGCACAGCAATAAAAGAATTTGCAAATATTAGTGTGGAATCTGTTCATATTGAAATTGATAGTAGTAAAGACAATCAAATAGCAATTTATGCGGGAGAAAAGGAAAATGCACAGGTTACACATGTATGCAATGAAAACGAATTGTTTGATGTGGTAAGAGATATTTTATCATCAGAAGATGATAAAATAAATAAATACTTCGATATAGGCATGAATTCTGAAAGTATCTTACTAAGACTAAAATACAAAAAAGCTTGAACGAAGAAAGGAGGAAATATTCCTCCTTTTTTTGCTTATATAAGAAAATAAAATACCGAACAAAAATTTTATTTTTTTTGTAAAAAGTATTGACAAAATAAAAAAATAAATATAAAATAAGTACAACAAAAAACGAACAAGATTTTGTAAAACATAAATTTGTAAGGAGTGATATAAAATGAAAATAATGACAAAGAAAATTAACCTAAAAATAACAATAGAAGAAACAGCAGAAAGACATCCAGTGCCTGTATTAGGAACAGATTACAAAGTGAAAATAATATACAAAAATATCAAAGTTGCTGAACTAGATGTAGAAGATAAAATTATAAAAATATCACTACCAAACAAATATAAAAAAGCAAACAACGAGAGAATATTAGACATAGCAATAGACAAAATGTATGAACAAATAGCAAAAATAGAAGTAGAAAGAGCTATGGAAAAAACAAGAATATTATTAGGATTTGCACCAGAAGATTATGAAATTAGAAAAATGAGCGAAGAACTTGGAAGATGTGAAGAAAACAAAATAATGATAAATCCTGAAATAGTAAAATATGATAGAGAAGTAATAGATTATATAGTTTTACACGAATATTGTCATCTAAAATACAAAAGTCATTGCAAAAGCTTCATAAAAATGCTAGAAAAATATGAACCTAATTACAAAAAATATGAAAGAATTGTTTCTAATATATAGTAATTTAAACAAATATTGACTATAATATAGACAAATTAATTTTAAAAATTAAATTTAAATTTTATTCAAATTTTGTACCTTATAAGAGAGGAATGGTAGTAAAAATGAACAAATATTATTTTACATCAGAAAGTGTAACAGAAGGACACCCAGACAAAGTTGCAGATTTAATATCAGACAGTATATTAGACGAATATCTAAAACAAGATAAATATTCAAGAGTAGCAGTAGAAACATTTGTAACAGGAAACACCGTAACAATAGCAGGACAGGTAACATCAAAGGGAGAAGTTGATATAGAAAAAACAGTTAGACAAATAATTAAAAATATAGGATATGACAATGCAAATACAGACATGGATTATAGAACCTGTAAAATAGATGTGAATATTACAAAACAAAGTCCAGACATTGCATTAGGAGTAGATGTAGGTGGAGCAGGAGACCAAGGAATAATGTTTGGGTATGCATCAAATGAAACAGAAGAATATATGCCATATGCAATATCAATGGCACATAAATTAGCAAAAAAATTAACAGATGTACGAAAACTAAAAGAAATACCATATTTACGTCCAGATGGAAAAACACAGGTAACGGTGGAATATGAGAACAATAAACCAAAAAGAATAGAAACAATATTAATTTCAACGCAACATATGCCAGAGATAACAATGGAACAATTAAGAAAAGATATTATTGAAAAGATAATAAAAACAGTAATACCAGAAAAAATGATGGATGAAAATACAAAAATATATATAAATCCTACAGGAAGATTTGTAATAGGTGGGCCTCTTGGAGATACAGGACTAACAGGTAGAAAAATAATAGTAGATACTTATGGTGGATATGCTCGTCATGGAGGGGGTGCTTTTTCAGGAAAAGATGCAACAAAAGTAGACAGAAGTGGTGCATATATGTTAAGACACATTGCTAAAAATATAGTTGCAAATGGATATGCAGAAAAATGTGAAATACAAATTTCATATGCTATTGGTATGAAAGAACCTCTTTCTATATGTGTAAATACTTTTGGTACAGGTAAAAAATCAGACGAAGAATTAGCAAATATGGTAAGAAAAAAATTTGACTTAACACCAAATGGTATTATTGAATATTTAAAACTTAGAGAGCCTATTTATACTAAAACGACAAACTATGGACATTTTGGAAAATATAATTTAGAATGGGAAAAGATAAAAAGACTTTAAATATTTAAAGTCTTTTTATTATGATATAAATTTTATTTAATATAACAAAGTACAAAGAAATTTCCATTGACAAAAAAACGCAGAAATATTACAATAATGATAGAAAACAACACAAAAATAATCGGCTAGAAACACTTTCAAATTAATAAAAAGTAAACTATGAAAGGAAAAATTTATGAAAACAAAAGAAAATAGAATGAAAATAACATTAAAAACAATCATATATGCAACATTTGCATTTTTTGCGATACTATATGTAATAATGTTTTGCAAAATGTATTTTCCAATAAACAAATCATATGCAAAAGAAACAACAACAAATCCAGACAATGAAAGCAATACAATAAATGCAACAGAAAAAAATCAAGAAATAAGCCAAGCAAATAAAATAGATATAGAACAAATAATAAATCAAAATACAAATGATGGACAAACAGAACAAATAACAAAAAAAGAAGAAGTATTAGAATATTTGACAGAGTATAGAACAAACAAAGAAATTCCAAAAGGAATATCAGTAGTTATTCAAGAAGGAAGAGAAGGAAAACAAGAGCTTGCAATAAAAACAACATATGACAAGGAAGGAAAACTAATAAAAGAAGAACAAATTGGAGCAACAGTTACAAAAGCATCTGCAAATAAAATAATAGAAATTGGTGGTGCAAACTATACAAGTAATTATAAAATTAAAGTTGGAGACAAAATATATGTTACTTCAGACGAATTGGCGGTAAGATCTGAAGCAGATGAAGAAAGCAGGAAAATAACAACACTAAAAAAAGACAATGAATTAAAAGTACTAGAAATTGCTCAAAATTGGTATAAAATATCATATCAAAATATAACAGGGTGGGTTAAATCTGAATGTACAATCTATATAAACCCAAATTTAAGCGAAGAACAAAAACAAACAACAGCAGAATTAAAAACAAAAGCACAATTATTAGCAACACTTAATAAAAATATGCAATTAAATAAACCAAGTGGTTTGACATTAGATCAATTTAAAAAAATATTATCAGACAGCAAAGATACAAACAAAATATTTGAAAAAAATGCAGAATATTTTTATTACATAGAAAAACAATATAATATAAACGGCGTATTTGTTGCTTCCGTAGGAATACATGAAAGCGCATGGGGAACATCTAAAATAGCAATGCAAAAAAATAATTTATTTGGATATGGGGCATATGACTCAAATCCATATAATGGAGCATATAATTTCTCAAATTATTCAGAAAGCATAGATTTATTGGCTAGAGTTTTTGTTAAATATTATTTAAATCCAGCGAGTACAAGTATTTACGGTGGAGAAAAAGCAGTTGGAACATATTATAATGGTGCAACTTTGAATGGAGTTAATACAAAATATGCAAGTGATAAAAACTGGGCTAATGCTGTTTTCTCTCATATGCAGTATTTATATAATAAATTGTAAAATTTTTGTAAAATTCCTTGATATTTTTTTGAAGATATTGTATGATATATAGGTATAAAAAACGTAAAAAAATAAGTACTTTTAAGGAAATAAGAAAGGGGCTAAAATAATGAAAAAAACATTAACTATGATAATGGTGACATTAGTAGTATTCCTAGGGATGTTTACTTTTGCTAATAATGTATATGCAGAAGAAAAAGCAATTGACAATAAAACAGAAAGCCAATTAGTAGAAATAAAAGAGACACAAACAAAATCATTAGAGGACTATAAAGAAAAATATGGTTCAGACGCATATGGAACAGTTGCATATATTTTAAATATAGTTAGAATATATAGTATACCATTTTGCTTCTTAGGAATTGCAATAGGAGCTATACACCAATATGTAATAGGTATAAGAAAACTAGATACATTAGAAAAAGGTATGGGATTAATTGTAACATTCGTTACATTATTAATAATTTGCCAAATTTTACCACTAGCATTTGCAATGTTTGTAAAATTTGGAAGGGGGTAACAAATGAAAGTTTTATTTGCTGTAAGTAATGAAGAAATATCAGAATCAATTGTAAAAAGATATCAAAGAGAATATAAAGAAATAATTTCATATAAAAATGTTTATTACTTTAATGCAATATTAAAAGAATTACAAAAGGATAAAAACTATGATAGAATAGTAATAAGTGAGGAACTAGAGGCTTTTACTAATACACAATATACTCAAATAGACAAATTTATATTTGACAAATTAGATAGTATAAGTGACGAAGCTTCTAATCTTAGTGGCGAAGATATTCCAATAATTTTAATTTGTTCAGATAGAAGAGAAAAATCAGAAGAAATGTTAATAAAATTATTTGGAATTGGGATTTATAATGCTTTAATAGGAAACGACAGAAGCGTTGATAATGTTTGCAAGTTGTTAAATAAGCCACGATTAAAAAAAGATGCAAAAGCATATTATAAGATAGATTCAGAAGATGTATCTTATCAAGCAGAGAGTGAAAACGATGTTAGTGAAATTGAAATTCAAAATATTTTAGCTCATTATAAAAGATTAGGGAAAGATGAGAAAAGATATGTTGATAGCTTTGATACAATTGCATCACAATATAATGATGTTCAACTAAGAATAATATGTAAATTCTTACCACTAAATGTAAGAGCTGTACTTGAGGAAAAATCACCAAAATATCAACAAATTATTTCATTTAATAGTAAAGTTTCAGATAATTTAAGATCACAAACAATTAAGAAAGAAAAGAAAAATGAAGGAACAAGTGAGAAACTTTTAAATACAGAAAATAAAGAAAAAATTCTTTCTAAACCTGTCGTTATTCCTTCAGCTGTAAACATAAATAGTACAAAAAAATTATCTAGGACAAAAAATGAACCAAAGGAAACACAACAATATTCTTCAGTAAAACAGGTAAAAGAAGTTAGAAAAATAGGCCCAATGTTTGAAGAAGAAACAAATGCTGAAGCAATAAGAAATCATGAAAAAAATATTCAAGTACAAAAAGAAATGAAACAATCAGAGAAAACAGAAAAATTAAATGAAGAAGAAAATTTAAAAGAACAAGAAAATACTATAGCTGTTGAAGAACCTAAAAAGAGAAGAGGAAGACCTAGAAAAAATCCATTACCAGAGGAAAATGTGGTAGAAAAACCAAAAAGAGGAAGAGGAAGACCTAGAAAAAATCCATTACCAGATGAAAATCAAGAAAGAATAGAAAATATAGAACAAGATGATTCTACGGTATTACCTGGATTTAATGATGTAGAGGAAAATGAAGATGCAATTTTACCGGGATTTGAAGAAACAAAAAAAGAAGAAAGTACTGTTTTACCTGGTTTGGAGGAAACAGAAAAAGAAGAAGATACAGTATTACCAGGCTTTGATGAACAAGAAACAGAAAAAGAAGATACTATATTGCCAGGATTTGAACAAGAAGAAAGCAATACATTACCAGGAGTTGAAAATACAAATAACTTTTCTAGATTTGAAAATGCAAATTCAAATGTATTACCTGGTTTAGAAGAAAAACAAGAAGTACCAGATGTAGATATCTCTAACTTATTAACATCAGACAAAAAAGTTGCTTGTTTTATAGGTACAACAAAAAATGGAACATCATTTATAGTTAATAATTTAGCAGAAATAACATCAAATAAGGGAATAGATACAGCCATTTTAGATACTACTAAAAATAGAAATTCTTATTATATATATACAAAAAACGAGGAAGACCTAAGAAAAATAGCCATGGACAGTATTAGCAATTTAGTACAAGGAACAGCAAATGGAATACAAGTTAATAAAAACTTAACTGTATATACATCATTACCTGACGAAACGGAAGGAATTGAAAATGCAGGAGCAATTTTACAAACATTATTAAGAAAGCATTCTTTAGTATTAATAGACTGTGATTTTAAAACACCAATAGAATATTTTAATAAAGCACAAGAAATATACTTAGTTCAATCATTTGATATATTGACAATACAACCATTAACAGCTTTTTTAAGAGACTTAAAATCTAAAAATGTATTAAGTGAAAATAAATTAAAAATAGTTTTAAATAAGGCAATAAAACTTAGAGGCGTAAATGATAAAACAATTATCGGTGGAATGGCATATTATAATGATCCAGCAATGTCTTTTATGACAGAACTTTTCGATAAAAATGTAATAAGATATATAACAGTACCTTTTAGTGAAGAAGTTTATACAAAATATATGGAAAATGTTATAAATTGTGAGGTATCAGTAAAAGGATATCCTAAAAATATGGTACAGGTATTAAATGAATTAGCTAATGTTGTATATCCACTTGTTTCAGGAAAATCAACATATGTACCACCAAAAGTTGAAAGAAATGGATTTACACCTAGCATGAATTCTACATTAGACCAAATGAAAAAAAGATATTAAAAATTATAACAATAGGAGGAAAAATAGTGTTAATAGTAATAGTTATTATACTAATTGTAGCGGTATTAGGATTAATATTATATAACTTTAATATTCATAAAAAAATACAAACATATAAAAATATCAATCAAAAAATTAATAATTTATCTGTTGTACAAAATTTTATGAGTGCTATAGGAGAAACATCTACAGTTGACGAAAAAATAAAGAAGATTAATGATATTTTGATAGAAAAATATGAAATAAAGTATTCTACAATTGTTGTTTTCAATGGAGCTGAATATGAAATAAAAGCATCAAATGTAGACGAAAAACACTGGGATGCTTTAAAATCTTTGCAAGATATAGATATGTTTAAAGACAGTATTGCTCAGGCAACTCCTAAATATGTTACTGTGAACAATGACCAAGAGAGATTACCATATCAAAAAATGGAATTTGGTAGAGCAAAATCTGCAATATTTTTCCCTTTATATATAGACAACGTTTATATTGGATATTGGATAATAGAAAGTGGAACACCACATGATTTTGATAATGTTGACACAACAGTTTTGGAAGTAATAAAAGACAATATTGTGTCAGTTCTAAAAACTGTTGTATATCAAAAAACTCTAGAATCTATTGTAAGAAAGGACTTGTACTCAGGCTTATATTCTGAAGAATATTTATATGGTGATGGAAGAAAAGTTATAGACCAATACACAACATCAACAATTTGTATGCTGAAAATTACTAATTTGGAAGAAATTAACCATAATTGTTCAAGAGAACTAGGAAATGAAACTGTACAAAAAGTAAGTGCGTATATTAAAAATAATATATCAAAACAATATATCTTTGTAAGATATATGGGACCTAAATTTGTTATAGCGTTTTCAGGTGTTGATATAGATTCAGTGGCAGGATATATAAACGATTTAAAGGAAAAAATAGAAAGTACAAAAATAGAAGATCAAGAAAATGAAGAAGTTTTTGCATATCCAATACTGAATTTTGCTATATCTACATATTACAAAGGAACAGGATTAGAAGAAATCTTGAAAAAACAAGAAGATTATTTAGATAATTGTGATTCAAATGAAAGTGATATTACAAATATATAATAAAATAAAACTATATTTTTTTAGGAGGTATAAGCAATGGATTTTGATAAAACAATGAGCTTTCAAGTTGAAAGAGAAGAAAATACAAAAGCAAAAGAAATATTGAAAGAGGTATATGAGGCTTTGACAGAAAAAGGATATAATCCAATCAACCAAATTGTTGGATATATATTATCTGGAGACCCTACATATATAACTAGTTACAATGATGCAAGGAATAAAATAAGAACAATAGAAAGAGACGAATTATTGGAAAAAATGGTAAAAAGTTATATAGGACTTGATTTAGAAGATTAAAAATATCTAAATATATATGGATGCCTATAAGAAGGAATAAAGTATGAGAAAATTAGGAATAGACTATGGTGATGCACGAGTAGGAATTGCAATAACAGATCCGCTTAATATTACGGCACAGGGATTAGAAACAATTCAAAGAAATAATTCAGATAAAGTGGTATTACGAAGATTAGACGAGATACTTGAAAAATATGAAGTAGATACTTTGGTTGTCGGTATGCCATACAATTTAAAAGGTGAAAAAACTGTTAGAGCAGAAAAAACAGAACAATTTATACATAAATTGAGGTGCAAATATAACAAATTAAAAATAGAAATCATTGATGAAAGATTAACAACAGTTGCAGCTCATAAGACTATGAATTTTTTAGATATCAATAAGAATAAAAAACGTGATATTGTAGATACTATATCTGCGGTATATATTTTGGAAACATATATTAATAAAAAATAATATTTTTATTAAACTGTAACTTAAATAAAGATGAAAAAATAAAAATTTAAAAAAACAGTTGCAAAAAATTATAAAATACGATATTATAATGATAATAAATTTGAAAGGAGAATTATATTATGGACGAAAACTTTGAAGGAGAAGAATTAGATAACATAGTTATACTAAATGACGAGGACGGAAACGAAGTAAAATTTGAATTCTTAGATTTAATAGAATTAGATGACGAAGAATATGTTGTATTATTACCTGTAACAGAAGAAGGAGAAGAAGACGAAGGAGAAGTAGTAATACTAAAAGTAGAAGACAATGATGATGAAGACTCTGAAGAAGAATCATATGTAAGTGTAGAAGATGAAGATACATTAAACAAAGTATTTGAAATATTCAAAGATAAATTTAAAGATGATTTTGATTTTGTAGATTAATTTTTTAAAGAATAGGGCGGATACATTCCGTCCTTTTGTTTTGAGGGGGAAAGGGTATGAAGAAATTTTCAACATATTTATTAGTAATGTTTATGATAGTATTCTGGATTTTAAGAATTATTATAACATTAGCATCACAACTGGGAAAAAGCTTTATGGGAATAGTTCCAATGAATGAAACATTTGAGATTGTAATATTATTTGCCACATTGGTGTGTGTGGTTTTAATTGCAAAAAGAAAATTAATAGGAAGTTTATTATATATTGTTTTACATGCAGTTTATTTTGGGGCAGATGTAACAAGTAAATTAGGCATGTTAGCACGTAATGAACAATTGACTTTAGCACAAAGCACGGAGTTTATGTTTTCTATGATAGGTATAATACTACCTTTAGCAGTTTTGCTTGACTTATTATTAGATAAAAATAGAAAGTTGAATCCTAAAGATAAAAAAACAGATTGGTTTTATCAAAATGAACAGTTTGATAGAAAATTAGATGATAGAGCAGATAAAAATAATTATAGAACTATGTAAAGATTACGGTTTTAATATTAATATATCAACATTTAATGTGAATTTATAAAATTACTTATTTAACTGTAACTACAAAGAGAAAAAGCAAGTGATTTGTTGAAAATTACTTGCTTTTATGTTAAAATATAGTAGTGAATTAATAAAAAAGTTTTTAAAATAAAAAGGTGAGAAAATAATGGATATGTATCAAAAAAGATAAATTAGAGCAGAAAAGAAAAAAGATGATAGTTAAAAAAGTTTTCTATCAGTCGGAATTAACTGATAGAGAACGACTTATATAAACTCTCTTAAAAAACCTTATTTTATAAGGCTTTT
>OIYY01001585.1_pt1 | contig 11488 bp, 6 predicted proteins | sample 1588341 | NCBI WGS metagenome assembly OIYY01 (sample SAMN03283287) | human gut metagenome | biome: human-associated habitat; material: feces | host: Homo sapiens | place: Peru | collected 2012
GTTGCCATCCGACATCTTGCCGTGGTAGATGATGACATAGTTGCCGTAGCCGCCGCTGGACCAGCCCGCCACCTGCACATAGCCGCTGGCTGCGGCATAGATGGGCGTTCCGGCGGGGGCCGCAAAGTCGATGCCGGCGTGGAGCTTGTTCACGCCCGTCACCGGGTTCTTGCGCCAGCCGTACTCGCTGGAGATGCGGGTATAGCTTTTGAGCGGGCAGATGAAGCCGGTGAAGCTCAGCTGCGGTTTGGCCGCAGCCGCCTGGGCGATGAGCTTCTGGATCTCCTTCTTGACCGCCTCATAGTTCATCTCATCCGACTCAATGGCTGCCTGCGCATCCTTCTGGGCCTGCTGAGCCTCGGCTGCGCTCATCTTGGCGGCAGCGACGCTGGAGTTCAGCTCCTTCTGCTTTGCGCTCATCTGGTTGTTTTGTGCATCCAGATCTGCCTTTTTGCTCTGCAGGTCTGCCTTCTGCGTCTTCAGCTCGGTTCTCTGTTCTTCGAGCTGGAGCTTGTCGTTTTCCAGCGCTTCCTTCGCGTTGCGCATATTGGTCAGGATCTCGGTATCCTTGACCGAGATATCCTGCAATGCTTCATTGAAGGTCAACAGCTCATACAGGTTGGTGACCGAGGAGAGCATCGCCACGCTGCCGCCCTCCCGCAGCTCCTGCATGGCGGCCATGTGGCCCTTGAAGGCGCTCCACTGGGCGTCGATCTCGCCCTGCTTGGCGGCGATCTCCTCCTGCTTGGCGGCGATCTCCTGCTCTTTGGCGGCGATCTCCTGCTCCTTGAGGCCGATGCTGTTCTGCACCTGGGCGATCTGCGTTTTGAGCACACTGATCTGCCCCTGGACCACCGTGACCTTTTCCTTCAGTTCGGATTCCAGAGCCTTGGCAGCCTGTTCCTTCTTTTTGGCGTCGGACAGCTCTTTTTTGTGCTGCTCGATGGATTGGCTCAGCTTGTTCAGCTTGTTCTGCAGGCTGGACATGCTGGTCGCCGCCGCGGCCGGGTAGACCGAAACGGTCAGCAGCAGGCAGGCCATGGCCAGAAACAGGCTGGCCGCCCGCATCGCACGGCCGGGGTGGCGGCTGGGTCTTGCGTGGGCGGGGCGGTGATACAGCCGGAACCCGGCCGAATGTTTTGCTTTCATCGCGGTCTCCCCCTTCGCTTACACATTCAGGTGCTTGCGGATGGAGAACATGCTGCCCAGACCGCCGATGAGCGCACCCGCCGCCAGACTGTAGAGCAGGATCGTCTGCCAGACGTTCTCCACCGGAACGAGGGCCGCACCCATGAGCATCTCCCACAGGCCGCCGAAGGTGCCGGATACCTGCACGACGTAGTAGTAGCCGCCGATACTCGCCGCCGAGGCGATCGCGCCGGAGATGAGGCCCATGGTCAGGCCCTCGACGAAGAAGGGCAGCGTGACCATGGCATTGGTCGCGCCCACATACTTCATGATCTCGATCTCCCGCCGCCGGGCGAAGACGCTCAAGCGGATGGTGCTTCCCACCGTGATGATGCTGACTGCCATCAGGACGAGGATGACGATCTGCCCGCCCTTGGTCACGGCCCGCTGGATCTCCACGAAGGTTTGCGTCATCTCCACCGGCGCCGAGACGCTGTACACGCCGGGGATGGTCTGGAAGGTCTGGCTGATGGAAGCCATCTGGCTGAGGTCGCTCAGCGAGACCCGGTAGTTGGCCTTGAAGGGGTTGTCGTTTTCAAATTCGTCCAGCAGGGAGGCATAATCCGACAGGAAGCCTTTGTAGGCATTCAGGGTGTCCTGCTTGGACATGAACTGCACCCCGCTGACGCCGGGGGTGGCGGTGATGCGTTCGCCCACAGCGGCGGTGGTGGCATCGTCGGCCTCCGGGTCCACGAAGACGACCATCTCGTTCTGCTGGCCCAGATAGTTGACCATGCTGTCCACATTGACCTCGGCCAGATTTGCAAAGGTGTTCAGCGTCATGCAGACGCTCAGGGAAGCGATGCAGGCAATGGTCATGGCCCAGTGCTTGCCCAGGTTGCGCACACCGCGCCGGGTCAGGAATGCAAAGGCGGAAGGTTTCATACCAGTGCCTCCTTTCCAGTCTCCAGTGTGATCTCGCCGGTCTCCTCCAGGCTGTCCAGCGGCAGAGCCAGATCCGGCTCTGCCTCCCGGTCGGCCGGGATGTCGGAGACGATGCGGCCATCCTTCAGGGTCACGACCCGCCGGTGGAAGCGGTGGACCAGCTCGTGTTCGTGGGTGACGACCAGCACGGTGATGCCCATGCCGCTCACCCGCTCCAGAAGTTCCATCATCTCAAGGCTCAGTTCGGGGTCGATGTTGCCGGTGGGCTCGTCCGCGATGACGAGCTTGGGCGCATGCGCCAGTGCGCGGGCTACGGCCACGCGCTGCTGCTCGCCGCCGGAGAGGAACTCCGGGTAGACGTTGGCCTTGTCTTCCAGATGGACCAGCTCCAGCATGTAAGGCACACGCTCCTTGATCTGCCTGCGGCCGATGTTGGTCACGTGCATGGCGAACGCGATGTTCTCATAGACCGTCATGGTGGGGATGAGGCGGAAGTCCTGGAAGATGATGCCCATCTGACGGCGCAGATAGGGGATCTTGTGGCGGCGGATCTTCGCAACGTCCTTGCCGTTCACCAGGACACGGCCCTGGCTGGCCTTCTCCTCCCGGAGGATGAGTTTGAGCAGGGTGGATTTGCCTGCGCCGGAGTGGCCCAGCAGGAAGACGAACTCGCCGTCGTCCACATGGAAGTTGATGTCCTCCAGCGCGGGCTTCGTACCCTTTTTATATTGCTTGGAAACATGTTCAAAGTCGATCATCAGTTTAATTGCTCCTGACGTAGTTATTTGGTCAGTACCCAAAAAGAACCGGCCAGCATCGGTTGCGAGCGGCCGGTTCCAGCGCCGGCGGCTTTGTGCCGCACAGCGAACATCAATATTTGGCCGGGTTGTTGGACAGGTACTTCTTGACCATCAATGCTACCTTGAAGACGATAGCGTCGTCGAACTCACGCAGGTCCAGGCCGGTCAGCTTTTTGATCTTTTCCAGACGATACACCAGCGTATTGCGGTGGACGAACAGGCCGCGGCTGGTCTCAGAAACGTTCAGGTTGTTCTCGAAGAAGCGCTGGATGGTGAACAAAGTCTCCTGATCCAGGCTCTCGATGCTGCCCTGCTTGAACACTTCGCGCAGGAACATCTCGCACACAGTGGTGGGCAGCTGGTAGATCAGGCGGGCGATGCCGAGGTTGTCGTAGCGGATGATCTGCTTCTCGGTATCGAAGACCTTGCTCACCTCCATGGCGATCTGGGCCTCCTTAAAGGAGGTAGCCAGATCCTTCACATTGGAGATGGGGGTGCCGATGCCCACGACTGCCTTGATGTAATGCTCGCCGGACAGGGTGTCCACGATGCTGGCCGCCAGCTTTTCCATATCGGTGCGGTCGATGCCCTTGCGGATCTCCTTGACCAGAACGGTGTCGGTCTCGCTGATGTTGAAAACGAAGTCCTTCTGCTTATCGGGGAACAGGCTGCTGACGACATCGTAAGCGGAGATATCGCCGCCGCTGGTCACGCGCACGATGAACACGACGCGGGAAACGTCGGTGGCAAAGTGCAGCTCTCTGGCCTTGGCGTAGATATCGCCGGGCAGGATGTTGTCCAGCACCACATTCTTGATGAAGTTGGACTTGTCGAACTTTTCATCGTGATACTGCTTGATGCTTTGCAGGCTGATGGACAGCACCGCCGCGAACTGACCGGCGGTCTCGTCCGCGCCCTCCACGAAGACAGCGTAGTCGTTGTGCTTGGCGCTGGAGAACTGCTGATAGGTGTAGCCATCCCGCACAAAACGGTCGCCCGCTGTCAGGCGCTCCGCCATAAAGCCTTCGCGCACTTCTCCGATCAGATTCAGCTCCGAGCAGGAGATCACTGCACCGGTCTCATCCACCACGCCGACCACACGGTCGATTGCGTCTTTCATCTGGTAGATCACGCTCTGGAATACTCTATTGGCCATAAATGGATACCCCTTTTCCTCTTTTGTGCAAGCCGCAGGGGCGAGATTGTGATTTTTAACAATTTCGCCGCATTACATTATCTATTTTACACAAAAGAATTTACTTTTGCAACATATTTCACCAAAAAATTTTTATTTTTCTTGTTGAAATTATCTTTCAGGGGTCTGACACGGCCTAAAAAGCGCCTTTTTGCGTGGTTCTTATCTGTATTTTACCGGGAAATTGTGATGTTTTTTTGAAAATGGGGTGAAAAGCCGACCCCTTCAGCCGGTAATTTCTGCCACTTCAGCGTCCGAAAGCTCCCGCCACTGCCCCGGCGCAAGGGCCGCATCCAGCGCAAGGCCGCCGATGGCGTCCCGGTGCAGGGCGTTGACCCCCGCGCCGTAAACGCCGAACATCCGCTTGATCTGGTGGTAGACCCCCTGTTTGAGCAGCACCCGTACCGTCAGGCCGTCGGGCGTCAGGGGCTCCACCTCGGCGGGGGAAAGTGCCGTGCCGTCCGCCAGGGTGACGCCCGCCGCAAAGCCCGCTTTCATTTCAGCGGTCAGCGGCGTGTCCAGCGTGACGGTGTAGGTCTTGGAGACATGGCGCTTCGGGGCCAGGATGTCGTGGGCAAAGCCGCCGTCATCCGTCAGCAGCACGAAGCCGGTGCTGGTCTTGTCCAGCCGCCCGGCCGGGAACAGTTCCCGCCGGGGGTAGGCGTCGCCCAGCAGGTCCACGACGGTGGTGTCCCGCTTGTCGGTGGAGGCGCTGACCACACCTTCGGGTTTGTTCAGCATGATGTAGACGAACTTCTGGTACGCCAGCGGTCTTCCTTCCACGGCCACCACATCCGTCTCCCGGAGCTGGGTGTCCCCTTTTTTGCAGAGCGTGCCGTTCACGGTCACTTTCCCCTTTTGCAGCAGCGTCTTCGCCTCGCTCCGGGTGCACTGGGCCGTCTCGGCCAGATATTTATCCAATCGCATGGGTTCTCCTTGTTTCCCTCTCCGTCATCGCTCCGCGATGCCAGCTCTCCCGAAGGGAGAGCCTTTGGCAGACCGGTAAAGCCTGCGCGGAACGAAGATGGCCTGATCTTCCATAAAGCAATGGGCTCCGCTGTCTCGATCAACAGCATCTCGAAGGTTGCTGTCAATGAGAACGGAGCCCACGTGCTTACGTTATAAACGGCTTTCTCAGTCTGTTTCCACTTTTTACACGCTCAACGAAGCATGCTGCTCGATCGCATCGGGGTTGGCGTCAAAGATGGGCTTGAGGATGTGGGCGATGAACTCCTCCACCTGCTGGGGAGCGCGGCCCACAAAGTTTTCGGGCACCAGACCGGCCACGATCTCCTCTTTGGTCAGGCCAAAGGCAGGGTCTGCGGCGATGCGGTCCACCATATCGTTGGGCAGGCCCTCTTCCTTGACCTGCTTGCCCGCGGCAATGGCATGCTGGCGCAGGCGCTCGTGCAGCTCCTGACGGTTGCCGCCCTTTTCCACGGCCTGCATCATGATGTTCTCGCTGGCCATGAAGGGAAGCTCCGCCATCAGACGGCTGCGGATGACCTTGGGGTAGACCACGATGCCGTCGGTGACGTTCAGCATGATGTTCAGGATGGCGTCTGCCGCCAGGAAGCCCTCAGCCATGGCAACGCGCTTGTTGGCGCTGTCGTCAAGGGTGCGCTCGAACCACTGGGTGCCGGTGGTGAAGCTGGGGTTCAGCACGTCCACCATCAGATAGCGGCTCAGTGCGCAGATGCGCTCGCAGCGCATGGGGTTGCGCTTGTACGGCATGGCGGAGGAACCGATCTGGTTCTTCTCGAACGGTTCTTCCATCTCCTTGAAGTTGGCCAGCAGGCGCAGGTCGGTGGCGAACTTCATGCAGCTCTGAGCAATGCCAGCCAGCGCGTTGAGGATGAAGGAATCCACCTTGCGGCTGTAAGTCTGGCCGGAGACCGGGATGACGGCTTCGGGGTCGAAGCCCATCTCCTCGGCAATGGAAGCATCCACGGCACGGATCTTATCCGCGTCGCCCTTGAACAGCTCCATAAAGGAAGCCTGGGTGCCGGTGGTGCCCTTGACGCCGCGCAGCTGCAGCACAGCCAGACGATGATCGATCTCCTGCAGGTCCATCACCAGCTCATTGGCCCACAGGGTCACGCGCTTGCCCACGGTGGTGGGCTGAGCGGGCTGGCAGTGGGTGTAGGCCATGCAGGGCATGTCCTTGTACTCCTCGGCAAAACGGGCCAGCTTGGCCAGCACACCGATGAGCTTTTTGCGGATGAGCTCCAGACCCTGACGCATCACGATGATGTCGGTGTTGTCGCCGACGTAGCAGCTGGTCGCGCCCAGATGGATGATGCCTGCCGCCTTGGGGCACTGCTGGCCGTAGGCGTAGACATGGCTCATGACGTCGTGGCGGACCAGCTTCTCGCGGGCAATGGCGACATCGTAGTTGATATCGTCCACATGGGCTTCCAGCTCCTCCACCATTTCGGGGGTGATGTTGGTCAGGCCCTGCTTCATCTCTGCGCGGGCCAGCGCCACCCACAGACGGCGCCAGGTGCGGAACTTGTTGTCATCCGAGAAGATGTACTGCATCTCATCGGAGGAATAACGGGTGGAAAACGGGCTGATATAGCGGTCATGCTGAGACATTAAGGTTTCCTCCTGAAAACAACTCCCTCAGTCACGCTTCGCGTGCCAGCTCCCTCAACAAGGGAGCCTTTTGGCCCCCTCCCAGAGGGGGCTGTCGCCGCAGGCGGCTGGGGGAGTTTTCTTATATCATACCATCAAATCTTGAAATAGTCTACGCCGCCCTCAAAGATCGGCTGGTACTTGTCACCAGTGACGTTCTTGTACAGGTACTCGCCGCTGCGCTCGGAGTGGCCCATCTTGCCGAAGACGCGGCCGTCCGGGCTGGTGATGCCCTCGATGGCGAGGACCGAGCCGTTGGGGTTGTAGCGCTGATCCATGGTGGGCTGGCCGTCCAGATCCACATACTGCGTGGCAACCTGGCCGTTCCGGACCAGCTCGTCCAGCACGTTCTGCGGAGCCACAAAGCGGCCCTCGCCGTGGCTGATGGCCACGGTGTGCTCATCGCCCACAGCACAGTTGCTCAGCCAGGGGCTGCCGGTGGAGGCAATGCGGGTGCGGACCAGCATGCTCTGATGGCGGCCGATGGTGTTGAAGGTCAGGGTCGGGTCATAGCTGGTGATGGGGCGGATATCGCCGTAGGGCACCAGACCCAGCTTGATGAGGGCCTGGAAGCCGTTGCAGATGCCCAGCATCAGGCCGTCGCGCTTCTGCAGCAGCTCACGCACTGCCTCGGTGACAGCGGGGTTGCGGAAGAAGGAGGCGATGAACTTGGCACTGCCGTCCGGCTCGTCGCCGCCGGAGAAGCCGCCCGGCAGCATGACGATCTGGCTCTCGCCGATGGCCTTGACCAGTGCTTCACAGCTGGCGGTGACGTCCGCCGGGGTCAGGTTGCGAATGACCAGGATCTCCGGGTCGGCACCGGCGCGCGCAAAGGCATGGGCGGTGTCGTACTCGCAGTTAGTGCCGGGGAAGACCGGGATGATGACCTTCGGCTTTGCCACGCCGATCTTGGGCGCAGCGGCGGGAGCTTCAAGCCGGCCGTTGATCTTGTCCACATTGGCACCGGCCTTGCGGTAGGGGTAGACCGGCTCCAGCTTGGACTCCCAGATCTCCTGCAGCTCGGCCATATCCAGCGTTTCGCCGCAGCACTCGAAGGTGTAGTCCTTGGTGGTCTCGCCCAGCAGCTCACCGGCAGGCGAATCGGACACCATTTCCAGCACGATGGAGCCGTACATGGGCGCAAACATCTCCGCCGTGGTCTTGTCGGACATCATCTTGAAGCCGATGCGGTTGCCCAGACCCATCTTGAACAGAGCCTCAGCCAGACCGCCGTAGCCCACCGAGCAGGCAGCGGCGACCATACCCTCTTCGATGAGCTGCTCGACCATCTTGTAGTTGGCCTTCAGCGAGAAGAAGTTGGGGCAGCCGGTCTCCGGGTCCAGAATGGGCCGCACCAGCACGACGGTGCTTTCCGGCTTCTTGAACTCGGTCGAGATCACCCGGCCAGCCTTGCCGATGGCCGTCGCGAACGAGACGAGCGTGGGCGGCACATCCAGCTGCTCGAAGGAGCCGGACATGCTGTCCTTGCCGCCGATGGAGGCGATGCCAAGGCCTATCTGGGCATCCAGTGCGCCCAGCAGAGCGGCCAGCGGCTTGCCCCAGCGCTCCGGCTTGGAGCCCAGGCGCTCGAAGTATTCCTGGAAGGTCAGGTAGGCATCCTCATAGCGGAAGCCGGAGGCGACCAGCTTGGTCACGCTCTCGACTACAGCCATCCGGGCACCCACATACTGGTTGGCGCTCATCAGGTAGGGGTTGTAGCCCCAGGCCATGCCGGAGCAGGTGGTGGTCTCGCCGTCCACGGGCAGCTTTGCCACCATGGCGTTCTGCGGGGTCAGCTGGTGTGCGCCGCCGAAGGGCATCAGGACGGTGGCGGCACCGATGGTGGAGTCGAACCGCTCGGACAGGCCCTTCTTGCTGCACACGTTCAGGTCGCCCACCATGTTCTTCATCTTCTGGGCGAAGGTGATGCCGGACCACTGGGGCTGCCAGACGGTGCCCTGCTCCACATGGACGTTCTGGTGCTTCTCTGCACCGTTGGAGTTCAGGAACTCGCGGCTGATGTTGACGATGGACACCCCGTTCCACACCATGTTCAGGCGCTTTTCCTCGGTGACCTTGGCCACGGGAGTCGCTTCGAGGTTCTCCTCGGTGGCGATGGCGATGAACTTGTCCACATCCTCCGGGGCAAGGGCCACGGCCATGCGCTCCTGGCTCTCGCTGATGGCCAGCTCGGTGCCGTCCAGACCGTCATACTTCTTGGTGACCTTGTTCAGGTCGATGTACAGGCCGTCGGCCAGCTCGCCGATGGCAACGGAAACGCCGCCCGCACCAAAGTCGTTGCAGCGCTTGATCATCTTGCAGGCGTCCTCGCGGCGGAACAGACGCTGGAGCTTGCGCTCGATGGGGGCATTGCCCTTCTGGACCTCGGCACCGCAGTGGTCGAGGCTGCCCAGATTGTGGGCCTTGGAAGAGCCGGTGGCACCGCCGATGCCGTCGCGGCCGGTGCGGCCGCCCAGCAGGACGATGACATCGCCGGGAGCCGGGCATTCGCGGCGGACGTGGGAAGCGGGGGTCGCGCCCACGACGGCGCCGATCTCCATCCGCTTGGCCACATAGCCGGGGTGATAGATCTCATCGACCTGGCCGGTGGCAAGGCCGATCTGGTTGCCGTAGGAAGAGTAACCGGCGGCAGCGGTCGTCACCAGCTTGCGCTGGGGCAGCTTGCCGGGCAGTGTCTCGCTGACGGGCTTGAGCGGGTCGCCCGCACCGGTCACGCGCATGGCCTGATAGACGTAGCTGCGGCCGGACAGCGGGTCGCGGATGGCACCGCCGATGCAGGTGGCTGCGCCGCCGAACGGCTCGATCTCGGTGGGGTGGTTGTGGGTCTCGTTCTTGAAGAGGAACAGCCAGTCCTCATCCTTGCCGTTGACGTCACACTTGATCTTGACGGTGCAGGCGTTGATCTCCTCGGACTCGTCGAGGTTCTTCAGGATGCCCTGCTTCTTCAGCTCCTTGGCACCGATGGTGGCCAGGTCCATCATGCAGCGGGGCTTCGTGGTGCGGCCCAGATCCTCGCGCATGGCCATGTAGCGGTCAAAGGCCTCCTGCACCACAGCATCGTCGATCTGCACATCGTCCAGGATGGTGCCGAAGGTGGTGTGGCGGCAGTGGTCAGACCAGTAGGTGTCGATCATCCGGATCTCGGTGATGGTGGGGTCCCGGTGCTCACCGCGGAAATAGTCCTGGCAGAACCGGATATCGCCCAGGTCCATGGCCAGACCCTTTTCCTCGATGAACTTCTTCAGGCCCTCTTCGTCCAGCTCGTTGAAGCCGTCCAGCACCGCCACGGAGCTGGGGATGGGGTACTCCATCTTCAGGGTATCCTTCTTTTCCAGGCTTGCCTCGCGGGCCTCCACCGGGTTGATGACATACTTCTTGATCTCCTCCACCTGCGCCTCGGTCAGGCTGCCCTGCAGCAGATAGACGCGGGCCGAGCGGACGAGCGGGCGCTCGCCCTGGCTGATGAGCTGGATGCACTCGGCAGCCGAGTCGGCGCGCTGGTCGAACTGGCCGGGCAGATACTCCACAGCAAAGGACACGCCCTCAAACTGAGGCAGCGCGTCGTAGGTGTCATCCACCGGCGGCTCGCTGAACACGGTGGATGCGCACTGCTGGAACAGTGCCTCGTCGATGCCCTCCACGTCGTAGCGGTTGAGCAGGCGCAGACCGGTCAGGCCGGACACGCCCAGCAGCGACACCAGTTCATTCTTCAGTCCCTCGGCTTCCACGTCGAAGCCGGGTTTCTTTTCCACATAGATACGATATACCATAGGAATTTATCCTCTCTTTCAGTGACTCACCCTCTCCGTCAGCGCTGACGCGCTGCCACCTCTCCCAAAGGGCGAGGCATTGGCAGGACGGTCTTGAAACTGCTGGATGAATCACGCTTTATTTAACCCAAACGTTCGGGCTCCGCGACAGAGGTCAGCAACTGCTGCCAATCGGGACAGGGCCCCGCTGCATGAGAGCCACCGGCGACAACGCGCAGACCTGCCCGATATGCCAATGGCTCTCCCTCCGGGAGAGCTGGCGCGCAAGCGCCTGAGAGGGCTTACCCTTCTGCGATCGCCTTCAGTGCCCGCAGACCGATATCCGTCCGCTTGTGCAGCTTTTCGAAGGAGATCTTCTCGGCTGCCGCATAAGCCTGGGTGACGGCGGCGGTCAGCCGGGGTGCCGTAGCGGTGACGCCCAGCACACGGCCTCCGTTGGTGACGAGGGTGCCGTCCTCGGTGATGGCCGTGCCGGAGTGGTAGACGGTGATGTTCTCCTCCCCTGCCAGCTGGCCGTTGGTCAGGCCGGAGATGGGCTTGCCCTTTTCATACTGGACGGGATAGCCGCCGGAAGCCAGGATGACGCAGGCGGCGGCACCGTCGGAGAACCGGACCTCGGTGTCGGCCAGCGTACCATTGGTGCAGGCCGTCATGATCTGCAGCAGGTCGCTCTCCAGCAGCGGCAGCACGACCTGCGTTTCCGGGTCGCCGAAGCGGCAGTTGTACTCGATGACCTTCGGGCCGTCCGGGGTGAGCATGAGGCCGAAGTAGAGGCAGCCCTTGAAGGGGCAGCCCTCGGCGTTCATGGCCTGGATGGTGGGCAGGAAGATCTTCTCCATGCACTCGGCAGCGATGGCCGGGGTGTAGTAGGGATTCGGGGCCACAGTGCCCATACCGCCGGTGTTCAGACCGGTGTCGTGGTCGTTAGCCCGCTTGTGGTCCATGCTGGACACCATGGGCTTGACCACCTTGCCGTCGGTGAAGCTCAGCAC
>OIYY01001586.1_pt1 | contig 11481 bp, 11 predicted proteins | sample 1588341 | NCBI WGS metagenome assembly OIYY01 (sample SAMN03283287) | human gut metagenome | biome: human-associated habitat; material: feces | host: Homo sapiens | place: Peru | collected 2012
CCTGAACATGACCGCCAGCAAGACCTTCATCGGCTGTGCCGCCATCACCGCCCAGGGAGAATTCTGCTACAATATCCCTATGGAGATCGGCATCAACGAGGCCATGATCAGCCGGACCACCCAGGGCCTCTACATCCTGGCGGACCACACCAAGCTTCAAAAAACCGCCTCCACGGAAAACCGCTACGGCAGCTGCATCTATGAAGGCCACTGGACCCTGATCACCGATGAAAAGGCGGACCCGGAGATCGTAGCCGAGCTCCGGGCCAAGGGAAAGCATGTATACGTGGTAGGCATCGACGACATCATTACCTAAGGAGAACCCTATGGACCGTAAAATTCTCTTTCTCGACCTGGACGGCACCCTGCTGAACAGCAGCCGGGAGGTCTCCCCCGGCAACCGGGCCGCCCTGGAGCTGGCCCTGAGCCTGGGGCACAAGGTAGTAATCAACACCGGCCGCCCTCTGCACAGCGCCATCATTCAGAATGACCGGCTGGGCGTCCATCAGGAGGGCTGCTACGTGGTCAGCTTCAACGGCGGCATGATCTACGACGCTTACCGGGAGAAGCTCGTCTACAGCCACTGCCTACCCCTGGACACGGCGAAAGCCATCCTGACCCTGTGCAACAACCGAAACATCCACGTCCAGACCTACGACCGGGAGGATGTGCTGGTGGAGCCCCGATGGGACGATGGACTGCTCCAGAAATACTGTGGCAGGATCCTGATGCACTACCGGGTCCTGCCCTCCTTCGAAACGGGGCTAACCCAGGACCCTCCCAAGATTTTGGCAGTCTCCGAAGAGGATCACCCAGCCCTGGAACAATTGCGGCGGGAGCTTCTTCAGCGCTTCGAAGATGTAGACTGCTTCTTCTCCTCCAAGCAGCTATTGGAGATCGTCCCCAAGGGGGTCCACAAGGGCTCCGCCCTGGAGCGGCTCTGCCGCCTGCTGGATATCCCCGTAGCAAACTCCGTAGCCGCCGGAGACGAGGAAAACGACATCACTATGCTCCGTGCCGCCGGTGTGGGCTGCGCCATGCGCAACGCCGTGGAGACCGTCAAGGAGGCCGCGGATTACGTGACCGTACATACTAACGACGAAGACGGCATTGCCGAGATCGTGGAGAAGTTTCTGCTGTGATTTTCCGGGGTTCCGTCCGCGTAGGGGACGATGCCCACATCGTCCCGAGGGTCCGTCAACCGAAGGGTTCGCTTTCCCGTAGACAGCTGCCGATCCCGCCCATAAGCCTGCGGGCCAATGTGGGCATTGGCCCCTACGCGATGGATATTGCCATGCATTTATAAAACGGCCGCATCCAACATTGGGTGCGGCCGCTTTGCATTCTTACGCCACGCAGTAGGCGCCCTTTACCATTTCCCACAGGGAAAGCTTGTCGGGGTAGAACTCATAATATTCCTCTCCCTTGCGCAGGGTACCCTCGGCGTAGCGGATGGGGGCGATCTCCGCCTGGTCCAGGCTGGTGACCAGGTCCTGGAGCTGCTGGGCGGTGAGATCGGACTGGAGATAGTCCGAGAGCTTGCCTACCAGCTTCATCATAAAGTCGGAGTCGGAGTTGAAGGCTGCCCGGGCCTGCTGCTGGAAGCTGTCCAGGTATTGCCGCTGTCGGGCCATACGGGCCAGGTTGGTGTCGTCCTCCATGCTCTTTCTCGCCCGGACGAAGCTTTCCGCCTGGGTGCCATTCAGGGTCAGGGTCCTGCCCTGGACAAAAGCCGGGTCGATGGCCGTCATATCCTCCTCAATGGTGACGGGGACCCCTCCCACCAGGTCGTTGAGGACTCCGATGGCAGACATAGGGATCTGGATATAGTGGTCGATTGGGGCATCGAACAGAAGAGTCCGGACGGCATCCATGGTGTTTTTGCAGCTCTTCATGCCGCCGTCGCCGTAGTTATAGGCCAGGCACAGCTGCTTGTATTCCGTGCCGCCGTAGTTCCCCAGCACATCCAGCCAGGGCACATCCGTCATGGTGTCCCGGTTCAGCTGGAGGATCTGGGCAGTGCCCGCCTGGGTGTCCATGACCACCAGGGTAAGGAAGTCCGCCTGATGGTAGTTGTAGAATGCCTTGACCCCATCGGTCTGCTCCTGATACCCTTCTGTGCTGTCGGTGCCGATGAGCAGCACCGTCTGAAGATGGGCCCGCATGGGATACTCCTCTCCGTTGTAGAGGAGGCTCTCCGGCTCCACCGCGGCGTTCTGGGCCAGGCCAGCGTTTTCGATGGGACTTTCCTCTTCTCTTTTGGTCACATGGAGGGCTCCCACCAGCAGGCAGACCAGCATGAACACACACACAAGCAGCAATCCGATTTTTTTCATAAGGTACCTCCGGGGAACAGCAGGCCTGCGGCGTTCTGCTCCAATATACTGAATTCTGCCTCGGTCCGGTAGACTCTCATGAGCCGCCGCACAGGTCCCAGATTGGGGGGGCGGCTGATCAGATTGTGGCAATCGGAGCCGATCAGATGAATTTTTCCGTTTTTCAGGTTCCGAATGGCAGCTTTCACCGTCTTCGGCTTTAAAAAGTAGTTGGCATTGACCTGGACCAGCATTTCACGCTCCAGGACACGGTCGATCAGGGTCTCATCGTGGAGATGCTCCATAAACCGGTTCACATGGGCGATCACCGGGCGGCAGCCCAGGTTCTCCCCCAACTGTGCGATCTCGTCCAGCATGGAGTCGCTCCAGGGCATCATGGGCGGCTCCACCAGAATGGAGCTCCGGCAGCCGACGGTAAGCATACCAATGTCCTCTGCCTCGGCAATGCCGGGGAAATACAGGACCTCCGCCCCAAGGACAATGACTGGGTATGCCTCCGCCCGGGTGGCCATGGCATCTCTCAGCCGGAAAAAGGCCTGGTTCCGGCGGTCTACAAAGTGCTTGGGGTCCTCCTCATCGGCGTAAAAGTGGCAGGTGGACACCATCACATCTACCCCCTGGCAGAAGCTCTGGTGCAGCATCTCCAGGCTCTCCTCCACGCTTTGAGAGCCGTCATCCATCTGCGGGAGAATATGACTGTGATAGTCGATCATAGCGATCCTCCTGAGGGTCGGTTTCTGACATTCTCTTCAAACAAGCAAACCGGCCCGAAGGCCGGTCCGCTTTGCTCGCTTACTTGGTGAAGATCGCCATGGGAGCATCCACAACACCCTCGATGGTAACGGTGCCGTCACCATTGACAGTGCTCTTCAGCTCGACCCACTTGCTGTCTACAAACTGCTTAACGACGACTTCGGTCACGCCTTCCAGCTTGATGGTAATGGTAACAGGGGCCACTTTCTTCGTGGCATCATCCTGAGCATAAACTCTCACATAGAAGAAGTACTGGGCCTTCATGCCGGCGGGAGCCGCATCAGCCAGGGCAGCCTGAGCAGTCGCAAGCGCGGTCTTCTCCTCCTCCGTCAGCTTGATATCATCGGAGGCCACAGGGTCAACGACGATCACAGTACCATCCTCGGCAGTAACCTGAGGGGTGGTGACTTCGGGCAGAGGAGCAGTGGTGGTCGTGCTGGTGGTAGGAGCCGTGGGGCTTGCGGTGCCGACAGCAGCGGCAGGAACAGCCAGACCCATGGTCAGAACCAGAGCGAGCGCCAAAACAAATGCCTTTTTCATGAACATTTTCCTCCTTTCTTACAGATTCGTATAGCACCGCCCAGAGGGCGGAGAATACGCTTATTTGCCGTACTGATAGCGGTCGTAGCGGTAGTCGTATTTCTTGCCGTACTGATACCGCTTTCCGGCACCCTCTACGCAGCCGTTGAGCACAAAGCCCAGCATATTGGCCTTGGCGTAACGCAGCTGCTCCAGGCAGTCGTCCAGCACGTAGCGGGGGCAGTGATTCTCCCGGATGACCAGCAGCAGCCCATCGGTACACTTGCTGACCATGACGGCATCGATGACGGGACCCACGGGAGGCAGGTCCAGGATCACATAGTCATAGGCAGAGGCCACCACCTCAATGAGCTTCTGGAACCGGTTGGAGTTCAAAAGCTCGGAAGGATGGTCCGAGATCTCGCCTCCGGGGATGATGGCGAAGGAGGTAGTATCCGCAGAGCTCTTATAGGACACGGCTGCCTTGTTCAGATTCTCCTTGCCCAGCAGCACATCGCTGAGGCCGGGGGTCAGGCTGGCTCCCACATTGGCGTGGATGGCGGGGCGGCGCATATCGCAGTCGATGAGCATGACGGTGCTGCCCAGCTCCGCCAGAGAATAGGCCAGGTTCAGGGCGGTGGTGGACTTACCTTCGGAGGCCTGGGCACTGGTAACGCCGATGACGTAGCCCTGCTTCTCCTTCTTCTTTTTGTCGGAGAGGGCAATGAGGGTGTTGGCCCGGAGCTTCTTGAAGGCCTCCCGGCCGGAGTAGGGCAGGTATTCGCAGATCTTGGCGGTGCGGCGGGCATCCTGCTGGGCACCGTTGACGGCGGGGCCGGTTTTGGCAATGCGCTCAGGCTCCACTTCCACAGAAGCGGAATCAGGCTTTTTTATTTCTGGCATGCTTCACACCCTCCTTCTTCTTCTTGCTGTCTGCGTCACTGCTGTAGTAGTAATTGGAATAGTATCCGTTTTTCTTGTCGGAAACCCGTATATCGGGGATCATGGCCAGAACCATCATATCCGGATAGGCGGCGCGCAGATCATCTACGGACTGGATCATCATCTTGGACTTGTCGTTCAGCAGGAACTGGACCACCACCCAGGCTGCCGCCAGGAAGCCGCCGGCCAGAATACCCATGGCGGTGTTCTTCACCATGCTGGGGCTGGAACGGTGGGAGGGAATGATGGCATAGTCCACGATGCGGACGGAGCTGCCGTCCACAATTTCAGAGATACGGTCCGGGAGGATCTTGGCAATGGTGTTGGCAATCAGCTCCGCCTCGGCGGGGTTGGTGCTGGTGACGGTGACCTCGAAGGCACCGGTGGAATTGATGCCCTTGGCGCTGACCATTTTGCCCAGCTCCTCCGGGGTGTAGGACAGGTCTGCCTGCTTGATCACGTCCTCCATAGTGGTCCGGGATTCCAGAATGTAGATATACACGGAAACCAGGCTGCTGGAGGCGGAGAGCTCCGAGGTGGAGATCGAGAAGCTGGTGGAGCCCAGGCTAAAGGAGCTGTTGTTGACGTACAGCGCGGCAGTGGCCTGGTACTTGGGCTCGATCACAAAGGCTGTGACACCGAAGGCCGCAGAGCCGAAGAGCACGGCAACCAAGGCGATGGCCAGAATGTTCTTCCAGATGGCCCTTGCCAGTTCCAGCAGGTCTATGGTATCTTCTTCCATATTGTTCATAGCGTTCCTCTCTTCTATCGTTACATGGCGTTCAGAATGTTCTCGAAGTATTTGGGATTATTCTTCAGGATGTCCTGGGTGGTCTTGTCCAGACCCAGCTCCTGCCGGACCTCGTCGAAATAGCCCAGGGAGCTCATGCGGTCGTAAACCAGCTTGCCGATGAGCTTATAGGCGCTGCCGTTCAGGTCCGCGCCGGTAACGCTGTTGCTGCGGAAGCTGATGGGCACCATGGACTGCTGAATGACCACCTTGTCCTCCTTGGTGACGGAGAACTTGGCATCGGTCATGCCATCGGCCAGCAGATACTTGCGGATGTTCACATAGTGGCTGCCGAAGGCCTGCATCATGGCGGAGTCGATGGCTTCCATGGTCGTCACATTGGCCGATGCCCAGCTGCCCCGGACGGTGCAGGGTCCCAGCACCAGATACCGGTCCGGGTTCTTGGCCTGACGGGACAGAAGCTCCTTGGTATCGGACACCAGCTTGGCGGGATCGTCCACGCCGTCGTAGGTGCCCAGCCAGACGATATGGATGTAGTCCTTATATGCATCGGTGCAGGCGGGGATGATCTGGGTGCCCTTCTCCACAGTGACCGGATCTCCGGCGGTGCTGCGGGTGAAATAGTAGGACTGGCCCCAGCTTTGGGTGTTGGTCTCCAGGGTGATGGTGCCCTCCACGCCGCCAATGGTCACGGGATTGAAGCCCACATTTCCGGCGGTCAGGGGCTTGACCTCCTTGTTGTCCTCTGAACGGAACTGGATGGCCACGCTCTCCGTATCCGCCGGGATCTCCATATCCGCGGACAGCACATAGGGCTCCACGCCGCTGCGGCCCAGGATGGTCTCGCTGGTCTCCTTGCCGGAGCCCATATTCACCACCGGGATGGAGACGGTATACTGGCTCCAGTCCACCCGGGAGTAGCCCTCCGCATTGTCCAGGGTAGAGGCCAGGTCGTAGATGTCGCACATATAGGTATTGATGTACTTTTGCAGGGTGCCGGGGTAGGAAACGCTGCCGGAGGATCCGGCGGTGAGGCTGTCGCCCCAGCAGACGATGCCGGGCAGGTATTCCTGCAGGGCGGCCAGGTCCGCATCGTAGGCCACCTGGACACTGTCCAGATTGTCCTTACGGACGTTGTTCAGCTCCTGCCGCTGGGAGTCACTTTCGGCTTTCAGCAGCTCGTCCTCGGCGTTGATCCGCTTTTTCACCGCGAACATGGTGATCAGCAGGGCCGCCGCCACCACCACCAGCACCACGAAGATGATGATGTTGCGGACCAGATTTTTGTGTTCTTCATTTTCCCACATAGTGTCAACTCTCCAATGTTCTTTTTGCGTATTTCGCATAAGATTATGATACTATACATTTTTTTGCATTATATCACAGGGGCCAGTATTTTACAATAGGAACGCGCATTTTTAGTAAAGAAGTATACTAGCCGCTTTCCCACTCTTGCCCAAGATGTGCTATCCGTCCAAAACGCCCGTTGCATTTCCCATAAAAAGCGCTGCCCCCAGGAGGTCATGTCCGGGGGCAGCCGAAATTCACTTGCTCAGGCTCTTTTGCAGCAGCATCAGGTCCACCAGATCGATGGCGCCGTCGCCGTTCATATCGGCGTTGCCGGTCTCAATGGCCACCCTGGCCCCGGCAAGATACCGGCGCAGACGCTTCTCATCTGCCGCCGTGACCCGGTCATCACCGTTCACGTCCCCCAGCAGGCCGGAGCTCACTGTTACGCCGCCGGAGACGCAGACGGGCTTCAGAAGCTTCGCCTCTTCGTCCACGCCGGTGATGTCCGTCAGGGTCACGGTGGTGTCCCCCAGAGGGGCGGCATCACTGACCCGGAAGACCAGGGTCAGGATCTCCCCCTCCGCATCCGTGGCATCGCTTTGCAGCCAAAGGGCCTTCTCCCCTTCTCCAAGGCCCAGGCTCCAGTCGGAGGCGGTGAGCTGGGAATCCAGGCAGTCGTAATCTTCCAGCGTCAGGCGGGTATGGTCATAGTCAATGGTAAAGTTCAGGCCGCAGAGCCCCGGGTTGCCGCTGAGGGATAGGGTGAGCTTCACCTGCTGCCCCGGCTGGGCGGTGGCCTGGCCTACAGTAAGGGTCAGCTGCGCCGGGAGGTCAGCTTCCTCCGCCGCCTCGGCAGGCCCGGTGGTTTCTGTCATTTCCGTTGTCTCGGTGGCCTCTGTGACTTCCGTGGCTTCCGTTGCTTCGGTAGCCTCTGTTGTCTCGGTAGCTTTTGTTGCCTCGGCAGCCTCTGTTGCCTCGGTAGTCTCTGCCACTTCGGTCACTTCCGTGATCTCAGCAGTCTGCGCCGCCTCGGTCACTTCCGTGGTCTCCACCGTCTCTTCGGCAGGGGCGATGATCTCCACATCCTCAGGGAAGGTCCCCTGGGCAATTTTTTCCAGAGAAGCCGGAACCGTCACCTTGGTCAGCTTCCGGCAGAGGGCGAAGGCCTGGGCATCCACCTCTGTAATGCCCTCCCCCAGCTCCAGCGTCACGATGTCTCCCCGCAGAGCGTCCCAGGGGTAGGCCTCCAGGGCCCCCAGGTCCAGGGTGCCCTTGCCGGTGACGGTCATGGCTCCGTCCCCCAATGTCCACTCCATCCCGTCCAGCTGACCGCTGGAGGAGGCCAGCTTGTGGTAGTCCACCTGCCGGAATGTGCCGCCGTTATCCTTTATGTAGTCCTCAGAGGCGGAATTTTTGTGGCCCCTCAGGATGATCGTAGGCTCAAAGGCCCGGTCCCCAATGCGGCCCACAGTGCCGGGCACCACAATGGAGGTCAGCTTGGTACAGCCAACAAATGCCTTCTCCCCAATGCCGATGAGCTGCTGGGGCAGGGTCACCCAGCACAGGCTCCCGCAGTCCCGAAAGGCCTCGTTGCCAATGTATTGCAGACTCTTGGACAGGGTCACGGAGGTCAGGTTGGCACAGCCGGCAAAAGCCCCGTCCTGAATGGCCGTAATGCCCTCGTCCAGCCGGAGGGCCTGGATCTCTCCCAGCCGGTCCGCCCAGGGGATCTTTTTGAAGGCCATATCACCGGATCCGGTAATGGCCAGAGTCCCCCCATCCAGGGACCAGGAGACTGGCTCCTCTGCCCCAGCCCCCAGAGGGGCCAGGCAGGCGGCCAGACAGATACCTATTATAACAGAAAGGATCCTCTTCATTTTTCTCCTCCCGATTAGGTCTTGGGGCGATGTGGGCATCGCCCCCTAGGCGAACTTATTCTTCTTCGCTTTCGGTGGTGGATTCGTCTTCCCCGGCTTCACCGGTCTTCTCCGCCGTGGCCTCGTCCTTGCCCTCGGCGTTCACGTAGGTCATGAGCTCTTCGCCGGTGATGGTCTCTTTCAGCAGCAGATACTCGGAGATCTCATCCAGCAGTCCCCGATGCTCAGCCAGGGTCTTAGTGGCATCGGCAAAGGCCTCCTCCAGAAGCTTTTTGACCTCCATGTCCACCTTGCTGGCGGTCTCCTGGGAGCAGTCCATATAGGGCGTGCCGTCCAGGTAGCTGTTCTGGGTGGTGGCGGTGGTCATGAGGCCCAGCTCCTTGGTCATGCCGTATTGGCTGACCATACTCCGGGCCAGCTGGGTGGCCCGCTGGAGGTCGTTGGCGGCACCGGTGGTCTGCACGCCGAAGACCAGCTGCTCGGCGGCCCGTCCGCCCACCAGGGAGCGCAGCTCCACCTCCAGCTCCTGCCGGGTGGAGAGGAACTTCTCCTCCTCCGGCAGATACATGGTGTAGCCCAGAGCGCCGGAGGTATGGGGCACGATGGTGATCTTCGACACAGGCTGGGCGTGCTTCTCCAGCGCCGATACCAGGGCGTGGCCCACCTCGTGATAGGCCACCAGCCGCTTCTCCATCTCGGTGAGGACAGTGTTCTTCTTTTCCGTACCGGCAATGACCGTCTCAAAGGACACCAGCAGGTCCTCTTGATTCACGGCCTTCCGGCCCATGCGGACCGCCCGAAGGGCAGCCTCGTTCACCAGGTTGGCCAGGTCCGCGCCCACGGCGCCGGCAGTGGCCTGGGCGATCTTCTTCAGGTCCACGTCCTCGGCCAGCTTGATTTTCCGGGTGTGGACCTTCAGGGTGTCCAGACGGCCCTGGAAATTGGGATTGTCTACAATGATCCTTCTGTCGAACCGACCGGGCCGCAGCAGGGCCTTGTCCAGAATTTCCGGACGGTTGGTAGCTGCCAGGCACACAATGCCCTTGGAGGGCTCAAAACCGTCGATCTCGCTCAAAAGCTGATTCAGGGTCTGCTCCTGCTCGGAGTTGTTTCCGTAGCGGTTGTCCCGGGAGCGGCCCACGGCATCGATCTCGTCAATAAAGATGATACAGGGGGCCACCTTGGCAGCCTGCTGGAACAAGTCCCTTACACGGCTGGCACCCATGCCCACGAACATCTCTACAAAGTCGGAGCCGGACATGGAGAAGAAGGGCACCCCTGCTTCCCCTGCCACGGCCTTTGCAAGCAGCGTCTTGCCGGTGCCGGGAGAGCCCACAAGAAGGGCACCCTTGGGGAGCTTGGCGCCGATATCGGTATAGCGCTGGGGATTGTGGAGGAAGTCGATGATCTCTTTCAGGGATTCCTTGGCCTCGTCCTGACCGGCCACATCCTTAAAGGTAACGCCGGTCTGCTTCTCCATATACATCTTGGCCTTGCTCTTGCCAAAACCGCCCATCATGCCGTCGCCGCCCATTCGCTTGGTCAGGTTCCGCATGAACATGAAGAGAATGGCAAAGGTAATGCCGTAGTAGAGCACCATCAGGATAACGGAGTTGTCCTCCTGGATCTTCTTGTCCACGGTGACTCCCCGGTCCGCCAGCTCCTGAGAGATGGTCAGCCAGTCTCCGGCGGGCATACCGGTGTAGCAGGCCCGCTGCTCGGAGGCAGGCTTGGCCGCCTCATCCTTGGTCAGGTAATACACCCGGTCCCCCCGGTACTGAACCTCTGCCAGCTGGTCATTTTCCATAGCCGCGCAAAAATCCGAGAATTTCGTCTCGGTGTACTGGCTGTTGGATACCATATTATAGATCCAACCGAACAGCAGCACCAGAGCCAGGGCAATGACCAGCGGTGTCCAGAAATTGTTCTTTGGCCGGTCCGGTCCTCCGGGCTTCTTTTCATTGGGTCCGTCATTTTGTCCTAAATTCATGTATCTATGCCTCCTCAGGCTTTCTTACCGAGTATCATATCACATTTTTGCACCTGACGCAATGAATGATTCGGTTTTTCGGGGTAAATTTTCTGTGAATCCCTTACCTTTCCCTTGGGGAAGGTGTCGCCGCAGCGACGGATGAGGTAAGAGCAGCACGCGCATACAGCATGAAAATGTCACCAACTGAATCGCGCGGAAGGGTCAAGGGAGGAACTCCCTTGTAGGGTCAAGGGGCGAAGCCCCTTGCGGAGGTGTAATTAGATGAAAGAAAAGCCGTATATTCTCGTGGTCGATGATGACCCGAATATTGCGAAATTGGAGCAGCTGTATTTGGAGAAGGCGGGGTATGAGGTGAAGACGGTCGGGCGCGGGGATGACGCGATGACCGAGTTCCGCAAAATGCCGCCGGATTTGATGCTGCTGGACGTGATGATGCCCGGCATGGACGGCTGGCAGGTGCTCAAAGCCGTGCGGAAGTCCTCGAATATCCCGATTATTATGGTCACAGCGCGGGACGAGACGTTCGACAAGGTGCTGGGGCTGGAACTGGGCGCGGACGACTACATCACCAAGCCGTTTGACAGCAAGGAGATGGCGGCGCGCGTCAAGGCAGTGCTTCGCCGGACGATGGGGCAGACCGAGGAAGAGGAAGAATCCAACGACGATACGCTGTCCTTCCCCGGATTGACGGTCAGTTTGAGCCGCTACGAAGTGTTCTACGAGGGCAAGAAGCTGGAGATGCCGCCGAAGGAACTGGAAGTGCTGTACTTCCTTGCCAGCCACGTCAACCAGCTGTTCACGCGCGGTCAGCTGCTTGACCAAGTGTGGGGCTTTCAGGTGGAAGTCGAGAGCCGGACGGTGGATGTGCACGTCAAGCGCCTGCGGGATAAGCTCGTAGGCTGCGAAAAGTACGGCTGGCGCATCCAGACCATCTGGGGGCGCGGGTACAAGTTTGAGGTTATAAAGTAGGACTATTTTCTGCATTCGTCTGAGCCATCTGCTCGCGCCTTGGCTCATTCT
>OIYY01001592.1_pt1 | contig 11441 bp, 9 predicted proteins | sample 1588341 | NCBI WGS metagenome assembly OIYY01 (sample SAMN03283287) | human gut metagenome | biome: human-associated habitat; material: feces | host: Homo sapiens | place: Peru | collected 2012
TAAGTAATATGCATCTTGAGGGAACTTGGACATTGCCTGCGGGTAAGGTTAAGTATGGTGAAACTTTAAAAGAGGCGGCTGTTAGAAAAGTAAAACAAGAGACAAATTTGGATATTGATAAAGATAGTTTGGTGCTTGTTAGTGTAGCGGATGATATTAATGAGTATGATCATTTTGTTACTTTTGGCTTTTTGGCTCGTTCTTATAAAGGACAAATTGACTTAGGTGATACTTTAGAACAAGTTGATTATAAGTTTTATGCTTGGGATAAAATACCTAAAAAATTAAGTAGTCCTTGTGAAAATATTTTAGTAAATTATTTGAATAAATATTTATGGGATAAGCAACCATTTATTTTAAAAGAAAGGAATGATAAATGATGAAAGAAAAATATTATATAACAACGGCTATTGCTTATGCTTCAGCAAAACCACATATTGGTAATACTTATGAAATTGTTTTGGCAGATGCGATTGCTAGACATAAAAGGTTAAGAGGGTTTGATGTTTATTTTCAAACTGGAACTGATGAACATGGTGAGAAAATTCAGATAAAAGCAGAAGAAAAAGGAATTACTCCTAAAGAATTTGTTGACGGTGTTGCCGCTGAAATCAAAAATATTTGGGATATTATGAACACAAGTTATGATAAATTTGTAAGAACTACTGATAAGCATCATGAAGAAATTGTACAGAAAATATTTAAGAAAATGTATGATAAAGGTGATATTTATAAGGGTTCCTATGAGGGACTTTACTGTACTCCATGTGAGTCTTTCTGGACAGAATCCCAGCTGGTAGATGGAAAATGTCCAGACTGTGGCCGTGAAGTGCAGCCGGCAAAAGAAGAAGCATACTTCTTTAAAATGAGCAAATATGCTGACCGCTTAATCGAGCATATCAACACTCATCCGGAATTTATTCAGCCGGTATCCCGTAAAAATGAGATGATGAACAACTTCTTACTTCCGGGACTTCAGGATTTGTGCGTATCCAGAACTTCATTTTCCTGGGGAATTCCGGTAGACTTTGATCCGAAGCATGTAGTATACGTATGGCTGGATGCACTGACCAACTACATTACCAAGATTGGATATGATGCAGATGGCAATTCTTCCGATTTATTCAAAAAGAACTGGCCGGCAGATTTACATCTGATTGGAAAAGACATCATCCGTTTCCATACCATTTACTGGCCGATTTTCTTAATGGCATTAGACCTGCCACTGCCAAAGCAGGTATTTGGACATCCATGGCTCTTACAGGGTGGCGAGAAAATGAGCAAATCCAAGGGAAATGTAATCTATGCTGATGATATGGTAGACCTCTTTGGTGTAGATGCAACCCGTTATTTCGTATTGCATGAGATGCCATTTGAAAATGATGGAATCATTACCTGGGAGCTGGTTGTAGAGCGTTTCAATTCCGACCTTGCCAACATCCTTGGAAACCTGGTAAGCCGTACCATTTCCATGAGTAATAAATATTTTGACGGTGTCGTAAAGAGTACCGGAGTCACAGAAGAAGTAGATAATGACTTGAAGGCAGTCGTAACCGGTGCAAGAGATAAGATTGCAGATAAGATGTCCGGACTTCGTGTGGCAGATGCCATTACAGAAGTATTTAACGTATTCCGCCGCTGCAACAAATATATTGATGAAACAGCCCCTTGGGTACTGGCAAAGGATGAAGCAAAGAAAGACCGCTTAAGCGAAGTGCTTTACAATCTGACCGAGTCCATCGCTATCGGCGCAAGCCTTTTAGCAAGCTTTCTACCGGAGACCGCAGAGAAAATCGCAGCGCAGCTTAATACAGGACTGCGTGGATTTGATGAGCTGAATCAGTTTGGACTTTATCCAAATGATAATAAAGTAACGGAGAAACCGGAGATTCTCTTCGCAAGATTAGACCCGAAGGAAGTAATGCCGAAGGTAGAAGCAATCCGTGCTGCCCAGAAAGCAGAATTCGAAGCAGAGCAGAAAGCATTAGGCAAAGAAGTTGAGACAGAAGCAAAAGCAGATGCTGCTGTCATCGACATTGAGCCAAAGGAAGAAATCACTTATGATGACTTTATGAAAATGCAGTTCCAGGTTGGGGAAATCATCGAGTGTAAGGCAGTAGAGAAATCCAAGAAATTACTGTGTTCACAGGTAAGAATCGGAAGTCAGGTAAAACAGATTGTATCCGGTATCCGCAAACAGTACACACCGGAAGAAATGGTCGGCAAGAAAGTTATGGTATTAGTAAACTTAAAACCGGCAAAACTTGCAGGTGTATTATCTGAAGGAATGTTACTTTGCGCAGAGGATGAAAATGGAGAATTAGCACTTCTGACACCGGAAAAGGATATGCCGGCAGGAGCAGAAATCTGCTAATTATAAGATTTTCAGATTAGCTATATAAAGAACCCCCGGAAGAACCATATCAAATTGGTTTTTCCGGGGGTTCTATTATGCGTTGCGGCTGCGTTTCTGGTATTTGCTGGAAACCAGATAAATACAGAATATTGCGACGAAGAAGCCAAACTGGATACCGATAAAGCACCAGTATTTTCCAGTGGTAAGTATTTCATCCGATATGCCGCCCAGCATGGAATTGAGGCGGATATACCAGTAGGTTGGCAGAAAATGCGCCACAGCAAGAACGCCTTTTCCTAAAAGGTATTGCGGAACGAAGATTCCGGAGAGGAAACTCAATCCCAGGGAGGCAACATTTGCAATCATACTGAGGGACTGCTGTTTGAGTGCAAATGTACTTACCAAAAGTGTAAGTGCTACAGAAAACAGCAGAACCATGGCACTGTTTAAAAGAGCGTGGAGTCCGTTTATCGAGAACAGAGTGTCTGGTCCGAAGATAAAAAGTGCAGTCAGGATAAAGAGCAGCCATACAAAGAGACTGAATACGATACATCCTAAAGTAATCTGCGCATTTCTGGACTTTAAGGAAAGAGAGGAGCAGGAAATCCTTGCACCTAAATCTTTCTGGTTAAAGGTCATCAGAATCGGAGTCATACCAAGTAACAGCATATTAATGAGCACATAAGGAAGATACTGGAAGAAATAGGTAAGTCCAATCTGTGCACCATCCGTTTCCTTTTTTTCAAGGTTAAGAACCGTAGTATCGTTTCCTTTGGAAAGTGATTCACTGGATTTTGTTACTGCTTCGGAAAGAGAGAAGCCACCAGACAGAAATAAGCGGACACTGGAAAGATACTCAGTTACCTGCTGGTCTACAAAATAGCCATTGGAGTTGTCCTTTCGCATGGAAACCGGAAGGAAATCTCTGGCATCAGAATCAGTAAGCTGTTCTTCAAAACCTTCCGGGATGGTTAAAATATAGTCAACCTTTTGATAATAAAGGGCATCCTGTAAGGTCATAGTATCCGTATCCTTTAAAGTGACCGGATTGTGCATGGAGGAAAGATAATCACTTAAAGCGTGGCTTGCAGTGCTGTCATCCTCGTCAATAATATAAATGTCTGCCTTTGTGGCAGTAAAAGAGGTTTCATGGTCGGATGCTCCGATTTTACTCATGGCAATTACAATAACAGTAAAAATAATATAGTATAAAAGCACAGAAGGAAATTTCTTCTTTGCAATTTTCAGAAAAGTTTTAAATACTTGCATATCTTTTCCTCCTTGTCAGTAAGAATCCACCCAAACAGAAGAGAGCGGAAATGCCAACCAGTGTCAGAATACATTGATAATACTGGTTTAAATTATCCTGAATGCCCAGTGTATAGAAAGCACGGGAAATCAGGGCAGCCGGTGAAATCCGGTTGATAACCGGGCAGGTATTCTCGACAATGATCCACATATTTCCAACCATAAGCCCGCTTAAGAAGCAAAGCAGCAGACTGCCGGAGACAAGAATTCCCTGTTTCGTTCCCTCGGAAAAGGTTCCGATGGCACCTACGAAAAAGCCCATGGCAGTTCCGGTCAGACAGCCGACAAATATCGTCAGGATTGCCAGTGGGAGATGGTAGGTTAAATCAATCTTAAGCACCAGTACAATAAATGCAAAGGAAACCAGATTACAGATAAACTGGAATATCACATTGGCAAAAAGCTCTGCTACAATGACCTTCATTTTATGAACCGGAGAGATATTGCGTCTTGCACCAATAGCGGAGAGATTTCCCTGGTTATTGAGGGAAACATACAGTCCGGAAAGGCTGGTAAAGAGGCATGCCATAGCCATCAGATTGTAAAAGTACTGTGTATAAGTATCGGTATTATGTTTGTTTAAAGAAACTTCTTTGGTATAAGTAACCTGCTCAGAGAGACTTTGAAGCAGTGCTTCTAAGTTCTCCGGGTGATTTTTTGCAGTATCCGCAATGGCAGAAACCGAGGAATTGTACTGCTTTACAAATGCCTGCAAAATACTCTGATTCATGCGGACGGTATCAGAGCTGGAAGAAGAAACCGTAAGGGAAAGTGTGACTGTATCAGATGCAGAATCATCTGTATACAAAATACCATCCACTGTCTGGTCTTTTAACAGGGAAACGGCTTTTTCTTCTGTGCAGTAGGTTGGAACAAAGAGGGCAACTCCATCTTTTAATTCCGTTTTTTCTAAAAAGGTCTTGATATTTTTTAATGCATCCGAATTATTTTCTTCTACAACAGCAATGGAAACCGGCTTTTGTATTTCGGAACTGCTGATATTGGAAAATGCTACCTTGAACATAATGCCAAGCAGAATCGGAAAAAGCAGTATCCAGAACATCTGCTCCCTATTTCTAAGGAGAATCCGGAAATGATATTTCATGATTTGAAGCATATCTTTCTCCTCCTAGTCTCTTAATTCTTTGCCGGTAATCTCTAAGAATACGTCATTTAAGGTCGGAAGCTCGGAATACACTTTTCCGAAGGTAATCTCATGCTGCTGCAGATAATCCAGCACATGAATGAGATTGTGGCTTCCACCGCTGCATAAAACAGTCAGCATGTGATTTTCGTAAGTCACTTCATAAACATGTTTTAAAGCACGGATTTCATCAATTGCTGCATCCGGCAGGTCTAAGATATCAATGGAAATGCTTTCGCTCTTCTTAATCATCTGCTTTAATTCATCCTTCGTGCCGATGGCAAGATTTTTTCCTTTGTCCATAATGGCAATCCGGGAACAAATCTGCTCCACCTCTTCCATGTAATGGGAAGTGTAAATGATGGTGGCACCGTTCCGGTTCAGCTCCTCGATTCCCTCAAGAATCTTATTCCGGCTCTGCGGGTCAACGGCAACGGTCGGCTCATCCATGATAATCAGCTTTGGTTTATGGGCGATGCCGCAGGCAATATTTAACCGCCTTAAAAGTCCGCCGGATAATTTCTTCGGAAAGAATTTACGGAAATCATCTAAGCCTACAAAAGCAATGGCTTCCTCTACATACTGTTTCCGGAGTGCTTTATCTTTTACATAAAGCCCACAGAAATAATCAATGTTTTCATATACCGTCAGTTCATCTACTACGGCAACGTTCTGCATTACAACGCCGATTTGCCGCTTCAGGTCATAACTATCCGGGTTCATCTTTTTCCCAAATACTTCAATGTTTCCTTTGTCATAGGAAAGCAGGGAAAGAAGGCAGTTGATGGTCGTAGTCTTGCCGGAACCGTTTGGACCGAGCAGACCGAAAATCTCACCTTCTTCAATCTCTAAGTTAAAGTGGTCTAATGCTACAAGCTCTTTGTAGCGTTTCACCAGGTTTTCTATTTTTACAACTGGGGTACTCATAGGTTTCCTCCTTTTTTAGGTTGATTGGTTATGCAGGCGATTGCGAGAGGAGAAAATTTTATATATAAGGAAACTGTATTTCCAATGTCTGGCAAAAGCGCTGGAGTAGACAAAATTGATATCAAAATTCTTAGTGCCCTTTTCAAGCATCATGCAGTATCCAATTTCGATGAACGATGCAGTGCTTCTGTCACAGCTTTGCAAGACAGTTTTTTATAAAGTGATTTTCTTTTCTCGCAATCGCCTATAACCTAAGTATAGGGAAAAGAGCTGCAGAAGGTAAGTGCATTCTGTCAGGAAATAAAATGACATTTGTCATATCTTAACGTTCCTGTTGTCTTTTCCTTGAAAGAATAGCTGTTGCAAGACCAAGGAAGATAAGACTGGAGATAAACATATATAGTATTTTCATATGAGGGGAAAGAGTGGCATTTCCAAAAGAAATGGTAAGTCCCATATAATCCGCATATCCGGTCTTTATTTCGGAGGGGCAATGAAACCATTGCAATTCCGGATGCATCCAGATTTCACGAATGGCAGAAGCTCCCTGAAAGGCTGGAAGGAAGCGGATGATATATTTAAGAGTCTGGGGCATATTGCCGTATGGAACATAAATTGCAGCAAAAAATCCAATCAGAGTACCCAAAAGCGTGGTCAGACCATTGAAGGCACTATTGGTATGAATAAAAGAAGCGCATAAAAAGACAAAGGAAGCAGAGGAAAAAATAATTGCAAGAAGCGCAAAGAGAATTTCTAAAGTATCATGGGCAGTTATAAAGGAGCCATTGGCAATACCAAGATAGATGACTCCGATTATCAATGTGAGCAGGCACATAATAAATGAGACAATAATTGCAGCAATGACATAACCTGCAACATAGTATCCGCGTTTTACGGGTGCAACAAAAAATGCAGATATCTTACCGGATTCCTCATCTCTTACCATGGTTCCCACCAGAGTCATGGAAATGCTTACGGCATTGACAACCAGAATACCGGCAATGGTCCAGATAATGATGAGCGAAGATGCATGAACAGCTTCGTATTTCAGACCGGTTCCAAGAACCTGAATTGTGGAATCAATATTTCCCTGTCCGAGAAATGCAATCATAAGGATTAACACAATAAGAGTAGAAAGAAGAGAAAAGAATACACTGATTCGATCTCGGAAATAAAGTAAGATATTACGTTTTATAAATGAAATTAGTATCATAGGTTAATCCTCCAGTTTTTTTCCTGTTATTTGAATAAAAGCATCATCCATACTGCCTTGAATAATTTCAATGCCATCATAGGGAGTGGTTATCCGGGGCATGATATGCAAAGCATCTTTGGTAGCAGATAGGGGAATTGCAATTCCGTTAGGGAGGCGGTAAGAAGCCAGTGAAAGAGAATCTAATTCCCGGTTTATTTGTGGAATTTTGTCAGTATAGATTTTTAAAGTATCGGAAGCATATTTATTTTTTAACTGGGATGGAGAGCCGGAAGCAATGATTTTTCCGGCATCCATAATGCAAAGTTGTTGTGCCATAGAGGCTTCTTCCATATAGTGTGTGGTGAGAAAAATGGTCATATGGCGCTTTAACCGGAGACTTTCCAGACAGTCCCACATAAGTTTTCTGGTCTGCGGGTCAAGCCCGGTAGAAGGCTCATCTAGAAATAATATTTCAGGAGTATTCATGAGTGCCCGGGCAATTTCACAGCGTCGTTTCTGACCACCGGATAATTTACGAAAAGGTCGTGATAACAAATTTTGAATGTTAAGAATTTCGACAACCTCATAGAGATTTTTTTGAACCGTCTTTAAATCTTTTTCATATAGAAAACCTCTCATCAAAAGATTTTCTTTTACTGTCAGATAATCATCTAAAGTATTATTCTGAAAAACAACTCCAATTTTATTGCGGATGGCATCGGCTTCTTTTAAAGCATCGTAATCACATATTTTGACAGTTCCTGCAGTTGCTTTCAGTAAGGTACAAAGAATATGAATTGTAGTGGATTTTCCGGCGCCATTTACACCGAGCAGTCCGAATAAATCTCCCTTTTTAACAGAAAAAGAGATATCATCTACTGCTTTTATATCGGAATAATACTTTTTCAAGTGTGAAATCTGTATTGCATCCATGCTCTGCCTCCTGTAGATAAATAATAGTGGTTTTATAAATGTAGTATAGTAGAGTGACCGGAGGACTGGTAAGTGTATTCTGTCAGTATTTAAAATGACATTTGTCATATCTTAGGAAAAATGATACAGTAAATGCAGTAGAACCCTAAGGAAGGGGAAGAAAAATGTTAAGAATACTGGATAAGTTATTTCTTTTTGCCATGTGCAGCTACCTTATTTTCCAGTTAGAGGGAGATTACCGCAGAGTAGTAATCTTTATCATTGGTCTGATTATAGCAGCGTTGACTCTTTATATTGAAAACCGGAAAGTCATTGGCGCATTGCTGATAGCAATGGCAGTACTGTGCCTAATCGAGCCGGGATTTACTTTTTTGCTGCCGCTGGTGTTTTTTGACAGCTTCTGGTTTGGCCTGTGGTGGGGTATGGGATTTGCAGTTTTATTCTTTTATGCATTACCGGTGTACCAGCCGTGGATGATAGCCATCTGGCTCTTTTTGTCATTGGCAGCGGTGCTGTTGGCTTATTGCACCAGGCAGGCAACGGAGTTGAAGCGGAATCTGATTCGGCTTAGGGATACCAGCACAGAGTTAAGCCTTGTGATGCGGGAGAAGAACCGCAAGCTTTTAGAGGAACAGGATACAGAAATCTATATGGCAACGCTAAAGGAGCGGAACCGGATCGCAAGAGAAATCCATGATAACGTGGGACATATGCTGTCCCGGGCAATTCTTCAGATGGGAGCACTGAGCACCGTATATGAGGAAGAGCCGCTGCATGGTCAGCTTTTAAAGGTAAATGATACCTTAAATCTTGCCATGAATAATATCCGGGAAAGTGTGCATGATCTGCATGATGATTCCGTGGATTTAAAGCAGGCATTATTAGAGGCAACCCGGGAAATGAAGCGGCATTATCATCTGGATTTGGAATACGATATGTCACAGAATGTTCCACGAAAAGTCAAATATTGTTTTATCGCAGCCGTAAAAGAAGCAATGTCAAATATTGTAAAATACAGCAATGGTGACCGGATTGAGATTGTTCTCAGGGAACATCCGGCACTGTATCAGATGACCATCGAGGACAATGGTACAGATGAGGAAAAGCAGAAAAAAGCAACGGAGCAGATGAGGGAAGAAAAGGATGACCTTAAGAGTGCAGCCGGAGGCATGGGACTTTCGAATATGCGGGAACGTGTAGAGTCGCTGGGCGGAAGCATTCATGTAAACTGCGAAAAAGGTTTTAAAATATTTATATCAATTCGAAAGAAAGAGGAGGCAGTATGAGAGTCCTGATAATAGATGATGACGAAGATGTGGTATTTTCCCTGCAGACCATTCTCTGTGCCAAGGGAGTGGAGGTAGTTGGAACAGGCACTGATGGAAGCGAAGCGGTAAAATTATATGAAGAGCTCCAGCCGGACATTTTATTAATGGATATCCAGATGAAGCCTATGAATGGGCTGGATGCGGCAGAGCAGATTCTAGCAGAAGACAAGACGGCAAGGGTGCTGTTTCTGACCACATTTTCTGATGATGAATATATTGTGGAGGCGTTACGAATCGGTGCAAAAGGCTATTGCCTGAAGCAGGATTTTGCAGCAATTGTTCCATCGTTAAATGCAGTTATGAGCGGACAGAGTGTCTTTGGTGGGGAAATTGTGAATAAGCTTCCTGTTCTGATACAGAATAAGGAAAGCTTTGATTATGCCAGCTATGATATCAGTGAAAAAGAGCAGGAAATCATTCACCAGGTGGCACTGGGACGCAGCAATAAAGAAATTGCAGAAGCATTATTTTTAAGTGAGGGAACCGTCCGCAACTATATCAGCAGCATATTAGAAAAGCTGTCCCTAAGAGACCGGACGCAGCTGGCGGTATTTTATTACCAGCATTTATAAAAAAGAAAGAGGAATTTTATGATTTTTGAGACACATGCACATTATGATGATGAAAAATTTAAAGAGGACAGAGAACAGCTTGTTTCTTCTCTTCCGGAGCAGAACATAAAGCGGGTAATTAACGTGGGCGCGGACTTTGCCGGCTGTGTGGACAGCGTAGCACTGGCAGAGAAATACGATTATATTTATGCAGCAATCGGAATTCATCCAAGCAATATCGAAGATGCAACGGAAGAAAATTTAGCATGGATAAAGGAAAAAGCATCCTGGGAGAAAACCGTTGCCATCGGAGAAATCGGGCTTGATTATTATTGGGATAAGGAGCCAACAGTGCAGCAGGCACAGCGGGAAATGTTCTGCCGTCAGCTTGCACTGGCAAAAGAGATGAGTCTTCCGGTTATCATTCATTCCAGAGATGCCGCAGAGGATACCATGAAAATTATGCAGCAGGCCCATAAGGATGGCATTCCGGGTGTCATTCATTGTTATTCCTATTCCAGGGAAATGGCGAAAGAATATGTGAAAATGGGATATTACATTGGTATCGGCGGTGTAGTTACCTTTAAAAATGCAAAGAAGTTAAAGGAGACCGTGGCAGAAATCGGACTGCCTCACATTGTATTGGAAACTGACTGTCCATATATGGCACCGGAACCGCATCGTGGCATCCGGAACGATTCAAGGAATCTTATTTATGTAGTCAAAACCATCGCCGAACTGACCGGAACAACACCGGAAGAAGTGGAAGCAGTTACCTGGGAAAATGCAAAAAGATTATTTGGAAAAGTGAAGTAACCTTCCTGTCAGAAGGGAATCGGATTTTATAAATATTTTACTTGTATTATAAATATGCATTTGTTACAATCAACACAAAGCATATATTCTGATTTTCGGGTGGCAAAAGCCAATCTAAATTTCTGGTATCAATTCAATGAATTCTATGCTTTTAAATTCTAATTACAATTTACGAACGCATAGTGCATTGAATAAGCGGAATTTCAGAATCGGAACAGGATATGTAATCCTGCTTTTCCTTGCATTATGGGAAAAGGAGGAAACATGAAAACTTTAGAAGAACTGAATCTGGTGGATGACTTTCTGGTAAACAGCCTGACCAGCCACAAAGTTTATGGGGAACAGTCAGCAAGGTATATTTTGGAATGTATTCTGCACCGTCCGATTGGAAAGCTTACAGTGGTGCCGCAACGATTCTTCGGTGGAGAAAATACAGAAGCCCATGGTATCCGGCTGGACGTATATCTGGATGAAGAGAATGGAGAAATTTTTGATATTGAGCCGGACCAGAATGACGGAAAGGGAGATCTCGCAGCACTTCCCCGTAGAGCACGTTTTTATCATGCAAAGATCGATGCAGGAAATTTGCCGGCAGGCGAAGAATATGGAAAGCTTCGAAATGTAATTGTGATTTTTATCACAACCTATGACCCTTTTAGTGAGAACCGAATGGTATATACCATTAAGAATAGCTGTGTAGAAGTGCCGGAATTAGAGTATGAGGATGGTGCAAAGACCATATTCTTGTATACAAGAGGAAAAGAAGGAAACCCACCGGAAGAATTAAAGCAGCTGCTGCATTACATGGAGCATTCGTCCATAGAGAATGCTTCCACCGAAAGCCTGAAAAAGCTTCATCGGATGGTAACTGCAGTAAAGCGGG
>OIYY01001593.1_pt1 | contig 11437 bp, 11 predicted proteins | sample 1588341 | NCBI WGS metagenome assembly OIYY01 (sample SAMN03283287) | human gut metagenome | biome: human-associated habitat; material: feces | host: Homo sapiens | place: Peru | collected 2012
ATCCCGCGGACATTGAAATGCAGGTCTACCGGGCCTCCGGTGCCGGCGGCCAGCACGTCAACAAGACCAGCTCCGCCGTCCGGCTGATCCACAAGCCCTCCGGCATTGTGGTGGCCTGCCAGGAGGAACGAAGCCAGGTCCAGAACCGGGAAAAATGTATGCGGATGCTGGCCTCCAAGCTCTATGAGCAGGAGCAGGCCCGCCTGGACAGCCAGGTCACGGGAATGCGCCGCAGCCAGGTAGGCACCGGTATGCGCAATGAGCGCATCCGCACCTACAACTTCCCCCAGGGCCGGGTCACCGACCACCGGATCGGGCTGACCCTCTACAAGATCGACGCCGTCATGGACGGAGGCCTGGACGAGATCATCGATGCCCTTGCCACCGCCGACCAGGCGGAGAAGCTGAAAATGGCGAAGTAAAAATAGCCGCTCCTCGCGTAGGGGCCGATGCCCACATCGGCCCGCAAGGTTCGACACGGAAGCGGTCAGATGGTTCCTATAGACCTTCCCGTCTCGCACGGAAGGTCTCGGGGCGATGTGGGCATCGCCCCCTACGCGTGCGGCAGGGAGATTATTTTATGGAATTCATTACCAATTCCCCGGAAGAAACCGAAAAAATTGGGGAAAGACTGGCTCAAAAATTGACCCCCGGCATGGTCCTCGCCTATCGGGGGGACCTGGGTGCCGGAAAGACCGCCTTCACCCGGGGGCTGGCCCGGGGCCTGGGCTACCGGGAGCCTGTGACCAGTCCCACCTACACCATCGTCAACGAGTATCTGGGGGGCCGTCTTCCCCTGTTCCACTTTGATATGTACCGGCTTCAAAGCGACGATGACCTGTGGGACATCGGCTGGGAAGACTATCTGGACCGGGGCGGTGTCTGTGCCGTGGAGTGGAGCGAAAATGTGCCGGAGGCCATGGCCGGGGCCCTGACCGTGACCATTGAGAAGCTGGGGGACACCTCCCGGCGCATTGCCATAGAAGGAGGGCAGGAATATGAAGATCTTAGCCTTTGAGACCTCCGCCAAGGCGGCCTCCGTGGCGCTGCTGGAGGAGGGAAAGCTCCTGGGCTCCGTCTACCAGAACACAGGACTCACCCACAGCCAGACCCTGATGGTCATGGCCCAGGACCTGCTGAGCCAGCTGTCCCTGACACCGGCGGATGTGGATATCCTGGCCGTGGCCGCAGGCCCCGGCTCCTTTACAGGGGTCCGCATCGGCGTGGCTGCCGCCAAGGGCTTTGCCTGGGGCCGGGAGATCCGGTGCTGCGCCGTCAGCACCCTGGCCGCTATGGCGGCGGGGCTGGGGGTCTGGCAGGGCTATGTGTGCCCGGTGATGGATGCCCGGCGCAGCCAGGTCTACAACGCCCTGTTCCACGTCTCCCAAGGAAATTGCCGCAGGATCCGGGAGGACCGGGCCATTTCCCTGGCGGATCTGGGCCAGGAGCTAAAAAATCTGGAAGAACCGATTTTTTTAGTTGGAGATGGCAGCATTCTGTGCTATAATACGTTGTTGGAAACCCTGCCGGGTCTGGTTCTTCCCCCGGAGCACCGGATGCACCAGCGCGCCGAAGGCGTGGCCCTGGAGGGCTGGCGCATGGCAAAGGAGGGGGACACCGTCTCGGGAGCCAAGCTGGTGCCCAACTACCTGCGCCTGAGTCAGGCGGAACGGGAGCGGCTGGAACGGCAAACACAGGCTCAGTGAGCCGAAGATAGAAAAAGGAGTCGAATGGTTATGGCAGAAGTACACGTATTGGATCATCCCCTTATTCAGCATAAGCTGGCGATCCTGCGCAGCAAGGACACCCCCGTCAAGGAATTCCGGGAGCTGGTCGGCGAGATCGCGGGCCTCATGTGCTATGAGGCTACCCGGAAGCTGCCCCTGAAAGAAGTAGAAGTAGAGACCCCTGTCGCCACCGCCAAGTGCCGGATGCTCTCCGGCAAGAAGCTGGCCATTGTTCCCGTGCTGCGGGCAGGCCTGGGCATGGTGGACCAGATGGTCGCCCTGATCCCCTCCGCGAAGATCGGCCACATTGGCCTGTACCGGGATCCTGAGACCCACAAGCCTGTGGAATATTACTGCAAGCTGCCGGAGGACATCGCCAACCGTCAGGTTTTCGTGGTGGACCCCATGCTGGCCACCGGCGGCAGCGCCGTGGCTGCCATTGACTTCCTGAAGAAGCACGGCTGCAAGAACATCATCATGATGAATATCATCGGAGCTCCCGAAGGCGTAAAGGCCGTTCAGGAGGCCCATCCCGATGTAGAGATCTATCTGGCCGCCCTGGACGAGAAGCTGAACGAGCATGCCTACATCGTCCCCGGCCTGGGCGATGCCGGCGACCGGATTTTCGGCACGAAGTAATTAGGACGGCAGCACCACACAATTTGCCCATATTGGGAGGAACGCAACCATGATCTATGATCGTCTTGATCAGATTGAACGCTACAAGGGGCTGCAGCCCCGGCTGTATAAGGCGCTGGAACTGCTGCGGGACACGGATTTTTCCAAAATCCCCGACGGCACCTACGAGGTAGAGGGCCGGGACCTTTTCTACTTCGTCCAGAGCTACGACAACAAGCCTGACAACGACACCCCCGAGGCTCACAAGGCCTATGTGGACATCCAGTGCGTGCTGGAGGGCCGGGAGAAAATGGGCGTCGGCTCTCTGCCGGACATGACCCAGGTCTCCGGCAAGCCCGAAAACGACATCTGGTTCTACCACGGCCCCATGGACTATGTATCCCTGGTTCCCGGCAAATTCGGCCTGGTGTTTCCCTGCGACGCCCACGCCCCCGGCATCTCCTTCACAGGAGTCCCCGAGCACGTGCGCAAGGCAGTATTTAAGGTGAAGCTGTAAGCCTTCGGATTTCAGACACAAATCGAATTTCCCTTTTCCGGCAAGGCCTTCATCCGCCTTGCCGGAAAAAACATTGAACGGCATTTTAAATCCGTACCGCACCCCATTTTGTTTTAATGGAAGGAGCTGTCAGATGTGAGCGCACCGAATTCTCTTACGTTCCCAGACCATACCTATGTAGATGGATATCTCCACAAAATCTACGGTTATCGATACAATTGGCACAAAAACGCCTATGAAATCGACATCGTGCTAAAAGGAACGCTCGAGTTCTGCCGTGGAGGGGAGAAAATCATTCTGCACCAAGATGATTTTCTGATTGTCGATCCAGGCATTGGCCATGCCAGCTATCCTCTGGAACCCGATACCGTAACTCTGGTATTGCACTTTTCTGCCAGGGCATTGGCGGATTTCCAGGAGGCGGAGGTCTATCGCAGCTTTTCCTTCCATTCCGACGAAACCAACCGAAAGGAAAGCCGCTGCCGACTAATCCGATATTTTTCCGCACAGCTGATCCGTACGCTGTCAAAGCCATCGCTGGAGAAAAGTGACCGGAATCTTGCCCGCTCCGCCTTGGGGATGATTGCATACCTGCTTTGCAATGAATTTCCATCCCAGATTCTCCCGCGGCAAATGGAACTGGACATCAGCGATGATGACTCCCTCATGGCACAGGTCACCGAATTCATCAGTGAAAACTGTTCCGAAAAAATCAAGCTGCAGGATGTTGCGGACCGCTTTCATTACAACAGGACCTATATTTCCGGTCTTTTTAGGAAGACCACCAGAATTGGCTTCTATGAATACCTGACACGAATCCGCTTTCACCGGGCGGTTCTCGCCCTGGGAAACCCCGAAAAAAATCTTTCTCAGGTAGCTATCGACAATGGATTTCCGGATTTGAAGTCCTTCAATCAGCTTTTCGAGGAGAACTTCGGTATGTCCCCCAAGGTGTATCGCGGTCTTATCCGTCAGGAGCTCGCCGGTGCAGGACTGATTCCAGACCCCGCAAACCCGCAAACCTTCCTTGACCCGGAAGAGCCCTCCATGCGAGAGCGACTGGAAGCATATCTCGCTGTATAAATCCTCTAAAAATTCCGTCTGGGCAGATCTGCTCAGACGGGATTTTTTACTGCAATTAGGTTTCTTTTTGGGTCTTTCGCGCCAGCAATTCCGCTGCGGCAAAGGAGCAGAGCACGGTAACCAGAATCAGCACCAGCACAGAGCGGAAGCCGCCAAAATGATCCACCATAATGCCTACCAGCAGAGAAGCCCCTGCCATAATGGCGCTGTTCAGACTGGTGTGCACGCCAAGGTACCGGCTGCTCTCTTCGCCATAGGCCGTAATCACCGCCCGGGACAGGCCCACTACAGACAGTGCATAGGTGCATCCGTAGAGCAGGGAGACAATGTACAGCAGCCACAGACACCCCGGCAGAAGCAGATAGCACAGCAAAGCGACAGCCTCCAGAAGAAGGCAGAACTGCGTTGCCCGCCAGGCCCCTATTTTATCGCACATTGCACCGTATAGGAATTTGGTCCCAACGTTTCCGATCATGACCATTGTTGTCATCGTGGCTCCGACCGCCAGTGAATACCCCAGGCTCTGAACGAAAATGCTCATCATATTCACCGCCAGGGTTACGCCGAGGCTGCCGCCGAGCAGAACCACGGTCACAAGCAGAACCACGCCCCATTTCCCCTTAGCCCGACTTTCGGACGCGGTCCGTTTCCGGGGAATGGCGGCGGCCTTTGGTGCCTCGTCGTGGAACATGAGCAGCACACCGGGAATGGTCAGGGCCAGCATCAATCCGCCCAGCACATAAATCGCCCCCTGCCAGCCGACAGAGCTGATCAGCTTGGCGCACAGCGGATTACAGATGGCACCGCTGATACCGGAAAATGCCATGGCAATTCCGGTAGCTGTTCCGGCGTTTTCGGGAAACCACTGATCCAGAGTCATGGGTATGGCAACATTCATAATGCAGCAGCTGATTCCGCAGAGGGCGGCAGATACATACCATAGAGGACCGTTTGCACCCAGAATCAGCAGCAGGAAGGAACCAATCGTAATCAGCTGATTAAGGAACAGAAATAGGGCCTTCCTGGAACGGAAGTACCACGCAGTCATGCTTGCCGCCGCCAGGGCTGTGGCAACGCTCTTGATGGTGTTATACAAGGAGACCCTGGACATCGTGAAGCCGAATTCCCCCCGGATCTGTGCAAACAGAACGCCGGAGCAGTTGATCAGCACGCCCACCATGGCGCACTGAAACAGGCACGCACCGATGAGAACACGCCATTGTTTTACGCTGATTTTCTTCATAATTCTTGTTTCTTCACACTCCATATCAAATTTTCGCTGCCCGCCTGCGGCAGCCGCCTCACAGCGGGTCCGTTGCTTTTCCAAGCCGACTGCCAGAGAATTACAGGCGCGCCCAGCCCAGATTCAGCTGATACCACACCGTACGCTTGGGACTAAGCATCCGGCAGGACAAGCGTGCCGCTTCAGCCAAGGCATTGGCCCGGTCAAAGGTCTTCTCAGAAAAGCCGGGATTTCCATTCTCCCACACCTCAAAATGCATGGGAATTACGTACTGTGAGAAGCTTTCCTGCATAAACCCGACCCAGTCCTTAGCCACATTTTCCACGTCCATCTCGTTGGTTATTTTATTGCGGAAGGCAATATTCGGACGGATTGCACGAAGATGCTCTGCCATCCCGTCATCCAGTCCACCCACGAAGGCCATGGTAAAGCCATTTTCCAACGTGAGCACAAAGTTCATATTAAAATAGGAACCCATGGTATGCAGCTTTTTCAGCTTTTCGGATTGGGTAATCCCATCGGGTGCCTGCATGGACTCCGCCCAGGAAAAACGCTGGCGCTTGTGGGTGCCGTGGAAGGTCTCCAGGCGGAACCCGTCCAGATAATAGGTGTCGCCATAGTCCACCGGGTAGAGGTCCGTAAGCATCATCCGGTCGCAGACCTGGGCAATCTCATTGGCAACGCCGGTATGACAGATTACAACCGGGTGAAATTTGTTGACCAGCTCCTCCAGATTGCTCATATGGTCCGCATGGGTGTGGTTCAGGATGATATAGTCGCAGGCAGTGATATCCGCCGTGGTGAAGCCCCGGAGTCGAAATGCATCCGCAACGCGGTCATTGGGATTCTCGGGGTAATCATAGCAAGGGTCGGTTATAACGGTTTTTCCGTTGGGCAGTCTGATTTCAAAGCATTGGCAGTTGATCCAGCGAAAAGCAACGCTTTCGCTGCACATAAGATATTCATTCATCGTTTTTCTCCTGTAAATATTGTGATTATATCATGGACAAATAACTCAGCGTAAACGGGACCTCTGAAAAAATGAGGGATACGGCAAGCCGTATCCCTGCAGATGTCATTTACCAGTCTTTTACAGAGCCGTCAAAGGCGCGCTTTGCGGCGTTGCTGCCGCGCTCGTTGGCCGGGTACAGCTCCTCCGCGTCATCGGCAAGCTCAACGCCAATGCCAGGCGCTTCGGGAATCAGCAGGCAGCCGTTTTCAAACCGCAGCGGTTCCTTAACCATCTTGTCCTCCGCGCCGTTCAGGCAGAAACCGGGCAGCTCCTGAATGCCCAGATTGGGAATGGATGCACAGATTTGCAGACACGAAGCCGTGGAAACCGGGCCCAAGGGATTATGGGGTATCACAAGCACATCGTTGGCCTCTGCCGCAGCGCAGATTTTTTTCGTGGTGGTAATACCGCCCACCGCACATACATCGGGCCGGATATACTGCGCCGCATGGCGGTGCATCAGCATTTCAAACTCCTGCAGATTGGTAAAACGTTCGCCGGTAGCGATGGGGACGGGAATCTTCTGGGCAATTTCAGCCATAGAATCGATATTGTCAGGGGTCATGGGGTCTTCCAGCACCATGGGGCGATACTGCGCCACCTCCGTACCGAATGCAATGGCCTCCGGTTTGGTCATACCCCGGTGCGCCTCCAATACGAAATCGAAGTGGGCTCCCACCGCCTCACGGCAGATTCGCACCTTTTCCAGCTCATCCTCTACGCGGCCGGAGAAGAATTCATCCATGCCGCCGTTGGCAGTCTTGACCGGGCCGTTGACAAAAATCTTGGCAGCATTGAAGCCCATATCCTGAAGCTCCATGTAGCTGCGCCGCAAAGATTCCGGGTCCGTCTCCCTGGTCATCACGGATGCATAGACGCGAACCTTTTCCCGGGTCTTTCCGCCCAGCAGCTCATAAACAGGAACGCCCAGGGCCTTTCCCTTGATATCCCAGAGCGCAATATCAATGGCGGAAATGGCGCTCATAATCACAGAGCCGCGGAAATAAACGCTGCGGTAGAAGTTCTGATTCAGGTCTTCAATCCGGAAGGGATCCTTACCAATGAGGTAATCCTTGAATTTGAGAATCGCCTCGGCCGTGGCCTGGAGATAGCCCCAGTTTCCCGCTTCTCCAAGACCTACAATTCCGGCATCGGTGTAAATCTGGACAAAGAGATAGTGCTTGGCAAAGCGAAGCTTTAAATCGGTAATTTTCATGGTAACCTCCTTAGCTTAGTATGCAGGGAAAATGGTCATAACAGAGACCACGGAAATGACGGCGATCAGAATGGAAGGCAGCCAGCCCATCTTCAGCAGGTCCTTCACGTTGTATCCGCCGTACTCCATAACAACAGGAATGGCAGGCGTTGCCATGGGAGTCATAAATGCGGTCAGGGTAGCAGCCTGCAGCAGTACCAGCGGTCCAATGGGGTTGCAGCCCAGGGACTTGCAGGTCAAAATCAAAACGGGAATGAAAATATTGGAAACGCTCTGGTTCTGCATAAACTGGGTCAGGATGAAGGGAATCACAAAGAAAACAGCGCCGATGACATACCCATTCTTGGTATCGCCCAGCATATTTGCAATCGCGCCGCCGATCAAGTCGCCCAGTCCGCAGGCAACCATGGCAGAGCCCAGGGAAAGGGCAGCCAGAATCAGCATGACAATGCGGATGGGGACTGCCTTGACAGCCTCCTGGGGATTCAAAACACCGCAGGCAACGGTAAGCGTAGCGCCTGCCAGAGCAATCTGCCAGCTTGCAAAGCCCAACTGCTTCTGGAAAATCAGGGCGGCCGTGGTTGCAATGAAGATGAAATAGCCCAAGAATTCACGGACAGGGGACAGCTGCGGGACCTGCTTTCCCTCGCTCTTCTTGGAGGCCCCCATGGTGATGGGAACGCTGGGCTGGTCGGGGCAGAACTTTGGGGCAATGAACATTGCATATGCGACGATGAAGAGGCTGGCGAGAATACGGCCCTTGAAGGGATCCAGCAGCTGCATTTCATAGTCGGTATAGCCGTAGCTTTCCAGATAGCCATTCTGGGTAGCGAAGGTGACGGCGCCGGACCCGATGGGCGTGACGACACAGGTACCCACAACCACCAGCGCAATGGGGAACATGGCCTTGGAGGGGCTGACGCCGCTCTCGTCACACATAGCGGCAGCCATAGGCGCAATGATTGCGAACACAGCCATGGGGCTGGGGATGAACTGGGTCAGGACAAAGGTCAGCACCAGATATCCGCACAGGGCGGTTTTGAAGTTGCCGCCGCTGACCTTATACACCAGGCCAGACAGCTTGTGCACAGCCTGTGTGCGGTTGAAGCCTGCAGCCACCACAAACATACAGACGATCAGAGGAATGTTTGCGTTGCTCATAACGGCCAGAACGTCCTTGGGGGCAAGCAGTCCAGAAAATGCAACCAGGCAGAAGACACAAGTTGCAACAACACCGGAGGTAGTGCGAAGCTTGTCAGTGAACACGTAGCCGAGAATCATAAATAAGAAGATTCCCAGGCAAATCCAAATTTGCGTTGTCATTGTCATTTCTCCTTTTTTCCGCCTATTCCCGACGGTTTCTGCCTGAATTGTACTACGAAAAACAGGAGAAATCTTTTGAATAATTCACATGATAATTTCGGCAGGCGTTCGCTTTGTGCAAAACTTCACAGAACGGAAACATTTTTATTTTCTTTCGTCATACCGAAAAAACACAGAAAATAGAGAACTTTTTCAAGCACAACATGAACATTCCCCATTTTTTCAAATAGGGAGAATATTCTGCTGCACACATTCTATACAAAAAACAAGCCGCGGCATCCTTCTGCCCCGGCTTGACCATGTTTTGCTATTTCATCAGCGCATCCGTCAGCCGGAGGATTTCCGGGGCGGCTTTTTCCCGCTGTTTTTTTAGTTCCCGGTTGTAGACCGGATAGGCCAGGGCCACCAGAACCAGGCCGATGACACCCGCCACAATGCCTACGGGAAATGCTGCCTTGCCCAAGACTGCGCCGAAGTCGGTATTGGGAAAGAGCGGGGGCAAAAGCAAATCCGCCAAAAAAGGCGGCAATAATTTGTGCATCATTTTTAACAATCGAACGGAACTTTTTCTTGCTTTTTTTATGCACGGATGATAGAATAAACATGTATTTTAGGCAATAGAATATTTGCCCGGAGTGATGAGCATGGGGACAAACGGAGTTTACAACGCCGTCTGTTTTCTGTGCTCTTTTTGCATCCGGCACCCAAGGAGGAGGACTGAGCCAGTGAATACACGGCTGTACCAGGCAATGCAGACAAATCCAATCATTGCGGCCATCCGGGATGACGCGGGATTAGAGGGCTGTTTGAAGGCCGATGTTCAGATCGTATTTGTGCTCTATGGGGATATTTGCAGCATCGCCGGGATCGTGGAGCGCATCAAGGATGCGGGAAAGATGGCCATCGTCCATGTGGATCTGATCACCGGCCTCTCCGGCAAAGAAATCTGTGTGGATTTTCTCCGGAACGCCACCCGGGCAGACGGCATTATCTCCACCCGGGCGAACATGATCCAGCGTGCCAAGGAGCTGCAGATGATCACCGTTTTCCGGGTTTTTGTCATCGATTCCATGGCGCTGGATTCCCTGCTTGGCGTCAAAAATCTCCGGCCGGATGCCATCGACATTCTTCCGGGGCTTATGCCGGGAATCATCTGCAAGGTGCGCGCGCTCACAGGGCTTCCCGTTCTGGCAGGGGGGCTCATCACCGAGAAGCAGGAGGTTCTGCAGGCGCTGGACGCCGGGGCCATGGCCATTTCCAGCACGGCTCCCGCCGTCTGGCAGATGTAGGACGTTCTATTCCCCCGGGGGCCGCATAGATTGGATATGGACAGATCGGACGAAATTTACTTCGGCGCAAGCGCAGCTGCCCGGCTGCGAATGATTCCGTCAGCGTTTTCAAAGGAGCCCCTGCGTAAAATCTCGATCATACAAGGAGGACTTTTCTATGGCGAAGTACATTATGGCACTGGACGCCGGCACAACTTCCAACCGCTGTATTCTCTTTAACGAACACGGGGAAATGTGCAGCGTCTCCCAGCGGGAGTTCACCCAGTTCTTCCCCAAGCCCGGCTGGGTGGAGCACGACGCAAATGAGATCTGGGCGACCCAGCTGGGCGTGGCCGTAGAGGCCATGCAGAAGATCGGCGCTACCGCCGCCGACATCGCCGCCATCGGCATCACCAACCAGCGCGAAACCGCCATTGTCTGGGATAAGGTCACCGGTGAGCCCGTTTACCATGCCATTGTGTGGCAGTGCCGCCGCACCAGCGAGTACTGCGACAGCCTGAAGGAAAAGGGCCTGACCGATACCTTCCGGGCCAAGACCGGCCTGGTCATCGATGCCTACTTCTCCGGCACCAAGATCCGCTGGATTCTGGAGAACGTTCCCGGCGCCCGCGAACGGGCGGAGCGGGGCGAGCTGCTGTTCGGTACCGTGGAAACCTGGCTGATCTGGAAGCTGACCGGCGGCAAGGTTCATGTTACCGACTATTCCAACGCCTCCCGGACCATGCTCTTCAACATCAACACCCTGGAATGGGACGATGAGATCCTGGCAGAGCTGAACATTCCCAAATGTATGCTGCCTACCCCCATGCCCTCCAGCTGTGTCTACGGTGAGACCGATCCCTCCCTGCTGGGCGGCCCCATCAAAATCGGCGGCGCGGCCGGCGACCAGCAGTCCGCCCTGTTCGGCCAGGCCTGCTACCACCCCGGCGAGGCCAAGAACACCTACGGCACCGGTGCCTTCCTGCTGATGAACACCGGCGAGAAGCCCGTCTTCTCCAGCAACGGCCTGGTCACCACCATCGCCTGGAGCCTGGACGGCAAGGTTGAATACGCTCTGGAAGGCTCCGTCTTCGTGGCCGGTGCCGCCATCCAGTGGCTGCGGGATGAGCTGAAGCTCATCGAGTCCGCCCCCGACTCCGAATACTACGCTGGTAAGGTAAAGGATACCAACGGCTGCTATGTGGTCCCCGCCTTCACAGGGTTGGGCGCGCCCCACTGGGATCAGTACGCCCGGGGCACCATCGTGGGCATCACCCGTGGCGTCAACAAGAATCACATCATCCGCGCCACCATGGAATCCCTGGCCTATCAGGTCAACGACATTCTGGTGGCCATGCAGGCCGACTCCGGTATTCAGCTGGCGGCCCTGAACGTGGACGGCGGTGCCTCTGCCAACAACCTGCTGATGC
>OIYY01001594.1_pt1 | contig 11423 bp, 11 predicted proteins | sample 1588341 | NCBI WGS metagenome assembly OIYY01 (sample SAMN03283287) | human gut metagenome | biome: human-associated habitat; material: feces | host: Homo sapiens | place: Peru | collected 2012
GAAGCAGAGTATTGGGCACAGCGGCGGCTGGAGGAGAAAAAATGGGAAATCGAAAAGGAAGGATTTACACCCAATCCGACAAAGTTTCAAACGCAGAAACAGCTTATCCGGGATGCCGTTGCCGCCGCTCGTGAGAAAGCAATCTCGTATGAGGATTTTCAAGACATCCTGCAGGATGAATATGACATTTTCGTCAAAACCCAACGTGGGCGTTATAGCTATTTGCCGCCGGAACGAAACAAGTTTATATCGGAGCGTTCTCTGGGAGAAAGCTACAAAAGAGAATGCCTGGAAGGATTCTTTGTTCAGAACGCCGAGAAGAATCTGCGGTACAAGGAAGAACCCATATTGATCTTTACGACCAGAACCAGGCTGCGGCTTGTTGTGGACCTGCAGGAGAATGTCAAGGCACAGGAAAATCTGGCCTATGCGCTAAAGGTCAAAATCAGCAATTTGCAGAAAATGGCCGAAACACTGGTATGGGTACAGGAGAACAACATCAATGACCTGACGGAACTGAACGATCTGTGTAAGACAGCACAGGCCAATGCGCAGGCAGCGTATGAGCGGCTGTCACAGGCGGAGGATGAACTGTACAAAACCAATGAGCAGATTCATTATGCGGGACAGTACCTTTCTACAAAAGAGGTCCAGCAGCAATTTGGGAAAGCAATTTTCAAGAAGAAATTCCGTGCAGAGCATTCCAAGGAATTGGATGCCTATGCAGAATCCGTGAAATATTTCCGGGAAGAAAACGATGGAAAGCTGCCATCGCTGAAATCTTTGAAAAAACGGAAAGAAGAACTGACGAACGAAATCGCGGAGAGGAAAAAGGCATATGCTCCCCTGAAGGAAGAATCCCGGCGGCTGGAAATTGCATCGGATAATGTATACAGCATCTTCCGAAAAACCAATGAGATGAAATCCGACCTTGCATGGAAACGCGAGTGGGAGGCCAAAGTCCGCGAAAAGGCAAGGCAGGAGCAGGCTCGACAGGAACAGCGCGAGCGTCAACCGAAACGCAAGAAGCGCAGCTATGATATGAGCCTGTAAGCAGCAGGGTCTTCCACCCCGCACCCCGGAACCCTGCCGGATGCGTAAGCCCGTGCAGGGCTTTTCCATTCGGCAGGGACTTTTGAAAACGACTAGGAGGAAGTTTGAGTAAAGAGTACATCAAAGCGCAAACCCCACTGCCCGCGTATTTCCCTTATCCGAAATTTCTGCTGCAGATGAGCCTGTCCCATACAGCGCGGCTGACCTATGTTCTGCTGCTGGACCGCATGACCCTTTCGCAGAAGAATGGCTGGGTGGATGTGCAGGGCCGGGCATACGTGCTCTATCCGTTAGCAGGGCTGGCGAAAGATCTGCAGAGCAGCATTTCCAGTATTACCCGTGCTCTGCGGGAACTGGAAGCCGCACGGCTGATCGAACGACGGTCCAATGGCTTTTCCAAGCCAAACAAGGTGTTCCTAAGCTTCCCATCGACTGCGCAAAAATGCACAGTCGAGATGGTCAAAAATGAGCAGCCTGATTGCTCAAAAGTGAGCAATACGATTGCGCAAAACTGCACACCTAACCAAATAAATATGAACAATCTAAGATTGAACCAACTGAATAGAACCAAAGAAGCATATGGGCGGTATCAGAATGTTTTTCTGGAAAATTATTCGGAACTGAAAATCGAAATTGCAGAGTTGGATTCTCTGATCGAAGACCTTTCGACCTATATGCAGTCTACAGGCAGGAAGTACGCAGATCATGCGGCGACCCTGCACAGCTGGTCGGCACGAAAGAAAAGACAACAGAAACCGGGAGCAGGCATCCCGGACTATACCTACAACGAGGAGGAAAGTTTATGACGGAAACGATTCGGACAGCGATGGACAGGCTTATGACGACCGCTGCAGAACTGCAGGATTACGTTGCAGAAGATGGGCTGCTGTACTGTGGCAGCTGCAACACACCCAAGGAAGCGTTTTTCCCGAACGGTAGAAAGCTGTTTGGTCGTGACCGCCATCCGGCTGAATGCCTGTGCAGGCAGGCGGTGAGAGAGAAGCAAGAAGCCGAAGAAAAAGCAAGGCTGCATCACGAGAACGTGCGGCGGCTGAAGCTGCAGGGCTTTACCGACTGGGCGATGCAGCACTGGACATTTGAAAACGATCAGGGGCAGAACCCACAGATGCATCTAGCACAGAGGTATGTGGACCATTGGCCGGAAATGCGGGAAAAGAATGTGGGTCTGTTGCTCTGGGGCGGTGTTGGAACAGGAAAAAGCTATATGGCTGGCTGCATAGCCAACGCCCTGATGGAGCAGGAAATAGCAGTCTGCATGACGAATTTTGCCCGGATCATGAATGAACTGAACAACGCCTTTGCCGGACGAAATGAAGTTGTGGACAGGCTCTGCGGCTATCCGCTGCTTGTCATTGACGATTTCGGCATGGAGCGCGGTACGGAATATGCGCTGGAGCAGATTTACAACATCATCGACAGTCGCTACCGCAGCGGGAAACCGCTGATCGTTACCACGAACTTGACCCTGACGGAGTTGAAGACCCCGCAGGATACCGCACACGCCCGCATCTATGACCGTCTGCTGGAACTGTGTACGCCGATTGCCTGCACAGGCCTCAGCATGAGAAAGGAAATAGGACAGGCAAAATTGGATTTGCTGAAAACACTTCTGGCTTGAATAGGAGGAACGCGATTGAAAGAAAATGGCACAATGAATTGGCTGGAGCAGATCCACCAGATGAGAAATCGGGATATCCGCACGATAAAACAGCATGAACTGCAGGAACTGCCGCAGGATGCAGTGGAACACGGATTGCCGCAGGAGAAAAGGCTGAAAAATCTTCTGGATAAGGTCAGAAATCCTTATTGCTATCTGGACAATGGAATCATTGTGAAGCTGAATTTTGCACCAAGAGAGAGCAGCACACTGTCTGAGCGCATTGGTAGATGCTTTCAGTCTGCCAGCTGAAAAGGCAGAGAAGACTTCGGCAAGCTGCTGAAAAGTCGCACAGAAAAATTTCACGCTTTAATGCGATAAAGCACTGGACAAAGGATGAGGATTCTGGTAAGCTGTTTGTGGGTAAGAAAATAGGAATGTGCCAGCTGAGCAAAGTTTGCTCGGCAGGCTTGTTCTACATGGAAAAATGTGGAGCCTTTCGCTTCTCTGACGAACAGTATTGCCGATTCGTTAAGGAGGTGGAAGGCTTTTGTTATACCCTGATATGAATTTGCAGAAGAGAACACAGCAAAATACAACCCGATACCGTACAGCCTTGTACTTGCGCTTGTCTCGTGAGGATGGCGATAAGACAGAGAGCGACAGTATTGCAAACCAGCGCACACTATTGGAAGCCTATGCCATAGACCACCCGGAACTGTGCATCGTGGATGAGTTTGTGGACGATGGTTACTCCGGCTCAAACTTTGAACGGCCTGCGTTCCAAAACCTGTTCAGGGAACTGGAACAAGGGACTATCAACTGCATTCTGGTAAAAGATTTGTCCCGCTTTGGACGGAATTACATTGAAGTGGGACGTTATCTGGAACGCATTTTTCCGGTCATGCGGGTCCGGCTGATTGCAGTGACGGATAATTATGACAGTCAATATGCGTGGAAGACCAGCGATTCCATTATGGTCCCAATGCGGAACCTGCTCAACGATGCCTACTGTCGGGATATTTCCGTCAAAATCAAGAGTCAGCTTGCGGTAAAGCGGAAGCGCGGCGATTTTATGGGAAGTTTTGCAACCTACGGCTACCGGAAAGACCCTACAAATCATAGCAAGCTGATCGTAGACGAACTGGCAGCAGAAAATGTACAAAGTATTTTTCGCTGGAAGATCAGCGGTATGAGCAATCAGGGCATCGCAGACCGGTTGAATGCAGGAAAGGTACCGTCCCCAGCTACGCGAAAGCTACAGAGCGGTGCAAAGCTGAGCCTGCACTTCCGCAAGAGCGATGAGCCGCCGTGGTCTGCCAAGGCGGTGGACCGCATTCTGCACAACGAGGTCTATATCGGAAAACTGGTGCAGGGAAAGACAAGGAGACTGGACTATCGCTCCAAAAAGAAAATGAACGTGCCGATGCGGGACTGGGTAATCGTGGACAACACCCATGAAGCAATCATTCCGGCAGAGCAGTTTGAGCTGGTGCGGCGGATTCTGGAAACCGAAACACGCAGGCCGAACGATGCCGAAACGGTGGCCCTGTTTGCAGGATTTCTTTACTGTGGGGACTGCGGCAGCCGGCTGGTGCGCAGGTCGGCCAGCTATAAGGGAAAGCGGTATATCTATTATCAGTGCTCCGGCAGCAAGCAGAACAAGGGCAGCTGCACGAGCCATAACCTGCGGGATGAAAAGCTCTATAACATTGTGCGGAATGCGCTCCAGATGCAGATCCAGATCGTGATGGAGGAAGCAGAGTTTGTAGAAAGCATCCGGCAGGCCCAGCAGGAACCCTACCGTGTGCGGCGCATCGAACGGCAGATTCGGCAGCTGACTGCAGAAAAGGCCCATACACAGGGCATTAAGGAAAAATTGTATGGGGATTACGCAGAGGAAATCCTCACACGGGAGGATTTTTTGAACTACAACGAACTGTACAGCAAGCGGATTGAAGAGTATGACCGCAAAATCACAGAACTGGAAGCGGAACAGCAAAATCTGCAGACTGCTCCAAACGCTTATCCATTTCTGGACGTGTACCGCAAGTATCGGAAACTGGAAGAGATCACCCGTCCGATGGTCGTTGAACTGATTGAGAAAATTGAAGTGTATGAGGGCAATCGAGTGGAAATTACTTTCCGCTTCCATGATGAAATTGCTGATTTGTTGGAAGAATTGCATCAAAAGCAGCAGGAGCAGCATGAAGTATCTGCATGAAAGGAGAGAGGCTTAACCTATGGCAAGAGTAAGCAAGAAAGTAAGTGCGGCGCAGCGAGAAGCCGAGAACGCGCAACACCGTATCTGGAAAACTGCAATTTACGCACGGCTGTCCGATTTTGATGATGTGCTTCGGGATATGGAGTCACTGGAAGTACAGATTTCCTACATCAAGGAGTATATCGAACATCAGGATGACCTGATGTTGCTGGATGTGTTTGCCGACAAACGCTGTACGGGAACGAATTTTGACCGCCCAGAATTTGAGCGGCTGCTGAAAGCACTGCAGGAGCGAAAAATCGACTGCATCGTGGTAAAGGATTTCTCCCGACTGGGCCGCAATTTCGTGGAAACAGGTCAGTATCTGGAACAGGTGTTTCCGCTGTTCGGCGTAAGATTTATTGCCATCAACGATAACTATGACAGCCTGAACAACCAGAGCCGGGACGGGATGTTGGTGCCGATCAAGGGCATGATCAATGAGATGTACTCAAAGGACTTATCCCAGAAGATCCAGTCGTGCTTTCGCTCAAAAGAAGAAAGGGGAGAAATCTATACCCCGGTTCCGTTCGGTTACAAGAGAAATCAGCAGAACCATTTGATTTTGGACGAGGAAGTCAGCGATGTGGTAGTTCGGATTTTTCTCTGGAAGAAATCCGGCATGAAAGAGTGTGAGATCGCAAAGAAGCTGTCTGCGCAGGGAATCCCGACACCTTTTACACGCCGATGTCAGTTGGGATACCTGAAAAACACCTTGCGGGTAAAGGACCCAGCATGGCAGACCGTTTTTGTGACAAAGGTGCTGGAAAATCCAGTCTACACAGGGACAATGGTCTACAACCGTATTGCCTACGATGAAACGTATCGGAAAATCAGAGAAAATTCACGGGAAAGCTGGCGCATGGTGCCGGACAATCATCCGGCGATTATCAGCTGGGAACTGTTTGATGAAGTTTCCGCATTGCGGGAAGCCGAGCAAGCGGTCAAGGAAGAGCGAAAAAAGTGGTGCAGACAGCGCAGAGAAAATAATCCGAACATTTTCAAAGGCAGAATATTTTGCAAAGAGTGCGGAGAAAAACTGGGGTGTCAGTGGCAAGAAAACGGATCACTGTATTTTTACTGTTCATCCTGCCATGTTTCCATTTCAGAGAAAGATCTCTGGAACGGCATCCATAAGGAACTGCACCAGCGGTTAGAAGAACATAAGAACTTGAAAAAGCTGATACAGAAGAATTCCGGGAAAAGCGTACTTGAAACAAAGAAAGTGGCATTAAACCGTAAAATTGAACAGCTGTTGGGCAGCATCGTTCGACTGGAATCACAGAAGCGCAGTAGCTATGAGCAGTATGTTCTCGGAAAACTTTCAAAAGAAAAATTTCTGGAACTGAAGCAAGGTGTAGAAAATGAAATCGTATCACTGAAGCAGACAAAAGCTGAAAAAGAGAACGAACTTGCGTTGATCCGAGAAGAATTGCAGAAGAAAAACCAGATTGCAAGCAACACAGATGTTCATTTGGCTGCAGATAATTTGCAACAGTATGTAAAGAAAATTGAAGTGGACCGCGAGAAAATCACTTGCACGGAATTTGTGTTTTAACGAAAAAGGAGGACAGACAATGAAAGAAAAAATCTACGATGCCCAGATAGGCATGGAATATGCTTTGGTTGGCGATTATTATTTGCCCGCCTTGAAACCGCCACAGACTCGTCCGATTGGCCGCTGGGGGATGCTGCACAAGGCATACCTGAAACTGCGAAAACCAGCCTATTACCAGAGCTTGCTGTTGAGTGGAAAGCTGGATACTGTTTTGGCAGACGTGGAAAAACAGGCAGCAGAGCGATGTGAGGTTTTGATCGAGCAGATGAGCCAGCGGGAGGGCATTTCGGAAAAACTGAAAGAAGAAAATCAGATGGAATGGGTGCGCCGCATGAGCAATCTGGAAAATCGTGCAGAGGAAATTGTAAAGGCAGAATTGATCTGCACGTTTGAAAGGCGGTGAGCAGAAGATGATCGGAACCTATTACCGGCTTTCCCTTGCAGACGAGGATGTGGGTGCTGATAAGGCCGAGAGCAACAGCATTCAGGGCCAGCGCGGACTGGTAGAGGGGTACATTATGGCTCGCCCAGAACTGGCTGCAGAACCGCGTCAGGAGTATGTGGACGATGGCTATTCTGGCACCTCCACAAGCCGCCCGGCGTTTCAGCGGCTGATTCAGGATGCGCAGGACGGAAAGGTGAAAACAATTATTGTAAAGGACTTTTCCCGGTTTGCCCGTGACTACATCGAAGCAGGCGATTATATGGAGCGCATCTTCCCGCTGCTGGGCGTTCGCTTTATCTCTGTCAACGATGGGTATGACAGTGGGATGCAGGCCGGAAACGATGTACGCGGACTGGAAGTAGCCATCAAGAACATTATCAACGCATCCTACAGCCGGGACCTTTCTGCCAAAATCGCAGCAGCCGACCATGTGATGCAGAAAAAAGGAATGTATCTCGGAGGATACCGACCGTTCGGATTCCTGCCGGACCCGAATGACTGCCATAAGCTGATCCTTGACCCGGTAGCCAGCCAATATGTGCGCCTGATCTTTGAACTGGCATTGCAGGGCAACAGAACGGGAATCATCGCAAAAATCCTGAACGAAAAGCAGATCCCGACCCCGGCAGCGTATCATGTGGCGGAAAATCATGTGTACAGCGAGCAGAAAGCATGGGACTTGCAGCGCAGCCATTGGACAAGTGGAACGGTTTACCATGTTTTGAAAAATGAGAAGTACAAGGGAACCTATGTGGGCGCGAAATTCATTATGCCTGTTCCCTGTAAGCATCGGGTCCTGCGCGCTCCCTTGGAACAGCAGGTGCGGATTGAAGACAGCCATGCCGCCATTGTGACCCCGGAAGAATTTGAACAGGCACAAAAGGCCATTATGCTGCAGCATGGGAATCATCAGGCCGGGAACTACATAAAACACCAGTATCCCTTGAAAGGCAAGGTCTACTGCGGCTACTGCCAGAAATTGATGAAATATCGTGTTCTCAAGAAACTTGGTCCCTCTTTTAACTGCAGATTTTCAGCCGCAGCGGTGGATAGCCCTTGCAAACGAATTCCAATCTCTGAGGAACTGCTGGAAGAAATTGTCCGAAACGCACTGACAGCGCAGATAAAACAGGCAGAGCATGTACTGGAAATTCTGCACGAGCGGGAACGCAAAGCGTTGGTTTGCTTTTCCGCACTGGAACGGCAGGAAGAAAAACTGAGTGCAGAAAAGGCAGAGATTGTAAAACAGCGCGTTGCACTGTATGAGCAGTATGCCGACGGAAACATGAGCAAGGAAGAATTCATCCGGCAGAGAGAGGCCTACAGAGTGCAGGAAGATGAAAGAATGGCGCAAATCCAACGGCTTCGCACCGAGAAAAATCAAATTTTCCAGCCTGTGAAAAAGGATACGGATAATTTGCAAGCCGTGATGAATACGGTGGGAGAAGCAGGCGATGTGATGCACTTATCGCAGAATGTGGTGGAAACCTTTATTGACCGCATTGAGGTTTTCAACGATGAGCGCGTGAAAATCCGTTTTACATTTGAGGACACATTGAAAAGTTACGAAACAGGGTAAGAAATGATATTTGCGTTTTTGGAAAGTTCATGCTACAATAGCTATAGAAGGGAGTGTGGAGGAAATGGTTCTCCAGTACTATGTGGTAGAAACTGCGACCGAAAAACAAATTGAGATCGATATTGAATCGGCAACCAACGAAGACCTGACCTCTACAAAGGAAAAGTGGCAATCTGATTGGACGAGTGAATTTATCCGCGATCCAAAGCTAGAAAAGTATGCAGCGAAAACGGATGCTGGCGAAATTGTAGCATTGGGTGCATATCGAGAAGATGATCACGGAATATCAGTTTTTATTGCGAATATTGAAGCGCATCCTGAGAGTAATCCGACAATTAGCACAGTGCGTAAATACGCAGGCATTGGCCGAATGATGATTGCTTATGGTATTCAATTGTCAATCGATAGTGGGCATGGCGGCATTGTTACCTTTGAAGCAAAAACAGATGAACTGTATGATCACTACATCAAAGATTTTCATGCAGTTCCGATTTTTCAGCCACATTCGGGAGGCCCAAAGCTGCTTATGCTGGCTGATGAAGGCGCACAAGAAATTTTCAGTACTTACTTATCTTAAAGATTGGAGGGTTTAGTATGAAAAATCAAAAACTTGAACTGCAGGTTGCTCCTATGAGCAATGATACAATGGAATATTTAAATGTTTTATTTGGCGTATGCAAACGCTTTAAAACAGATTATTACCATGCAACACCGAAGCAGCGTGAATTTATTGATGCAGTGGCTACGCACGAGTACCAGCTGATGAAAGCCCATGAGAAAGGGCTGAGCCGAGGTTCTGTTCCTCCTTTTATGGGAATGAAGCGGAGTGAACGCAGCAACAATATGCCTGCTTGATAGTGTAAGAGAATGAGCTAACATAATAACTGCTCGCATAAACCACAGACAGCACCCAAGATGATTCGAGGGTGCGTCTGCGGCTTATGCGGGCCTTTTTATTTTGTGATTTTAATACGGATGGATGTTAAATTCCAAGGCTGACAAGAGTGGCCTTTAACTCCCTCGCCGTGCGGATAATGATTTCCTGCTCAGTTTCGTTGCAGTCCAATAACAGACGATGCAATTCGGAGTTAGAAGTCGAAACGGAATAGTGAAGACTGTCTATCAACAAATCATCAACGGAAATGCAGAGGGCATCAGCAATATCGACCAGTGTGGTAACGCTGGGATGTTCCGTGCCTTTTTCAATTTTGGCCAGAAATTCACGACTGCGATTGATTTTAGAGGCTAAGGCTTCCTGGGTGATATTGCCACACTGCATTCTGAAATAACCAATACGTTTTCCCAAAGCAACATAATTGACGGACATAAGTAAATCTTCCTTTCGAATGCCCGCATAAGAGTACTTTTATTATCTAGCCTATGGAAAAACGAATCAAGAAGAACGAAAAGAGCAGCCAACATAGAAGTCAGAATTCTTATTTTTCCCCTCTAGCGGAGATGGCTTCTGAGACCAAAATGTGACCCAGTAGGTCACATTTTAAGGAACAAGTGACCTGCTGGGTCACAGAAAAAATCATCTGACAGGTGTATAATAAAACCATAAAATTGAACGGCACGATAATGTGAGTGAGAACGAAGTGAAAAAGTTACTGACGCTGTACAGCGGGGTTCAGTTAACAGATGTACTTTCGTTTTCGATTAGAAGAGCTGTATAGAGAAAATGATGAAAATGTGGCTCAGAATTTGGCAGGGCCACCCCTAGCGGTCGTGTGTTCTGAGGCAATTTTGTGAAGTGTTACATCACAATTTGCTGCACATGTGAAGTGCCACTTCACAGAAAAAATCATCTGACAAGCGTATAATAAAAGCATGAAATCAAACTGCGAAAATAAAGTGGGGAAAACAAAATGAAACGACTGCTGACGCTGTATAGCGAAGTTCAGTCAACGGATGTTCGGTGGTTGTGGTATCCGTTTATCGCAATCGGAAAAATCACACTGCTGCAGGGTGATCCAGGCGATGGAAAATCCACCATGATGATGAATCTGATTGCAGAACTTTCAACAGGTGGTAAGACCCCGGATGGCTGTAAGATCGGTGCGCCGCAAAAGGTGATTTATCAGTGTTCCGAGGATGGCGTTTCAGATACGATAAAGCCCCGTCTGGAACGCTGCGGAGCAGACTGCAAGAAGATTGCTTTCATCAATGAGGAAGTCTATAACGGCCTTACAATGGACGATGAGCGCATCCGTCAGGCAATCATTGAATTTCGGCCGCGATTGGTTGTAATTGACCCGATTCAGGCTTATCTTGGCAGTGATTCTGATTTGCAGATTGCAGGCAGAGCGCGAAAACTCATGCGCCGCCTTGGAATGTGGGCTGCTGGTTACGACTGCGCTATCGTTCTGATTGGACATCTCAACAAAAAAGAAGGTTCCAAAGGGCTGTACCGTAGCCTTGGCAGCATTGATGTTGTGGCAGCAGCACGAAGTGTTTTGCAGGTTGAACGGGATGCCGAGAACCCTGATATAAGAATCGTACATCAAATCAAAAACAGCCTTGCACCTACGGCAGAAGACATCCGCTTTTCCATTTCTGCCGACAAGGGCTTTCGGTGGCTGGAATGCAGGCCACAGTTCTTTGAAAAACAACAGCCGGATACCGAACCAAAATTTGATACCGAGCAGCAAAAAGCTGTCTACTGGATCAAGCATTTCCTTGAAAAAGGCGATATGAGCGCAAATGAAATTTATTGCCGTCTGGACAACGAGGGGGTCAGCAAACGTGTGGCGCGGATGGTAAAAACAGAAATGGGAATCCACTGCTACCAGAAGAAGCGAAGATGGTATTGGAGTGTTCAGCCGGAAGAAGGTGCTGTAAATGGACCACAGGTATAAGGTTGGCGGCTATGTGAAACTTGCAAAACTGTGGGAACGCTCTAAGGAT
>OIYY01001596.1_pt1 | contig 11413 bp, 6 predicted proteins | sample 1588341 | NCBI WGS metagenome assembly OIYY01 (sample SAMN03283287) | human gut metagenome | biome: human-associated habitat; material: feces | host: Homo sapiens | place: Peru | collected 2012
TTGGAATAGGTCTTGCGGCCTTCGATAATGCCCTGCTCCAAAACCATCAAGTCTTTTTCCAGCAAAATAATATCTGCCGATTCTTTTGCCACGTCTACGGCGGTATCCACCGAAATGCCGATGTCGGCGGCTTTCATAGCGGCGGCATCATTGATTCCATCGCCCATGAAACCAACGGTATGGCCGTTTTCCCGCAGGACGGACACCACACGGGCCTTCTGGTCCGGGGTCAGCTTGGCGAATACGTCGGTGCTCTCTGCTGCCCGGGCCAGCTCTGCATCGGACATATGATCCAGATCAGAGCCAAGGAGCATATTGCGGACCTTCAGCCCAACCTGCTTGCAGATGGTGCGGGTCACCTTGTCATTGTCGCCGGTCAGGATTTTGGTAGTCACGCCATGGTTTTTCAGTGCCGTGATGGCATCTGCGGTGGATTCCTTCGGAGGATCGAGGAACGCAAGGTACCCAATCAGCACCATATCACACTCGTCCTTCACGCCGAAAGCGCCCACCGGGGACGGATTGCTTTTCTGCGCAATCGCCAGCACACGGAAGCCCTTGTCGTTGAGATCATCCACTGTTTTGAGAATCCGGCTGCGAACCTCATCGGTCAGCGGCTCCACGCCGTCATCACACTCTGCGAAGGTGCAGACAGAGAGCATTTCTTCCACAGCACCCTTTGTCACCATCTGGGTCTTGCCCTGCTTATCTTGAACCACCGTGGTCAGGCGGCGGCGGGTGAAGTCAAAGGGAATCTCGTCCACCTTCACATAATTTTCAGACAGATCAAGCAGACGAGAATCCGCCGCTTCTTCTTCCTCTGTCTTATGGATGATCGCCAGATCCATCAGATTCTTGTAGCCGGTCTGGAAATAGCTGTTGAGGTAAGCGTGGCGCAATACCCGCGTATCGTCCTCACCGTTTACGTTTAGGTGATATTCCAGCACAACTTTATCCTGCGTCAGCGTTCCGGTCTTGTCGGTGCAAAGAATGTCTATGGCACCGAAGTTCTGGATGGAATTCAGGTTTTTGACGATGGTCTGCTTTTTGCTCATGGAGACCGCACCTTTGGCAAGGCAGGTCGTCACGATCATGGGAAGCATCTCCGGGGTCAAGCCGACGGCAATGGAGATGCCGAACAGGAATGCTTCCAACCAGTTGCCTTTCGTAATGCCATTGATGAAGAACACCAGCGGAACCATGACCAGCATGAAGCGGATCAGCACCCAGGAGACGGCATTGACACCCTTGGTAAAGCTGGTTTCAACCGCTTCTCCGGCCACTGCGGATGCCATAGAACCAAACAGCGTATTATCACCGACACAAGCAACGACCGCTGTTGCACTGCCGGAGACAACATTGCTGCCCATAAAGGCGATGTTTGTATAATCGGTTATGCTGTCTTTGGCCGCGCTGACATTAGGCGTTTTTTCAATGGGCTCGCTTTCTCCAGTCAAACTTGCCTGACTGACAAACAAATCTTTTGCATCCAGAATTCGAACATCAGCCGGAATCATATCCCCGGCGGACAGATGCACGATATCGCCGACCACCAGATCATCCATGGGGATTTCAACTTTCACCTGATCCTTACGGGTAACGGTGCAGGTGGTCGTGATCATGGCCAGCAGTTTTTCTGCCGCGTTTCCGCTTCTGGATTCCTGTACAAAGCGAAGTGTGCCGGAAATCATAACCATAGTCAGAATAATTGCCACAGTCAGAGGGTCAAAATCCTCCGGCGCACTGCCTAAAAGAGAAAAATAGGGAAACACCATATCCGTCATGGTGGACACCAGCGCCAGACAGAACAGGATGGCGGTAAAGGGATTGATGAATGCACCGGCCAGCCGCTTGGCCAGAGATTTCTTTTTTTCGTGTGTTACTTTGTTGCTGCCATATTTGGTGCGGCTTACAGATACGGCTTCTGCATCAAGGCCACGAAGCGTGGTATGCAGGTTTTTCAAAACTTCCTTAATGGGATTGGTAGCCGCAAACTGAATGCGGCGATTCTGCTCGTCTCGAATGACTGCCTTTTCCACTGCCTGACGAACAGATATACGATTTTCTTTCTTGTTCATTGGTCTTACCTCCTTGATTTTATAACGGCAAGCAGGGTCACATGAGGGATATGGAACTCCATGTCCCTCATGTGCTGCTCTATGCCTTCGCGGACCACTGTCAGAGTCCATATTATTCACCTCGCTGTTTTATGGAATATCTATCCGAAACCGCATTGCGGATTATTTTTTGCGATATCGATTGCTTTTTTCGATATACCAGACATCAAAGCCGGCAATCATCAGCCATGCGATCATGGCGGCCACAAACCAGTGATCTGCAAATCCAGACCACAATCCCTTCATCAGGAAAATGATGCCATTAAGCGCAATGACTTCTCCAATATTGCGGCAAAGCGGAACAATTTTAATTTTCTCTTTCTCTTCCTGCGGCATGTTTTTCCACGCAGATAAGTGAATATGTCCTTTCCCGCAGGCAAAGACAAAACCCGCAATGGTGAAAAGAACTCCAAAAAAGATGCAGGTGTAATTCATTGCTGCTCACTCCTTTCGATGATTGATTTCACTTCGTAGTTTCTTTGATTTTCTTTTTCACTCACAACACCTCCCAACCGGCGCTTATCACTTCTGGGATTGCCAATACCTGTCCAACGATTCCCTCCAAAACATTGCTTTTTTGTTTTCCAGAAGAACAGTATTCAGCAACGATTTCAACCTTATCGCCAACAACATCGCCGCTTTCCAAATTATTCAGATACAGTGTTTTGCAGGAATTGCACGCGAATCACCTCCCTTCGACCACTTACAGAATACAAAAATCGCAAGGAGAATCACATGGCTAAAACCTTGCGATTTCCTTGCGATTTTGCAAGAATTTAGGCAGGCCGAGTTTGGCCTGCCTGTGTTATAGTTGGTCATTAAACTTGTATCCGATGCCCCAGATGGTCAGAATGTACTTGGGCGCGTCCGGGTCAGGCTCAATTTTCTTCCGTAGTTTTCGGATAAATGCCATGATGTTGCTGTCGTCCAAAAGGTAATCCTCAGACCACACCGCCCGGTAGATTTGTTCCTTGGTAAATACCTCCCCGCGGTTCTGAGCAAGGAAATACAGTATGTCAAACTCCTTTGGCGTCAGGCTGACTTCAGCGCCCCCCATGACGACCCTCCTGCTTTTGGGGCTGATTTCCAGTTCTCCAATCCGCATCCCGTCCGGCGGGACGAGCGAGGGAGCTTCCGCCTCGCCGGATGCGCTCAGCAGCAGGGAGGTCACCTCTCCGCTGAGCATATCCCGGATGCCGGAAAGCAGGTCTTCGGCGCAGTCACTTTTCGGCGGCTCTTTCATCAGCTTTTCCAGCAGCCACTCTTCAAGGACGGAATCCATTGGGATAAAGCCGATATTCTTTTTCACGCTGGATTCCTCCTTTCAAATCAACTCATGATACTTCTTCTGATAGAGGGTTTTGACTACCGTAGTCAGCAGCATATACAACAGCGCTACAATCAGCAGAAACACGAAATACCAAAGCGGCAATTTCGTCAGGCCGAACAACGACGCACCCTTGGTAAAGGTAATCGCGGTAAAGGCGACGATTCCCGCAAGGGTAATACAAATAACCGGTGCAGACGGCCTGCTCTGCACAAAGGGTATTCTACGGGTCCGCAGAAAATGCAGAATCAGCACCTGTGTCCACATGGATTCCAAAAACCATCCAGTCTGGAAAAGAGACACATACTGAAGCCGCAGGGCGGGATCGGTAAGGTTCAGATAGGTCGCTCCTCCGCACAGCATAGGACACAGGAAGTAATACAGAAACAGAAATGTCACTATGTCGAACAGGGAACTGATCGGTCCAAAGGACAGCATAAACCGCCCCAGCGTCCTGCCCGACCAGTCTCTCGGAGAAAGGGTCTCTTCTTCATCCACATTGTCCCAGGGCAGAATGATGCACAAAACATCGTACAGCAGGTTCAGCAGCAATATCTGTACGGAAGTCATAGGCAAAAAGGGCAAGAAGGCGCTGGCGCAGACAATGGAGAGGATATTGCCGAAGTTGGAGCTGGCGGTAATTTTAATGTATTTGAGCATATTGGTAAAGGTTTTTCGCCCTTCTAAAATGCCCTGTTCCAGCACGCCAAGATCCTTTTGAAGCAGTACCACGTCCGCCGCATCTTTTGCTGCATCCACCGCCGTATCCACCGAGATGCCCACATTGGCCTCACAAAGCGCCGGGATATCATTGATTCCATCGCCCAAGAAGCCCACCGTATGCCCGTTTTGACCCAGGGCAGAAACCAGACGGACCTTTTGACCCGGTGTAAGCTCCGCGAAAACATGAATTTTTTCAACCGCAGCGCTAAGTTCGCTGTCTGTCATTTCATCCAGATTGGCGCCGGTCAGAACGGTTTCGGAAGAAATCCCCACCCGGCGGCATACAGAGACCGCCACGTCTGCCTGATCCCCCGTCAGAATTTTGGGAGTCACCTTCAGCCTTTTGAGCGCCGCCACGGATGCCTTTGCGGTTTTCTTGGGTGCGTCAAAGAACGCCAAATACCCCACCAGAATCATATCCGCTTCATCGGCGGGGGTGATCCGGTTTTGCTGTCCCACATTTTTCCGCGCCACCGCGATGACCTTCATACCGTCCTGGAGCATCTCATCTACCACAAAGGATACGCTCTGCATCCCGCTTTTCTCTATCGGCAGAATTTCACCCCGATACTCCACATGGCTGCAACGGTTAACGATGTGGGAGATATCCCCTTTCATAATGAGTTGACTTTCTCCGTTTTTATCTGTCACAAGAGTGCTGACAAACTTGCGGGCATAGTCAAAGGGAATCTCGTCTATTTTTTGATACTGAGTGAGCAAATCGGTGTAATGTGCCTCGCTTCCCGGCATAGTCTGGCAGGCAAGAATCGCGTTATCAATTGGATTGCGTACGCCGGAATGGAAGAAGCTGTTTAAGAAAGCCAAATCCAGCACCTCGCTGCTTTCATTACCGAGCACGTCCATGTAATATTCCAGCAGGATACTTTCATTGGTCAGCGTTCCAGTCTTGTCCATGCAAAGCACATCCATGCTGCCAAAACCCTGCATGGCATTGATGTCTTTGATGATGGTCTGCTTGCGGCTCATGGTAAGACTGCCCCTTGCAAGGCAAGCGGTAATAACCATAGGCAGCATCTCCGGCATCAGTCCTACAGCCACCGACAGCGCAAAAGCAAAGGATTCCAGCCATTTCCCACCTGTGATACCGAGAAGCGCGAATACAATGGGAATCAGCACCGCAATAAAGCGGAGCATGACCCAGGCGATGGAATTGGCACCCTTTTGAAAGGATTTTTTATCATCAGAATCAGGTTTTGCAAAGCTGCCGTAGAGCGTGTCCTTTCCGACCGCCAGCACAATACCCTCGCCTTTACCGCTGATGACTGTTGTTGCCATGAAAGCAAGGTTTTCAAGCTGGGTCAGCGTTTCCAAGCTGCTGTAACTGAGGGCGCGGCAGTTCTTTTCCAAAATGGCGCTTTCGCCCGTTATGGCTGCCTGTGAGATGAACAGGTCGGTGACCTCTGTCAGCCGGATATCCGCCGGAACACGATCCCCCGCAGAGAGCAGGACAATATCGCCCACCACCAGCTTTTCCGCAGAGATCTCGATGAGTTCTCCTTCTCGCCTTACAGTGATACTTTCATGAATCAGCCGATTAAGCTGCTGCGCCGCATTCTTTGCTCGGAGTTCCTGAATCAGACGGATTGCACCACTAATTAGGATCATGGAAAAGATAATGATGGCAGCAGTGGCATTTCTGGCGAAGTTGGAGACGAGAAAAACGTCTGTCACCAACGAAATAATACCCAGGATAAAGAGAATTATATTGAACGGATTGATAAAAGCCCGCCGCAACCGGCGTATCATCGTATCATTCTTTCGCTCCGCAAAGCTGTTCTCGCCGTATTTTTCCCTCATCGCCTCGACCTGTTCATGAGACAGGCCATCCGGTGATGCTCCAATATCTTGGTATATTTGTGATATCTCACGGTAAGCGTATTTTCTGATACGACTGTCAATCAGTGTTGTTTTTGACACGGGACAGTCCCCTCCTTTAGCAATGCAATACAGATAACACTATTTTAACATCATTCTACAAAAAGTACCATGCCTTATTCTTGTTTTTTTCTTGCAATTAGGAGTGTCCAACTTCATTTTACAATCGACCAATATAAAATTTTTGTTTACTTTTTATAAACTAAGTGTTATACTCGGTCACATACCCTCCGCAAACCGCGGAGACAAAAACAAATCTTCAGAAAGGAAGGTACGAATGATGAAACGGAAATTGACAGCGAGGGAAATTGTGGCTGTAGCCAGCTTATTGTTTGGTCTGTTTTTTGGCGCAGGCAACCTGATCTTCCCGGTACACATGGGACAAATGGCAGGTGCGAACTCCGTAGTAGCCATCCTGGGCTTTGTCGTAACGGCGGTCGGCCTTCCTTTGCTGGCCATTGTATCCATGGCCCTGTCCCGCAGTGAAAGCCTGGCAGAGCTTTCCGGCCGGGTAGGCAAGCACTACGGCATCTTTTTCACCTGTCTGCTGTATCTGACCATCGGACCCTGCTTCGCCATTCCCAGATGCGCCTCCACCTCCTTTACGGTGGGCATGGCCCCTCTGGTGGGGGAGGATCAGCAGGCCCTGGCCCTGCTGATTTTTTCTACCATTTTCTTTGCCCTGGTGCTCTATTTCTCCCTGCGGCCCAGCGGCATCCTGACCTACGTAGGCAAGGTCATCAATCCGGTGTTTCTGGTGTTTCTGCTGCTGCTGATCATTGCCGCTCTCCTCAATCCCACAGCCGGGCTCTCCGAGGTTGCTCCTGAAGGAAATTATGTAAACCACCCCTTCGTCACCGGCTTCCTGGAAGGCTACAATACCATGGACATCCTGGCGGCCCTGGCCTTCGGCATTACCATTGTCCAGGTCATCAAGGAGCTGGGGGTGGAGAAGCCCCAGGACGTGGCCGGAGCCACCTACCGGGCGGGCCTGTTCAGCAGCCTGCTGATGGCTGTGATCTACGCCCTCATTACCCTGATGGGCGTTTTCAGCCGGGGCGTTTTCGCCACCAGTGAAAACGGCGGCATTGCCCTGACCCAGATCGCCCACCACTACTTCGGGGCTGCCGGTCAGCTGATCCTGGCCGCCACCGTGACCCTGGCCTGCCTGAAGACCTCCATCGGCCTCGTCACCTCCTGCGCCGAGACCTTCGGCCTTCTCTTCCCCAAGGTCAGCTACAAGGCCTGGACGGTTCTGTTCAGTGTCTTTCCCCTGGTGGTGTCCAACTTCGGCCTGACCCAGATCATTACCCTCTCCCTGCCGGTGCTTATGTTCCTGTATCCTCTGGCCATCACCCTGATTCTGCTGTCCCTGTCCGGAAAGTTCATCGGCACCAATCCGACCGTCTATCGCACCACCACCGCCTTTACCCTGATTGCCGCCGTGTTCGACATGATCGGCGCTGTTTCCGGCATGATGCCCGGAAACCGGGTGCTTGCCGGACTGAAGCACCATTTCGGCGCTGCCGAGCAGCATCTGCGCGGCATAGCGTATCGCCTTTGCGCGCGGCAGGCCGCACTTGACGCCGCCGTCGGCAAGCGCCTCGATGAACATATACGCATAGGCCGGGCCGCAGCCGGACACCGCGCTTGCGGCGTCGATCAGGCTCTCCGGCACGGCGTCCAGACGGCCTGCAGGGGCCATGGCGGTGAGCCACTCGGCCATTTTTTCCGGCTCCACATCGTCAGAGCAGTACTGGATCATGCCGTCGCCCAGCGCCACGGGGGTATTGGGCATCATACGGATGATGGGATAGCCGCTGCCCGCCATCTGGCGGATCTGCTGCATCGACAGGCCCGCCGCCATCGTGACCAGCACAAAGGGGCGGCTCTCGGCGCGGGCCTCCAGCGTTGGGGCCAGCTCGTCGAGCATATCGGCCATCATCTGGGGCTTTACGCCCAGAAAGATGAAGTCGCAGATGCTGGCGACCTCCTCATTGGTGCCGCAGGCGCAGCCGAGCTCGTCCGCCAGCGCCTGTGCCTTGGCGGGCGTGCGGTTGGCCAGCAGCACATCGCCGGCCCCGGCACCCTTGCAGACCGCGCGCGCCACAGCCCCGCCCATGTTGCCGCAGCCGATAAAACCGTATTTCATGGTAAACCCCCTATTTTTTACTTTATATGTAGTATTTATAGTAGTGCAAGGGAGAAGGTTTGTCAACGGGAAAACGGGCTTTCCCCGGGGGAAAGATACAGAAAGTCCATTGCATCTTTTTCTTGCCCTTATCCTGCAAACGCGGTATAATAAAATAGAATATTTGTAAAATTCCGTCCGCCGCTGCACGGCGGGCACCAGGATAGAGTTTGGAGGCAGTACCATGTCTGAATTTATTCCTCTTTCGGTTCCGAATTTCGGCGCGCGCGAGGCCGAGCTGGCCGGGCAGGCCATCACGTCGGGGTGGGTGTCCACCAGCGGCGGCAAGGTCACGGAGTTCGAGGAAGCGCTGGCCGCTTACGTGGGCATGCCCCGCGCCGTGGCCTGCAACGCCGGTACCAGCGCGCTGCATCTGGCCGCTATGGCCGCCGGCATCACCCGCGGGGATGAGGTCATTGTCCCGACGCTGACCTTCATCGCCGCCGTCAACCCGCTGACCCGCTATGTCGGCGCGGAGCCGGTCTTTATCGGCTGCGATGACTCCCTGTGCATTGACCCCGACGCCGTCGAGGATTTCTGCGCGAACCGCTGCGAGCTGCGGGACGGCAGGCTGTACAACAAAGCCACCGGCGCACACATCAAGGCACTGGAGGTCGTGCATGTGTTCGGCAACATGGCCGACATGCCCCGCCTGATGGCGATAGCCAAGCGCTACGGCCTCATCGTCATTGAGGATGCCACCGAGGCGCTCGGCACCCGCTGCACCGACGGCCCGTTTGCCGGTAAGTTTGCGGGCACCATCGGCGACATCGGCTGCTACAGCTTTAACGGCAACAAGATCATCACCACCGGCGCAGGCGGCATGGTCGTGTCCAACCACGCTGACTGGGCCGAGCACGCCAAGCATCTGTCCACCCAGGCCAAGGCCGATCTGCTGCAATTTTTGCACGATGAGGTCGGCTACAACTACCGCATGACGAACGTGCAGGCATCCTTAGGGCTTGCCCAGCTCGAGCGGCTCGAGGGCTTCATCGCCCACAAAAAGGCGCTGTATGACCGCTATGTGGCCGCGCTGGACGGCGTGAAGGGGCTGCGCATCCTGCCCTTCCGCGAGGGGGAGTGCCGCTCCAACCACTGGTTCTTCAGCCTGTATCTGAAGGATTCCGGGCTGGACCGCGACACTGTGATCGAGAAACTGCAGGCGCAGCACATCCAGACCCGCCCGGTGTGGGCGCTCATCCATGAGCAGGCCGACTACCCCCGCAACGAGGCCTACGCCCTGGACAAGGCCGAGGATTACCGCAAGTACATCGTCAACCTGCCCTGCTCTACCAATCTGAGCATCGAGGACTGCGAGCGCGTCTGCCAGGCCGTGCTGGCCCTGTAAAAATACCGCCCGAAAGGGGAATACACCCTTGATCAAAGTAGAAGAACTGTTTATCGAGCCCACCGCCACGGTGCTGGAAACGCTGCGCAAGCTGGACACGACCGGCCAGCGCATCCTCTTCATCGCGCCGGAAGGCCAGCTGAAAGCTGTTATCACCGATGGGGACATCCGCAAATTTTTCCTGCGCGGCGGCACGCCCGACCAGACCATTGACCACGCTGCCAACTATCACCCCATCAGCCTGTCGGTGTCAGAGCGCGGCAAAGCCCGCGAGCTGCTGCAAAAGCACTGCATCGACGCACTGCCGATTTTGAATAAGCGCGGCGTTATCACCGATATCGTCTTTGCCCACGGTGTGGATGTGGACAACCGCAAGCACGCCGACATCCCGGTCGTTATGATGGCGGGCGGGCTGGGCACGCGGCTGTACCCCTACACCAAAATTCTGCCCAAGCCGCTGATCCCCGTGGGCGAGCAGCCCATTGCCGAGCTGATCATGGACCGTTTCCGGGACTTCGGTTGCCACAATTTCACGATGATCGTGAACTACAAAAAGGGCATGATCAAGTCCTATTTCAATGAGCTGGAAAAGAACTATAACGTGGACTTTGCCGACGAGGAAGTGTTCATGGGCACCGGCGGCGGGCTTTGCCTGCTGAAAGGAAAAATCAAAGCACCGTTCTTTTTTACGAACTGTGACACGCTTTTGGATGTAGACTTCGGCGACATTTATGAGTACCATAAATCCCACGGCAACCTGGTCACGATGATCTGCGCGTTCAAGCACTACACCGTGCCCTACGGCGTGGTGGAGCTGGGCGAAAACGGCAGCATTGCCGCCATGCGCGAAAAGCCCGAGCTGGACTTTTTGACGAACACCGGCGTCTACGTGGTGGAGCCGCGCGTCGTGGAGGAAATGTGCGACGGCGAGAAGATCGGCTTCCCCGATGTGATCGAGCGCTACCGCCTTGCCGGGGAAAAGGTGGGCGTATACCCCATCAGCGAGAGCAGCTGGATGGATATGGGGCAGCTGGAAGAGCTGGAAAAAATGCGCCGCAAGCTGGAAAATCAACAGTAATCGGAGGTTTATTATGCCTGTTACCATCATTGCCGAGGCCGGTGTCAACCACAACGGCAGCCTGGAAATGGCCAAGGAGATGGCCCGCGTCGCCAAAGAATGCGGCGCGGACATTGTGAAATATCAGACCGCCGTGCCCGAGCTGGTAGTCAGCAAATTTGCCGAGAAGGCCGAGTACCAGAAGCAGACCACCGACGCCGCCGAGAGCCAGCTGGAGATGATCCGCAAGCTGCATTTCTCGTTTGAGGCGCATAAAGAATTGAAGGAATACTGCGATTCCATCGGCATCCAGTATTTAAGTGCGCCGTTTGACGTGCCGAGTGTGAAGTTTCTGGGCACGCTGGGCCTGCCGCTTTTGAAAATCCCCTCCGGCGAGATCACGAACCTGCCGTATCTCGAGGCCATGGCCGCGCTGAAAACGCCGGTGCTGCTCTCCACGGGCATGAGCACACTGGACGAGATCACCGATGCGCTGGGCGTGCTGGATGACGGCGGCTGCCCCGAGGTAACGATTTTGCACTGCAACACGCAGTACCCGACGCCCTACGAGGACGCGAACCTGACCGCCATGATCGAGCTGTACGACCAGTTTGGTCTGCCAGTAGGGCTGTCCGACCATACGCCCGGCTGGGAATGTGACGTAGCCGCGACGGTTTTGGGCGCACAGGTCATTGAAAAGCACTTTACGCTGGACAAGAGCCTGCCCGGTCCCGACCAGCAGGCAAGCCTGGAC
>OIYY01001599.1_pt1 | contig 11397 bp, 12 predicted proteins | sample 1588341 | NCBI WGS metagenome assembly OIYY01 (sample SAMN03283287) | human gut metagenome | biome: human-associated habitat; material: feces | host: Homo sapiens | place: Peru | collected 2012
AACCAAGGACACAGGGATTTTCAGTCCCTTGCTCTACCAACTGAGCTATTGCGGCTAGTTCTTTTCTGTAACCTCATATCGGCTACGTTTTTTATTATACTGGCTAAATATTTAAAGTCAATAGAAAGTTTTTATTTTTAAGAGAACTAAAATATTTTCACTCATATAGTCCATTAGCCAATAAGGTAATAAGTTTTTTGCCAAATAATGAACTAACCCTAGCAAATTCAGTCATTAAAAGCGAATGAGAAGCAATCCAGTTAATTAATAAATGTTGGGGTAGCAACGCCGACCTACATTTTCGGAATGAACATAAAACCACCCTTGCAAACAATATCGCAAGGGTGGTTAAATTTTTATTATAAATAACTCAAACTATGACTGAGGAGCAAGGTATAATGTAACGTTACGTCCTTCTAGTTGAGGTTTCTTTTCCAATTGAACTGGATCATCTGCTAAATCGGTCAAAAATCTATTTGCTAAATCAAACGCAAGGTTAGAATGTTGCATTTCACGACCTCTCAACATAACAACAATCTTAACTTTATTACCTTGAGCAATAAATTTTCTAACACTCTTGATACGAACTTCATAGTCATGTGTATCAATTTTATAGCGAACTTTTACTTCTTTAACTTCAACAGTTTTTTGTTTTTTCTTAGCTTCTTTTGCTTTTTTTGCTAATTCGTATTTATATTTACCATAGTCTAAAATTTTAGCTACTGGAGGAGCTTGGTTTGGACTAATCAATACTAAATCTAAATCCGCTTCTTCTGCCATCGCTAAGGCTTTTGAAGTTGGTACAACACCATGGTTAGTGCCTTTTTCGTCAATCAATCTTACTTCTTTTGAACGAATACGTTCATTCATTATTGTTTTGTCCCTGTCCCTTGCGGATCTAGTATCGTTAGCTATTGTTTTATCTCCTATATTTTAAGTTATACTACGGTTTAATTTTACCACAAAAACGCAAAATATGCCATAGTCTAATTTAAAACTATTATTAAGATATGTAAATCAATGAAACGTCAATAAAAATAGCACTTTCACAGAGATATAGAAAAATCATTAACAAAAAATTAAAGTTTTACTGATATAAGACCGATATACATTTTGTTAAAAGAAACAATTTACCCGAACCGAAGAGAAAATTAAATAAGGAGTACAAAGTATGGAAACAAGACAGGCTGAATCTATGATGAGAACTATGGACATTGCAGAAATTGATTTATCAGATGAAGTGCTAAGAGATGTGCAAGATATTTCAGTTCCAATTCAAACATTATTTGATGAATGTTTAAACTTTATTTCGGTAAATGATTTCGCAACAGTTTAAAAAAAGCCTGAAAAAGATTAAAAAGAGTAAGATAGTTAATTATCTTACTCTTTTTGTTTTATATACAGAAATTTACAATTAACCTCTTGTATATATACACCAGCTCAAAGTTGTACTACAATATTTTCAAGTAGAAGGGAGCAAACATGAAAAAATCATTAGCCCGCATAGCAAAATTAGCACTAATTGTATGTTTACTCAATGGAGCAGCTTTTGCTGATTTCAGAGAACACTTTGACCTTGGACAAAATTACTTAGCCAACTATCAATATTCTGGAGCTATAACAGAATTCAGAAGTGCGTTAAGAATAAATTACCTTGACAATTCTGCAAGAATTGGACTTATCAACGCATATTTAGCAAGAGCCGCAGAATACGGCAACAGAGATAACAACTGGGCTAAGGCGGCAGATGATTTTAGAAGTGCATTGTTTTATATGGTTTATTATCCAACTTCTACACAAGTTCAAAATTCGGCTAGTGCAATCAACCAAGCTACTCAAAATTTAGAAATTTGTCTTAAAGCAACAAACTTTGATTTCACCCCTCAAAACAGATTTAACTATGCTAAAAAATTAAGAGCAGAAGGAAATTTTTCTGCGGCTGCATATGAATTCAATCAAGCATTAGGAAGTAAAAGCTTGCAAAAAAACAGCTTTGAACAAGTTGGGGATATAATGAAACTTCTCGGGAATGAACCAAAAGCTTCTGATTACTACAAAAAAGCAGTTTCTGTTGACCCAACAGATTTAAACCTAAGATTGTCATATGCCAAAATTCTTGACAATCAAAAAGATGCAGATAATGCGTTAAAAGAATATAGCTACGTCTTAGATAAATCTAATTCGGATAACAAAGATATTTTATATACCCTTGAAAAAACATTCCGTCAAAAGCTTCAAGCTACCCCAAACAATGGAAACTTGAACGCAAACATGGGGGCAGTTTTACAAAAAGAAGGACAACTAGACGAAGCCTTGACATATTATAAACAAGCAGAAGCATTAGACCCTTCAAATATCAATACAAGAATCAATGTCGGAACACTTTATCAACAAAAAGAAGATTACAGAACAGCAATAAAAGCATATGAATCTGTTCTAATTCTGTACCCTGATAATGTAAATGCAAACCTCTATCGAGCTCAATGCTATGACAAATTAGGCGAAACAAAAATTGCTCAAGATGGATATAAAAAAGTTCTTGCATTAGATCCAAACAACGAATATATCAAAGGTCAAATGGTTGAAAATGTAAAGAAAACATCTTCTCCGCAACAATTTGTTGATTACGTAAATACAAATCTAGCAAATTCAAACCCTGCTGGAATTTTTTACGATTACGCAATCGAACTTCACAAGAACGGGAAAATTGATGATGCAATATTTATGTATAATCAATCAATTAAAGCAGATAGCACGGATTCAGAAGTTTATGTAAACCTTGCACTAGCTCAAGCTCAAGGAAACAATTATGACGGAGCATTAGCAACATTAAAAAATGCACAATCAAAATTTCCAAAAGATTCAACAATCACAAGTACTATCAAAAATATTTCAGGGATGAAAACAGACAGTTTATTTACAAAAGCTTCAGACCTATACAATAACAAACAGTATAAAGAAGCTATAAATACATACCTAAGTATAAACCCAGCAACAGCAGATTCAATGATTGGAGTTGCAACATCATACCAAGAACTTGGAGATAGAGATAATGCTATTGCTTACTATCAAAAAGCCCTTGAACTAAAACCTGTTGATTCTGATATTGCATACTACATTGCGGTATTGTATGGAGAAAAAGAAGATTTAGACCACGCAAAAATTTACTTAAATAAATCTCTAACTATTAACAAAAATAATACACAAGCTTCTGAATACCTTACATCAATTCTTGAGGCTGAAAAATCAAATCTATTAAACGATGCAATAGCACTTTACGATGAAAACAAATACGACGAAAGCCTAGTAAAATTTAATGAATTATTATCTAGAGATGCAAAAAATTCATACGCCCTTTATTATAGAGGAATGATTTATGACTCAAAAGAAAAGAGAAATGAAGCAATTGCAGATCTAAAACAGGCTTACAACTTAAACAAAGATTTCACAATTTGTAATTACATCATCGCATCTGATTATGATGCACTTGGCAAATTCAATGATGCCTATAAATATTATAGTGCCTATGCAAATTCAAATGTTGAAGATGACGAATACAAACAATATGCAAAAGCTAGAGCGGAAGAATTAAAAAAATATGCAACACCAGCAAACAAATAACCGAGTTGAAAATTTAATAAAAAGTAAAGTATCACTTGCCCCAATGGCAGGAATTACTGATTATGTACTAAGATCACTTGTCAGAAAATATTCTCCAGAATGTCTTTTGACAACAGAGATGATTAGCTCTGAATTTTTGGCTCAAAATGTTGAAACTGAAATAACAAAACTTGACGAAAATCACCATCCAATTGTTTACCAAATTTGTGGGCATAAACCCCATTTAATGAAAGCAGCAGCAACATATTTAACCCAATTCGCAGATATGATAGATATTAATATGGGTTGTCCTGTCAATAAAGTTGTTAAAGGGCAAGATGGCTCAGCATTAATGAGAAACCCTAGACTTGCAATGGAACTTGTTCAAGCAGTAAAAGAGGGAACAAATAAACCAGTCAGCGTAAAATTTCGACTAGGCTACACCGCAAGCGAAATGAATTATGTTGAATTTGGGCAACAAATGCAAGAAGCTGGAGCTGAATTTATCACAATACATGCAAGAACTCGTTCGCAATTTTACGCAGGCAATGCAGATTGGGCAAAGATAAAAGAACTTAAACATAATGTTGATATTCCAGTTTTTGCAAATGGAGATGTAACTTCAATCGACTCTGCAATAGAATGTCTTGAACTCAGCGAAGCCGACGGAGTTGCAATAGGCAGAGGCGTGTTAGGAGACCCAACGCTTATCCATAGAGTTGCCCATTATTTTGCAACAGGCGAAAAACTTCCAGAACCAACACTTGAAGAAAAACTTGAGATAATGAGAGTTCATCTTGATGAGGAAATCAAACTTAGGGGAGAAGAAGTAGCAATAAAATTCTTCCGAAAATTTTACCCATACTACATTGCAGGAATTAGAAATGCTTCCAAAATTCGTGGAGTCCTTGTTTTAGAAGAGGACTACCACAAAATTTTAGAATACATTGATTATATAAAAAAAGAAAATCAATTAGCCCTTAATTAATCTTTGTTAAAAAAGATACGAGTAAGAGCATCTTTAGATCTTCTGTTTAAAGAGTTTTGAAACTCTTCAAAAGTTTTGGCATGAGTTTTTAAAACAACCATGTCATGTTTTTCTCCAGAGAAAAAGCTTTTCACTTTCACTAGGAAACCACGAGGAACAACATTTCTTATATCTAGAGAATATTGGGGTTTTCCTGATTTTCTTCCAATAAAACTACCTACATAAACATCGCCATCAAAATTTTTAGAAAAATTTGACACAACAGGAATATTAATAAGTTTATCGAAAGTTTCGGCTGGCATTTTGATACCTGGCTTTAATGTTCCAAATGCCGGGGTAGATTTTGCAGAATCAATTCTTTGTACATTCATTTTTAACACTGTCCTTTCCAAGTCTAATGGGGTATATCTTTTTACACAAAAATATTAGAAAAAAGGGTCATTAAAAACAATAAAATATTAAGTTTTTTAAGAAAAAAATGCTTGAAATCTTTGAAAAAATTGTTATAATAGCACGTATGAGAGCATTAGTTATATCACTTGCAATACTATCTATATTTGGAATAATACCCCCACAAGTTCAAGCAGAAGGGTTATCAACTATTCAACTTGAAATGAGGGATTACGACGAAATTACACTTCCTGCAGGAACATTTATACCTGTAATAAATTTGCAAGAAATTTCAACTGAAACCTGTCCAGAAGGCTACAAAGTTAAATTCATCTCTACAAACGATTTATTTATGTATGAAACAAATATTATTCCAAGAGATTCAGAATTCTTTGGATATATAGAAAAAATACATGAACCAGTAATCGGCACTAATGCTTCAATGAAAATTAAGATAACTAAGTTGCAAATCAAAGATGGATTTGAAATTCCAATAAAAGGATATTTATACACTTCGAATAACAATCTTTTTGGGGGAGAATTAACACAGCCGTCAGAATGGGTTAAAATGCCACATTACCAAAGCAAATTTCAAGGAATTTCATGGAATCATCGTGCTGCAACTCTTCAAATCCGCCCTGGAGGGAAAAGAAGTATGGGACAACACGTAAAAATTCCAGCAGGCGACCAACAAATAATTATTTTAACCGCACCAGCTTCAATTACACATACCTTAACAGACTAACCATTAATAAATTGACAAAAGACTTAAATGCGGTAGAATATAAAAAAGAAGACTTATGTTTTAGGGAGAAGGGTATATGAAAAGAATTATAATACTTTCAGCATTGTTATTGAGTGCTAATTGTGCATTTGGAGCTTCAAATTTTAGCTACCAACAAAATGCGTCAAATACGGGTTTTCAACCAAACTATTACGCAGAAGATAGTTATAAATTAAACAATAATACCCTTAAAGGTAGCGTAGTTACGGTCCCAGCTGGGCAATCATTCAGAGCAGTGTTAATGGCTCCAATTAGTTCAGAAACCGCTTATAATGGACAAACTATTACTCTTGCATTACATTCTGATTTTTATTACAAAGGAAAAAGAATTGCACCTGCAGGAAGTTCTGTTACAGGAACCGTTATTGAAGTTTCTAAGGCGAAACACGGAACATTAAACGGTAAACTGACCCTAAGATTTACTCAAATTATCACTCCATCAGGACAAACCATCCCAATTTCTGCCGTTGTTAAAACAGATGACAATACAGGCACTCTTGTTGGTGGTACAAAGTTTGATGTCGCAACAGAATACGGAAAAGATGTTGCCATTGGTGCTGGAGCTGGTGCTGTTCTTGGCACAATCGCTGGACCATTATCTGGAGGAAGCGTTGGTAGAGGTGCCGCATTAATGACCGCAGTCGGAGCAGGAGGCGGGCTTGTAAAATCTATCTGGGATAAAGGAACAGATGTTTCAATCCCAGCTAATGCAGGAATTGAATTAATCTTAACTCAACCTATTACGGTTAATCCTGCAAGCTCAGAAAATTAGCAATTCGGGTGATAATTTTATATTAAGTTTAAAATAGAATTATTTACGAGAATCAGAAACTTATTGTTGTTAGGGAATAAAATGTCAATACTAGGAAAATACACAGAAAATATAAATAACAGGGATAACAGAACGCAAAGTACAAAATCAAATGACTACGTCATGCCTGCAGTTACAAGAGAAGATACAGAATCTATTTCTCTTAAAAAAGGGATTACTCTTTCTGCAATCATTCACCCTGCGACCTTGTTTACGTTTTGGTTGATTTTAACAATCCTTGCGATTTTTGGCATTCATCTTACATTGATGCCAAAAGAAAAACCAAAAGTTAACGATATTGAATTTGTACTTGTTGATAAAGAACAAACTCCAAAGAATAAAAATACAAAATATAGAGCTGATAGAAATTCAAGAACAGGCGGAATAAACGATCCTAAAAAGCCAGTTTCAATGCCATCTTCAAAACCTGCAGCGAAACCAGCAGCATCTTCACCTGCCTCTTCACCAGCACCAGCTCCTAAAAAACAATCTTTTATGAACAAAATTACGCAAAGTGTTGCCCCTAAACATACCAAAACAACACCAAAGGCAACTACAACACAGAAAAATGTAACACCGTCACCAGCAGTTACGAAGGCCGTTCCAAAACCAACTGTTGCAAGACCTCAACCACCAACAGCTAGACCTTCAATAAAACCGCCAATGACGCCAAAAGCAGTTTCTAGACCTTCTTCAACACCATTCAAAGTTCCTGTTCCTGCTGGAGGTTCAAGAGCTGGACAATACGCAACAGGTCCGATTAGTGGTTCAGGAACATCCAATAAAGGAGGTTCTAGAGGAAGCGGAACTTATTCTCCTAATCCATCCTTAGCTCCAGTAGGAGGAGGATCTGGAAATAGAATTGCATCTGGCTCTGGTCATGGAACAGGTAGAGGAACTGGCTCTGGTACAGGTTCTGGCTACGGAAGAGGCACAGGTTCTGGCGGAGGAAATCCAGGAGGAGGCGGAGGACGTCCAGGCATTGATGCCGTTAGAGAACCGGATTTTGGACCATACATGAGAGAACTTCAACGTAGAATTAAAATGAACTGGGATCCTCCAAAAGGAAACGAAAGTAAACGTGTAGTCCTATTATTTAAAATTGCAAAAGATGGAAGACTTTTATCTTGTAGCGTATTCAAATCATCTGGATTACAAAATGCAGATAAAGCAGCTCTAAACGCAGTACACCTAGCAGCACCGTTTAGACCACTACCACCTGAATACAAAGGTCAAAGTATTGATATTCAATTCACATTTGACTACAACGTATTTGGTGCAACAAAATATTAATTAGAAGAAAGTTATTACAATAAAAGAGGATAAAAAACTATGGAATTATTATTAGAATCAATTAAAATGGACTGGCCCGTATTGCTACCAATCTTTGTATGTTCAATACTTGTATTGGGTGTTGTAATTAGCAAATGGTCATTCTACCAAAAGAACCAACGTGATATTACTGTTTATATGAGAGAATTAAACAGAGAACTATCAAAAAATGATTTATCCGCAGCACAAAACATCGCAATCAGATGCGGTGGTGTTATCGGGGAAGTTATTGAAGAAGCTGTTAGAATTTTCTCTGAACAAAAAAACGGTTTCTCTAGATCTTTTGATATTTCAGCAGCATTGGCAACTAGAAAGCTTGAAAGCCATTTAACAATATTAGGTACAATTGGTGGTGTTGCTCCTTTCTTAGGTTTGTTTGGTACAGTTGTTAGAATCTTGTTAACTTTCAACATCTTAGCAGATTCAGGAAACCAAGCAGCAACAGTTGCATCAGGTATTGGTTCAGCATTGATAGCTACCGCATTTGGTTTGGGTGTTGCAATCGTTGCAGTTATCTTCTATAACTCATTCCAATCAATCGTTAAACACTACGAAGATGATTTCCAACTAATTAAATTGTTATTCTTAAGCTTTGTTGATGCTGAAGAAGCTCAAGGAACACAATATTCATCTTCAAAAGTTAATTTATAATAGGTAAATAAAATGGCATTTAGCAATAAGAAAAAACAAAAATTATTCACCGAAATTAACATCACACCATTAACAGATATTTTCTTGGTTTTGTTAATTATCATGATGGTTGTTGCTCCATCTTTCCAATCAATGGACAATGCGGTTGACGTACCAGAAGTGAATAACGGAATAAACATTGAAGACACCAAAGTTACAGTATCAGTGCTTCAAGATGGTTCAATGTATGTTAATGGAGAACCAACTACAACATCTGCTCTTACCGATAAACTTTTAGCGGCTAAAACAGACCCAGAAAAAGCTGAAGTTGTTGTTAAAGCAGACAAAAATATCAAGAGTGCAAAAATAATGACAATTATGAATGCCGCACAAGATGCAGAATACAAAAAACTCGTTGTTGCAGGTGAGCCATTAAACAAAAAAGAACAACAAGAGATTGAACAAAAAGCTGGACAGGTAAAAGTTCCAGAAGACGGAGAATAGAAAAATGAGAGATACTTTTAATGAAATAAACATTACACCGTTAACAGATATTTTCTTGGTTCTATTGATTATCATGATGGTAATTGCACCGCTTCTTGACCAACAAGGGATTAGCTTGAGCGTTCCAGAAAATGTTGAACAGACAAAAATGGATAAAGAATCAAAAATTTTATCTGTTATGGTTACAAAAAACAACAAATACTATATCAACAATGAAGAAGTTTCCGTAGATAAACTTGGAACAGTTCTAAGCCAAGAAGTAAAAAATTATCCAGACGGATTATTGATTGAAACAGACGGAGAAGCAACCCACGGAGCTGTTGTAACACTGATGGACAAAGCTCGTTATGCTGGGGTTAAAGCAATTTCTCTAGATCAAATCTAATAATAATTTACATAGTTTAAACAATATAAAAGCCCAATTTGAATAAGTTGGGCTTTTTCGATTAATTGCTATTCCTCAATAAACTTTTTATGCGAAACTCCACCATTTATAGTCTGGAGGGAGTTCATTATCATAAGAACTTTTGATATGATCATCTATTGTTTGTTTTTCATTCGGTCCATCAACAGCTGTTGTAGAATTATCCCACGACTTCTTGTATATATCCTGCCCGATACTGTCATTATAATCGGCATCTACTTGATATGCAGCATATTCGCCCCATTGCATATATAACAAATATTGCAAGCGTTTAAACATGTTAAGTTCTTCATCTGTTACATCTTCATTCCCAAGATTATTCCAATGTTTATAATTATCATCTACAAAGAAATTATATTCTTTATCTGTTAAGACACCTCTCTTATGCAATGTATCTATCATATCACGAGAAATACTAACACCATCATTTGTTTGAATATAATACATATATGCAGTCGCATGAGTAAGCTCATGAACTAAAGTATTAACCAAATCATACCAACTACCCTCAAGCAAACTAATGTCTAGTGTTATACCCAAATCTTGGTTTCCAGCTTCAACATCTACAAAATCTTCATCATATGTCCAAATTTTATAGTTCCCTTTATCACCATTATTGGTTGTAAATGGATTATTATTAATGGCATAGTAATTATACGCACCTAAATTTGTATAACCAGAGGTATTTCCATCATTCAAATCAGCAATAGCTATATTGCCTACTTTGATGTCATTGAACTTATCCTCTTGGTCTAAAAGCCTATCTAAAGCATTAACTTGATCAGTTAAACCTGAAGCTTCTAGATATTCTCTAGCCTTTTCGACCGCAAACTCTAATTTCTCTTGATCAGACATTTTTTCATATTTTTTCTGAATTTTATCTGAATAGGAATTAACTTTCTCATAATACTTATTAAAATCATCACCTAGTTCTTCACCAATAAATTCTTTAATTTCTTGATATGAAAGAGAAACATCGTCATCAACATCCAAGACATCAAAAATTCTATTTAAAGACCCAAAGAAGTCATAATGAGCATCTTCCCAGTCATCATCTTGAGTCAGTGCTACCAACTGAGCCTTCGAAATTCCAGTATCCTTGGTAATATTTGAATCAACTTTATTCAAATAATCAAACATTGTATCAGCATCAACAAAATCTGAAAGGAATGAATTAGTCGGAGTTGGGTTAGGGTTAGGGTCTGGAGTAATTGGAGTTTCTTCGCTATTATGCAATTTATAAATTACAGATTTAATTTGCATAATTTCAGCGGGACTAAAAGAACGATAAGAAGTAGATAATTTTGCACTATTAACATTTGGGTTATTAACAGTCGTTACATTTGCGGTATTATACAACTTCTCCAACGCTTCATCCGAAAGGGTTGAACCAACAGAGGCTACACTTATTTCATTTTCAATAGGAGCTGACTTTACAGATATATCAGTATCTTTAGACACAGAAACAAAATTTGCAGTTTTCGCAAGTTCTTCCGTTGTCATTTTCCTATTATTTACAGTATAATTCAAGAATTGTGAACTATTTATTTCCATGAAAAACCTCTTATATAAATATTTATCGGCTTTTCTAAGAAAAACTTTAAGATTTTCACGTTTTATTACAAATATTTTACAATTTTTACAGAATACAGAAAGAAGAAACGCTCTGCCCTTCGGCAAACAGCTTTACCATCGAAAAGTCTAAGACTTTTAAGAGTTTTTGTTTCTCTCGGGTGTGAGCCTTAACCGATTACTTCCTTAATATACCACATTTTTCGAGCCTCGTAAATATCCGTATTTTTACTTACGTAAAAATACGACTAGCCACTTGGGGGAGTTGAATACTTGACATCGATATAATTATTACGATTCCACCAGCAAAAGAAAAACGACTGTTTAACGAGTCGTTGGAAAATCAATAGGAAAAAGGGAAA
>OIYY01001600.1_pt1 | contig 11370 bp, 11 predicted proteins | sample 1588341 | NCBI WGS metagenome assembly OIYY01 (sample SAMN03283287) | human gut metagenome | biome: human-associated habitat; material: feces | host: Homo sapiens | place: Peru | collected 2012
AGAACATCGGCTTCATCGCCCTGTCGGACGGCGGCTGCTTCAAGACCCTGCAGGTCGTGCTGGAAGCCGGCAAGCTGGAAAACTACGATGCCGTCATCCACACCGGCCTTTACAGCAGCCTGCGCATCGTGGGCCGCATCGTGCTGACCCCGCAGGCCAAGCAGCCCTTTGAGCTGAACGCAGATTCCGTCGAGATCCTGGGCGACTGCCCTGCCGACGAGTACCCGCTGCAGAAAAAGAAGATGAGCATGGAGTATCTGCGCACCATGCCCACCCTGCGCCCCCGCACCAACACCTTCAACGCCGCCTTCCGCGTCCGCAGCGTGGCGGCTTACGCCATCCACAAGTTCTTCCAGGAGAACGGCTTCGTCTACGCACACTCCCCGCTGCTGACCGCATCCGACTGCGAGGGTGCCGGTGAGATGTTCCGTGTGACCACCCTCGACCTGGAGAACGTGCCCAAGAACGAGGACGGCACCGTCGATTACACCCAGGACTTCTTCGAGAAGCCCGTCAACCTGACCGTTTCCGGCCAGCTGGAGGCCGAGGCCATGGCCATGGCCTTTGGCAAGGTGTACACCTTCGGCCCCACCTTCCGTGCGGAGAAGAGCTTTACCACCCGCCACGCCGCCGAGTTCTGGATGATCGAGCCGGAGATGGCTTTCTGCGACCTGAGCGGCTACATGGACACCGCCGAGGCCATGACCAAGTACGTCATCCGCTACGTGCTGGACAACTGCCCCGACGAGATGGCCTTCTTCAACCAGTTCATCGACAAGGGCCTCATCGAGCGCCTGGAGCTGGTGGCGAACAGCGAATTCGGCCGCATCACCTACACCGACGCCATTGAGGTGCTGAAGAAGAACAACAAGAAGTTCCAGTTCCCCGTCGAGTGGGGCGTGGACATCCAGACCGAGCACGAGCGCTACCTGACCGAGGTGGTCTTCAAGAAGCCCGTCTTCGTCACCGACTACCCGAAGGAGATCAAGAGCTTCTACATGAAGCAGAACCCGGACGGCAAGACCGTGGCCGCAGCCGATATGCTGGTGCCCGGCATCGGCGAGCTGATCGGCGGCAGCCAGCGTGAGGAAGACTACGATAAGCTGGTAGCCCGTATGGACGAGCTGGGGCTGGACAAATCCAGCTACGACTGGTACCTCAACCTGCGCAAGTTCGGCGGCGTGGAGCATGCCGGTTACGGCCTGGGCTTCGAGCGCATGATCATGTACCTCACGGGCATCCAGAACATCCGTGATGTCCTGCCGTTCCCCCGCACCGCGTACGGATTCTAAAAAATAAAGTACGACCCTCTCCGTCATTGCTTCGCAATGCCACCTCTCCCGAAGGGCGAGGTTTGGTTCTTCCGGTAAAGTACCGCACCAAAGCTCCCCCCTTGGGGGAGCTGGCGAGCGATAGCGAGACTGAGAGGGTCATTTTCAACATCGAGGTAACATTTCGTGGAAAACATTTCGCCCGCCCTGCTCCACTGGTTCCATGCGAACCACCGCATCCTGCCCTTCCGCTCCGACCCCACCCCCTACCATGTCTGGCTGAGTGAGATCATGCTGCAGCAGACCCGCGTCTCGGCGGCGCTGCCCTACTATGAGCGGTTCCTTGCCGCTCTGCCGGACATCCCCGCCCTTGCCGCCTGCGAGGAGGAAAAGCTCCACAAACTGTGGGAGGGGCTGGGCTATTACAGCCGGGTGCGGAACCTGCAAAAGGCGGCAAAGCTCGTCTGTGCGCAGTACGGCGGCGAACTGCCCGCCGACTACGATGCCCTCCGCGCCCTGCCCGGCATCGGCGACTACACGGCGGGTGCCATCGCCTCCATCAGCTTCGGCCTGCCGGTGCCTGCGGTGGACGGCAACGTGCTGCGGGTGTTTTCCCGCCTGTACAACGACGACCGCCTCATCACCGACCCCAAGGTCAAGCGGGCATTCACGGCCCGTGTCATGGAACACCAGCCCCCGGCTGCCCCCGGCGACTACAATCAGGCCCTGATGGAGCTGGGTGCGCTGGTCTGCGTACCCAACGGTGCCCCGTTCTGCGCGCAATGCCCGCTGGCCCACCTCTGCGCCGCCCATGCCGCCGGGACGGCCCTCACCCTGCCCCGCAAAGCGGCCCCCAAGGCCCGCCGCATCGAGCCGGTGACGCTGGCGCTCGTCCGCAGCCCGGAGGGCGTCCTGCTCCAGCAGCGGCCCGAAAAGGGTCTGCTGGCGGGCCTGTGGCAGCCGGTGCTCTGGGAGGACGAATCTCTCTCCGCCGACGAGGCCCGCACCCGCCTGGCGGCGCTGGGCGTCGTCTGCACCCCCGATGCCGCCAAAGCCCTCCGCCCGGCCCGGCACATCTTCAGCCACATCGAGTGGCACATGGGCGGCTATCTCTTCACGGCAGAGCGCCAGCCCGCCCCCGCCGGCTGCGTCTGGGCCAGCCCGGAACAGCTGGAAGCCGCGTACACCCTGCCCGGTGCGTTCAAGGCGTACCGCAAACTGCTGGCCGCTGCATTTTAACTTCTTTCGTGCAGGTCGATGAAAATTTACGGATTGGCAGTTGTAATTTTTTTGCATTCCGGGTATAATATTCCTAACGCGATATTTCTACACGATATCCGCAAGGGCGGTTCCATGGCCCACCGCGAAACGGGCCACCCCGACACAAAGGATGTTCTGGACCCATCGTTCCGACCCAAAAAAGGAGTGTGCTGAACCTATGAAGAAATCTTGTTTGATCGCTGTGATCGCTACGCTGGCCGCCATCGCCGGTGCACTGGCCGCCGTGGCCGTTTATCTCCGCCGCCGCGAGAAGGAGCTTGATGAGTACGAGCGCCTGCTGTTTGGCGAAGACAAGGCGGAACCCGCCGACGCACCTGCCGAGGACGCCGCAGAAGAATAACCGATCCGCTGAAGGGCGCACCCGGTGGTCAGTTCCTGACCCGCCGCGTGCGCCCTTTTTGCAACCCTCTCAGGCGCTGACACGCCAGCTCCCCCCCCAAAAAAAGGGGGAGCCTTTGGCAGGTCGGACCTGTTTTTCAGACCCGCCTGCGGCTCCCATACGGCCACGCTCTGCACAATGTCAGGAGGATGTTACATATCATGAAGCGATTTTTTCTTTGGATCATCGGCGTCGCGCTGGGCGTCGTCGTGCTGCTGGGGGCCGTAATGGCCGTGAGCTATTCCTTTACCGGCGAGGGGGCCCGCCCTGCGGCGGACGTACAGTTCGGCGGGCAGGCGCTGGAAGTGAACGGCTCCTGCTGGCAGGTGCCGCTGGTGGGCGGTGTGCTCGACAGGGTCTTTGCCGAGCCGGACACCCTTACCGTGCAAAAGCTGGGCACACTGTACGATGCCCACCCGGCACTCGCCCTGCCCGACTGGGCCACCTACACCACCCTGACCATCGAGACCGACGTCGGCAGCCTCGTGTTCGCCGGTTCTGCCGGGCAGTATGAAGACTTCCTCTTCCCGGCCAACGGCAGCTACAAGGCCACGATGACGGTCTGGCGGCTCCCGAATGACCTTCTTTCCACCCAGTTCGACGGCGGCACCAACGGCTCCATTCATAAGAACTGGGGGCAGGAACACCCGGCCCGGCCCACCGGCTGGTATCGGTTCTCCTTTCGGTTCACGCTGCAGGCCAGCGCCAACGTCGAGCTTTCGGCTGAGCGGGTCGAGCAGGGCGGCATCGTAGGCGTTGCCATCACCGGCATGGCCGGGGACACGGCCCCCACCCTGGAGACCGACCTCGGCAGTGTTTCGTGCACCCGCAGCCCCTCCGGCTGGCGGGCCTACATCCCTGCGGCCTACAACGCCTCCGCCGGAGCCCACGAGATCCGCATCACGGTCAACGGGGAGACGATTTCCCGGACGCTGACCGTTCTGCCCAAAGACTTCGGCACTGCGGAGGTCGAGGCCGGGCCGGCCCCCACCGAGGCCGCGAACACCGAGTTCCGGAACAACATCTGGCCGCTGTATGAGCTGCCTGTGCGGGAAAAGCTCTGGTCCGGCGGGTTCATCTGCCCGGCCGAGAACTATCTCATCCTGCTGGATTTCGGTCAGGTCAAGGTCACGAACGGCCAGCAGGGTTCCCGCTCCAACTCCACCAAGCTCTACACCATCCCCGGCGACCCGGCCCGCGCTCCGGCGGACGGCGTCGTTGTCTTTGCCGGAAACCTTGCCCTCACCGGCAACACCGTCGTCATCGACCACGGCTGCGGCCTGCGCAGCTATCTTTACGGCCTGCAGACCCTCTCCGTCAGCCGGAACGCGACCGTCCAGAAAGGGCAGGCCGTCGGTGCGCTGGGCGAAGAGATGACCATGGACTTCAAGCTGGGCAGCAAGAGCGTGAACCCCTGGCTGCTGTTCCAGACCAGCGGCGGAGCATTCTGGCGTGAAAACGGGTGAAGCAAAAATAGTTTCGGAGATTCCTGTAATACTTTCGTCTTTGGGGCGTTATTGAGGTGAACGGACACGAAAAAAGGAGGTCGTACTCATGAAACTGCCCTGTGAACTCATCCGGGACCTGCTCCCCCTCTACGCCGAACACCTCACCAGCCCGGAGACCGGCCAGCTCATCGAAGAGCATCTGCAAAGCTGCCCGGCCTGCCGGGACGAACTGTACAGCATCCGCCTGCCAGTCCCGGTGCAGGCCGATGCGCAGGCCGACGCCCCGCTGAAACAGGTCCATGCCGCCCTGCGGAAAAAGCAGCTGCTGACCATTCTGGCGGCCGTGCTGGCCGTGGTGTGCGCTCTGGCACTGGCCGTGTGGATGTACAGCGCCAAGGCTCCCGCCACCGTCGAGGAAGCCCGGTTCTGGACCTACAACCGGAAAGAAGACTCTGCCAACCTCTGCATCCTCGAAGTGCAGGGCGAGGGCGTCTGGCTGACGCTGGACGAGCCCTTCAGCTGGGGCAGCCCGACCGTGACGGTGCAGGCCGTGCGCCATCGTTTCCCGCACTTCCACGCCGCACTGGCCGGGGTGTTCGGGAGCGCGGCATCTTCCAAGACCATCGCCGTTTCCAACACCCAGCTGCTCGCCGTCGTCTGTGCCGACGAAACGCTCCATTACCGGGAAGGCCAGCCGGTCTCGGCCTACCGCCTCAATGGCACCATCGTCTACGGCACCGAGCAGGAGCTGGGCCTCTATCCGAGGGCCTAGCCCATGGACATGGATGCACTTTACCGGCTCTATTTCCGGGATGTGTTCCTGTTTTTGCAGGGGCTCACCCACTCGGAATCGCTGGCCGAAGAGCTGACGCAGGAGACGTTTTTCAAGGCCCTGAACGGTCTGAAGCACTTTGATGGCCGACAGGACATCCGCGCCTGGCTCTTCACCGTAGCGCGGAACTGTTATTACTCCCACTGCCGCAAGGCGAAACAGACCGTCCCGCTGGACGAGGCGTTCCCGCCCGCCGCCGCCCTGCAGCCGGACCTGGATGAACTGCTCATCGACGAAGACGCCGCCTTTACCATCCACCAGTGCCTCCACCGGCTGGAAGAGCCGTACAAGGAGGTGTTCACCCTCCGGGTCTTCGGCGAGCTCTCCTACGAGAAGATCGGTGCGATCTTCGGCCACACCGCCAACTGGGCCTGCGTGACCTACTGCCGCGCCAAACGAAAGATCCAGCAGATGCTGAAAGAAGCATAACCGAAGAGGAGCCGCGGCCAATGGCCGCGGCTCCTCTTCGGTTTGTTTTATACGCTCAATCGTTTTCTTCTCGCGTTTCTTCTTTAAGGGCATCCTCGAACAGAATCTTCAGATAATCTCTGCCGCCATAAAGGACACGGTCAATGAAAACTTCTTTTCCGATCACATGGTAAAATACCAGATATTTTCCGCTGACCAGAAAACGCTCCTCACTATTGGCATTTGAAACAGACGAAATTGGTGCACCCATCAACGGATGTTCTTGCAACCGTCGAATTTTCTGCGTGATCTTCTTTACCGTCGAGACCGCTGCCGTTCGATTTTCCAAATCGTTTGCAATATAAGCTTTGATCTCCAACAAATCATACTGGGCAGCTTTTGATACTTGAAGTTTATTCATTCGCAATTCCGAGCGATTCTTCTACGGCCTCCATACTCAGCCACCCCTCCGTTTCTCCGGACCGCCTGCCCTTCGCGATCTCGTTCATCAGGCGAATGGTCGCCTGCGCTTTCTCATAGTCGTGCATATCGAGAATGGCATATTTCCCGCGGCCATTTTTGGTCAGAAACACCGGCGAACCCTCTTCCACATCCCGGAGGACCTCCGTATAATTCCGCAGGTCAGAAATCGGTTTGATGTTCGGCATAAAATCAACTCCCTTCACATTCAGTATAGCGGATTCTGCTGTAAAATTCAACAGCAAATTTGCAGCAATCGGAATCATAACCCCGCGTGGAAACGCGGGGTATGCAGAACGGCCCCATAGGGGCCACAATACCAGCCGCGCCTAAAGGCGCACAATGAGTGACGTCAACCGCATACTGACGTCGCTCTTACTTTCTCATGCTATCCGTAGGTACTTCTGGCGAATCGTCGTCATCGAAGTCCGCTACATTCTTGAACGGATCTTCGTATTCCTTCAAGCTCAACTGATCGCACATTTGATCTTCTGCTTCTCGATCTCGAATGTATTTGCGGATTTTGGCTTCGTTTCCACCTACGGTATTTACGTAATATCCTTTTGTCCAGAACACCCTTCTTCCGTATTTGTACTTTAAGTTTGCATGTCGCTCAAATATCATATGTGTACTTTTTCCTTTGAGGTATCCCATGAAATCAGCAACGGCAAGTTTCGGCGGTATGGATAAAAGCATGTGAATATGGTCTGGCATAGCGTGTGCTTCTATGATTTCTACATGCTTATAATCGCAAAGCATTCTCAATATCTTACCGATATCTTTTCTCAGTTTTCCATAGATTGTTTTTCTACGATACTTTGGTACTAGCACAATATGATATTTGCAATTCCAGCTCGTATGTGATAAACTCTTCTCGTCCATATGGATTGAACCTCCTTTTGCTTTCGTATGCGGTTCGCGTTACCCGCTTCTAATTATAGCAAAAGGAGGTTCTTTTTCTACCGTTTCAACGCTACGGCTCTTTTCTTCCACAAGCTTAGCTTGTGGTTTTTTCTATGAACAAAAAAGAACCGGATGGCGTCCATCCGGTTCTTTTGGGTCAATTTTATCTTACGAAATCGCGTCCACATCCCACTTCATGCGGACGGCATCTGCGCCGTTGAGCTGGATGCGCAGGGCACCGGCGTTGTCGCGCACCTGCTCCGGGGTGCGGGCACCGCAGAGCACATGCAGGCCGGGAATCATCCGGGCCGTCATCGCGATGACCAGCTGCGCAAGGGTGCAGTCGTATTTTTCGGTCAGGTCGCCCCACTTTTCCAGCAGCTCAATGGCCTGCGCACGGCGGGCGGGCTGGAAGCTGGGGTTGGTGTTGCGGGTGCTGCCCTCCGGGTAGGTGGTCTCCATCGTGACCTTGCCGGTCAGCAGGCCCTGCTCCAGCGGAGAGTAGGCCTGAATGGACACGCCCAGCTCCTTGCAGGTGGGCAGCAGCTGCTTTTCCACGCGGCGGGTCAACAGGCTGTACTTCTCCTGGATGACGTCCAGCTGGCCGTACTTGCAATAGCCGCGGATGATGTCCGCCGTCACATTCGACGCACCGATGGCGCGGATCTTGCCCTGCTCCTTGAGCTTCATCATGGCCTCGACGGTCTCTTCCAGCGGGTAGAGGCCGAGATCCGGGCTCTGCCAGTGGGTGTACAGGACATCCAGATGGTCGGTGCCCAGCCGCTTCAGGCTCTCTTCCACGTCCTCGATGATGCTCTGGGCGGACAGGTCGCGGTAGACTGCGGTGCCGTCCACGACTTTGTGGAGCACCGGCGTCTCGTGCCGCCATTCCAGGCCGCACTTGGTGGAGAGGACCACCTTGTCGCGGTCGATGTGCCGGAGCGCCTCGCCTACGACCTGTTCGCTGTGGTACAAGCCGTAGATGGGGGCCGTGTCGATCCAGCGGATGCCCTGCTCGACCGCCGCTTCAATGGCGTTCACCGACAGGGCGTCGTCGTTGTCGCCCCACCAGCTGCCGCCGCCAATGGCCCAGGTGCCCATACCGAGAAAGGGCACCTCGATGCCGCTTTTTCCGATCGTGATATTCTGCATCTTATTTTCCTCCATGCCAGAAGTGTTCCCCATTGGGGGCCTGTCTCATCCCATTTCTGGCATTCTTTGTTGTATTTTTGATTTCTATCCAAAAAGAGCTGCTGTTTGGAGTCCCGCCCCGCACAGCAGCTCTTTGGGATCGTTTTAGATGTTGCCGAACTCGCTCAGTTCCAGCGTCTCGTTGTGGGTCTCGGCCCAGCGGATGGCCCAGTCCGAGGTGAACAGCAGCAGACGGTTGCCCTTCATATCCTCCACGGCCTTGGTGTCGCTGGTCAGGTCGAGGTCCCGCAGGTTGTAGGTGTCGGGGTCGTTCTTCACCCAGCGCAGCTGCTCGAAGGGGAGCTGCTGCATCCGGATCTCGACGTTGTATTCGGTGTTCAGGCGGTACTCCAGCACTTCCAGCTGCAGCACACCAACGACGCCGACCACGACTTCTTCCATGCCGCCGCCCACTTCGCGGAAGATCTGGATGGCACCCTCCTGGGCGATCTGCTCCATACCCTTCACGAACTGCTTGCGCTTCATGGTGTCCTTCTGCTCGATGCGCGCAAAGTGCTCCGGCGAGAAGGTCGGGATGCCTGCAAATTCCACCTTCTTTTTGCCGGTGCACAGCGTGTCGCCGATGGAGAAGATGCCCGGATCGAACAGGCCGATGATATCGCCTGCATAGGCCTCATCCACGATGGCGCGGTCCTGAGCCATCAGCTGGGTGCCGGTGGCCAGCTTGATGTTCTTGCCCTCCTGCACATGGTAGGCTTCCATGCCGCGCTCGAACTTACCGGAGCAGATGCGCATGAAGGCGATGCGGTCTCGGTGGGCCTTGTTCATGTTGGCCTGGATCTTGAAGATGAAGGCCGAGAACTCTTCGCGGCAGGGGTCCACCGGCTCCCCGGTCAGGCTGTCCACACGGGCCAGTGGGGTGGGGGTCAGGCGGAGGAAGTTCTCCAGGAACGGCTCGACGCCGAAGTTGGTCAGCGCAGAGCCAAAGAAGACGGGGCTGAGCTCGCCGCGCAGCACCTTGTCCAGATCAAATTCCTCGGCGGCACCGTCCAGCAGCTCGATCTCATCGGAGAGCTGCTGGTGCAGATAGGGGGTCAGCAGCTCGTCCAGTGCGGGATCACCCAGCTCGGCCTCGGTCTCCTCGACCTTCTTGACGCCGTTGGCGCGGCCGTCGCTGGAGAAGGCCAGCACCTTGCGGGTGTTGCGGTCGAACACACCCTTGAACTCCTTGCCGCAGCCGATGGGCCAGTTCATGGGGTAGGTCTTGATGCCCAGGATCTCTTCGATGTTCTCCATCAGCTCAAAGGGGTCACGGGCTTCACGGTCCATCTTGTTGATGAAGGTGAAGATGGGGATGTGGCGCAGGGTGCAGACCTTGAACAGTTTGATAGTCTGGGCCTCAACGCCCTTGGCGGCGTCGATGACCATGACGGCAGAGTCCGCCGCCATCAGGGTGCGGTAGGTATCCTCCGAGAAGTCCTGATGGCCCGGCGTGTCCAGGATGTTGACACACTTGCCCGCATAGTTGAACTGCAGCACCGAGGAGGTCACGGAAATACCGCGCTGCTTCTCGATGTCCATCCAGTCGGAAACGGCGTGCTTGGCGCTCTGCTTGCCCTTGACGGAACCCGCCTGGTTGATGGCTCCACCGTACAGCAGCAGCTTTTCGGTCAGCGTGGTCTTGCCGGCGTCGGGGTGGCTGATGATCGCAAACGTCCGACGGCGCTCGATTTCTTCACGATTTGTCATAGATTTATAAGTCTCCCAATTTCAAGTCAGAGGGGTTTGTTTCGGGTCCTTTCTTCGTCACATGGGTCGTTCTCCATCAATAGGCCTGCCCTCTCAGGCGCTTTGCGCCCGCTCCGCCAAAGGGAGAGGCGGCATCGCATACGCGATGCCGAAGAGGGTCCGGCCGTCTAAAAATCAAACAGCATTTATTTTAGCAGAAATTCCACCTAGATGCAAGACTTTTCTCATTTTTTCAGAAGAAAGCAGGGCAGGGGTGCCGTTTCGGCCCAATTGGCGAAATCGCAGACGAGGACGGTGCAGCGCGTCAGGGGCAGTGTGCGCATCCAGTGCAGGATCTCCGTCTTCTCGTCCGACCCGATGACCCGGCCGCTGTAGAGGATGGCGCTGAGCACCCCGCCGGGCCGCAGCGCGTCGAGGGCTGCTTCCAGCGCAGGGATGCTGCTCTCCGCGTGGGAAAAGACCGTGTGGTCTGCCCCCGGCAGCCAGCCGAAGTTGAACATCACGGCATCCGCCGTGCCGGGCTGGACATACTGCAGCAGGTCTGCGTGGCTGCTGCAGTACAGCTCGGCGGAAAGCCCGTTCGCGGCCAGATTCCGTCGGGTGGAGGCAATGGCTTCGGGCTGGATGTCAAAGCCCAGCACCCGGCCCGCCCCGCCCGCCAGACGGCACAGAAACGCCGTATCTCCGCCGTTGCCGCAGGTGGCATCCACCAGCAGCTGCGGGTTTTGCAGCTGGGCCGCAAGGAAGTCCTGCACGAACTTCACAGCGGTCAGGTCCGGCGTCCGGCGGCGGCAGAGCCGCCCGGCCTCCTCCCGGAAGCCGAACTTCGCCCAGAACGCTTCCTCCCCCGGCACAGCGGGCAGCGGGGCCGTGAAAACGGTGGCCGTCTCCCTGTCATATCCGCCAAAGCGGCGCAATATCTCTTTTAGCAGATAAGACCCATAGCCTTTCCGCCGCCATTCTGGTACAATGGTAAGGCAGGCAACGTCCGCCCCTGCCGCCGTCCGGGTCAGCTGACAGCAGCCCACCTCAGTCTTCTCTTTATACAGTGCAAAGCCGCCGGGCCGTTCTTCCAGTTTCATACGCAGTCTCCTTTTCCCTTAAAATACCAAGCTCCCGCGCCGCTGTCAAGGCCTGCGGCTACGACCTTATTTCACACATTCTTCACCCGCTCAGCGATTCGTTTTCACAATTAGCGGCTACAATAGAGCCAGTTCCAGAGAGGGACGGGCGAAGCGCCCCTCCCGAACCAGTCCCTTCGAGAAAGGAAGTTGTACCATGGAAAATGAAAACAAATGGGAATACGATTATTCCTCTGCAAATAGTTCGTCCGGCGATACCGGATACCCCAACGTCGGCTCCTCCGGCATGAACACCGCCAACACGGCGCAGACGGATTTTTCCAACCCGAACCCCGCGCCCGAGCAGAACAACGGCTACACCAGCAGCTTTGGCGGCAACGGCGGC
>OIYY01001604.1_pt1 | contig 11363 bp, 9 predicted proteins | sample 1588341 | NCBI WGS metagenome assembly OIYY01 (sample SAMN03283287) | human gut metagenome | biome: human-associated habitat; material: feces | host: Homo sapiens | place: Peru | collected 2012
CTTATCCATTTTCTTCTTTCACTCCTTCTATTTTATTTACACTAAAAAACAAGATGAGACTAGTCCTATCCTGTTATTAATGCATGATAAAAAGAAGTAATTAATCTATATAAATTGCCCCCCCCCCATGTTAACTAATTGTAAACTTGACATATTGATTGACAAATACATAGTAATCACCTCTTCCTTATCTTTAATTAAATTCTATCATGGAATAGTATGGTTATCAACTATTATTTTATAAAACTAACATCATTAATAGACTTTTCATCTCTATCTAATTTATAGGGTGAATAAATATTAGTTAATCTACCATCATAGATAACTTTAAACTTTCTATTCTTAGGATCTACTAAATAGTAATCATTAGATTTATCTATATTTAGTATATTACCTTTAATAGTCATTACTTTATTATTGATATTATTTTCTACAAATAGTTTGATAGATGTCTTTTTCTTAATATTACTTACTAAATAATTAAGTTCATAATCAGTAAGTTCTGTTGATAAGAAAACTCCTTTATAACCATAATAACTTAAGAAATAGGCAGTATATGAGTTTGTTATATTACAACTACTAGCTGCTATGAAGTCTTTTTCTCTACCATCTATTATTTCATGAATAATACCTTTCCTCTCTTTAATATCAAATTGACACTCATCTATAGATTTATAATTATTAATATCAATATCCTTAGAATTAATATAATCTAGATTAATATCTTTAATTACTGGTTCTTTAAAATTCATCATTAACTTACCAATTAATCTTTCAGTCAAAGTCCTTCTTAAAACATTAATCTCTCCCATAGGAATAAATATATCATCATCTAGTAAAACATCTATCTCATGACAATTAAATGGTGTATTACCAAGCTTCTTAACTTGACTTATTATTCTCTCTTTAGTAACTATAGCACTCTTAGCTCTTTCTACAATATTACCTTTTTCCCTTACTATAATATTATCTTTTATAAAGCTTATCTCTAATGGTTCATTAATCTTTGCAATTACTTTGATTGCAATATCAACTTTCCTAGTGATATTATCAAACTTAGTCATTAACTTATGATTAGTAGTTAAAGACACTGTATCTAAGGTAGTTAGTCCTACCTTATTATCTAATATAATCTTCTGTTTAGGACTACCTTTAGATATTAATCTATCTTTCATATCATAAAGGTAGTTAACTATTAATCCCTTACCACTTTCTAAAAATCTAATACCATCTTCTTGTGCTAACTCTTTATCAAGTAAAATCGTTATCTTAGAATCAGTTACATCAATTACTTTTCCGATAGGAAGTCCTATATGATTAGGTGACTTAGTATTTACTAAATCTTTATTATTTAATAGATGACCTTTGGTATATCCTCTATAGAAAAGGCTTTGTAAGTTTTCTCTATCTATATCTGTTATCTTTTCTCCATCTAATATTTTTCTATAATAGCTAGTTATAAATGACACATAAGTAGGACTTTTCATTCTACCTTCTATTTTTAAACTATCTACATATGGAGTTAATCTTAGGATATCTTCACTTAGATTTAATTCTTTCATAGAAAGAAGGTAAGCTTCTTTTAATAGTTTATCACTTTTATATAGTTTCCATTTAAATCTACAGCACCCTGCACATTCTCCTCTATTACCACTTCTCCCCCCTAATACTTGGGACATCAAGCATCTTCCTGAATAACTAACACAAAGTGCTCCATGGATAAATACTTCTTTTTCAATAGGGGTTTTAATAAGTTTTATTTCATCAAGACTCATCTCTCTTGGTAACACTACTCTCTTAACTCCTAGTTTATAAAGAAAATCTATTCCTTGAAGAGATGAATTATTAGCTTGCGTCGATGCATGTATTTCAAGATTAGGATACTTTTTAAGGCATAAACAAATCATTCCAAAGTCTTGCATTAAAATAGCATCTACTCCATTAGAATATAGGAATTCTACTTGTTCTAAAAATTCTTCTATTTCATTTTCTTTTACAAGAGTATTCATTGTTACATATATTTTAACACCATAGACTTTTCCTATTCTAATAGCTTCTTTTAATTCTTCATTAGAAAAATTAGCAGCAAAAGCTCTTGCTCCAAATTTCTTTCCTGATAGATAAACTGCATTAGCACCACTATTAATAGCTGCTATTAAACTTTCTTTATTCCCTGCCGGACACAATAATTCCATATATCACGCATAATCAACCAATAATAAATTAATTAGTAATTCTTATTGGTTGACTCCTTTCTATTTATTAAACTACACTTTAACCTTATTGTAACTACTGATGAACTGAGCATGTACTATTTTCTATATTTTTTAAGGTAAAATCTTTTTTACCTGTTTTTTTAGATTTACATATTAAGTTAAAACGATAGGTAGAAGAATTAGTTTGCTTTGTAAGACGTACTTTAGATGCACTGCAATCATAATCTGTATCATCAAATGCTTTAATTAATTTATTGTTAACTAAATCTTGATAGCTAATATCTACACAACCATACCAATCAGAAATACCGAGTTCGGTTATATCAACACCCTCTTTTTCTACATAAAGTTTAGTAGCTTCTATCATAGTCTTACCATATAATTCAAACTTCTTTTTCTTATTACTCTTTTGTAAGTTTACAATTGATGGTGATATTACAGCAATAAGTAACCCCATAATAACTATTGTTGCTAATAGTTCAATAAGTGTAAAACCATTCTCTTTCATTAATATTCCTCACCTTCAACATTATTCTAGCAAATAATTAATCCTAAGTAAATAACATCATTTTTTTAGTGATTCACTATTTTATTTATCATTTAATTTTAACTTAAAAAGTTCATAATCAAATCAATTATAATTTCTTTTTCTTTTGGATTTGATTCAGCAATAAGTAGTGTTAAAGCAGTAAGTGTATTATTATCAATCACTTGTTTATCATCTTTATACAAAATATTATAATAGTTTAAGAAATAGATAAATAATGTAGCAGCTATTCTTTTATTACCATCTATAAAAACATGGTTTTTAACAATCATATATAAGAAGTTGGAGGCTTTTTCTTCTATGCTTTTATAAACATCATTATTATCAAAAGTTTGATAAATATTATTTATTATTGCTTCTAAACCATTATTTCTTTCAATAGCAAAGAGGCTACTTTCTTGATTGAATCTTAATTTATTAATTACATCTAAACAATCTTCATATTTTATTTGTTTTTGACTGTCATTTCCTTTTGGCTTTAATAATGTCCTATGATCATAATCATCTAAAAGATCAAGTGCCTTTGAATAGTTTCCTATTACTTTTAAAATTTCTTGGGCATCACTATTATTTAGATTCTCATCTATTCTATTAGCAATATCTATAAGTTTAACTGTTTTTTCTAGATACTCTAATCTTTTTTGATTTACTGCATATCCTTGTAACATATAGTCTTTTAATACTTTATTTGCCCATTTTCTAAATATAATACCATTTTGTGATTTAACACGATAACCAACACTTATAATCATATCAAGATTATAATACTCAATATCACGAGTCACTTTTCTATTACCTTCAGTTTGAACTGTCGCAAATTTTGCGACAGTTGAATTATCAAGTTCTTCCTTCAAAGCATTATTGATATGTTTGCCTATAGTTTTCACATCTCTATCAAACAACTCTGCCAACTGTTCACGGTTTAACCACACAGTCTCATCCTTCATATTAACTTCTAATTTAACATTTTGATTTTCAAATAGAATTATCTCATTTTTCATAAAAAACCTCCCAATATTTATATTTTAATTTAGTTTGTCATATTCTTCATCAATTACTGGTTTACACCATTCATTAGATGTATTTTCACCAGGTACTTCAATAGCTATATGACTAAAGTATGAATCTTTTTTAGCTCCATACCTGCTTTTAAACTCACTGCATCTCTTCCTTCTTCTTGTATCTAAACATCATTCCTTTCTAAGATATTTTTCTTCATCTCAAATATATATTATCACATTTTTATAATAGTTGGGCATACAGGTTTTCGTATGTCTATAGCTTATATATTTCCATAATTATTATTTATCATGAAATATTGCCTGTTTTTCACATCAATAACATAAAATCACATTTTTCCAATACTTTCAGCATGCAATTATCACATTTTTCCTGTATTTTTTGATACATATTTTCACATTTTTCCGTTTTTTTGTAATAAGAACAAGTTTTTACTCATCAATATAAACTTCTTTTTCCATTAAAGCAGCTATTGTTATCATACTTCTCTCTCTTAACGATAATTTTTTCTCTCTTGACCAAACCTCCCCAAATAATAAATCATCATTATATTAGCAAATTCATCAGCAAAGCCACCTAATTGATCTCTTCTTGCTGTTTGTTTAATCATTATATACACCATCTTTTTAATTCTTCCTTAGCATTTTCAGATTTACTACCAACAATACTTAAACCATTTTCTATTTTAGCATTAGGACATAATTTTCTAACATCATCCATAACACTACCTAAACCTGACCCTTCATGAGTAATAAGCTCAGCCTTTGCTACATCACAACAGTCTTGATAGTTATAAGGATAAGCATTAACTGGTTATCTACTCCTGTTAACTTACTAATTTCTTCATCTACTATCTCTTTATTAACCTTTGTAATATTTCTAATATAATTTTTCCTGTACAAGAAAATAAACTACTAAACTTTTCATCCTTCATTTCTTCTTAATTTTGGTACAATTAAATTATAAAACCAGGAGGTTAACTCCTGGTCAATACTTTATTGAAATTTTCTTATATCATTAACTCTGGCTGCAAAGTATGGTTTGTCTTTAGATGTTTCTTTAAGAAAGATAGCAAAAGTCTTATCTACATAAAAGTATCTTTTTGATTTATTATCCTCAATAGATGATTTCACTACATCCATGCCTGCCTCACTTTTTATTTTTCCTCCTACATCATCTAGAGTAAACTTAATGGTTTGAAGAGCTGTCCCTATTTCTATTAAATTACCTTCACTATCTTTAATAGGTTGTCCTTCTAACTCTTTATATTCTTTCATGACATTAAGACTTAAGTATGGCATCTTAAAATAATCACTATCTATAGTAAATTCATTGTCTTTATATTCTTTAGATTTACTTGTTATATTATTATATATTTCTCTAAAGTTATTACCCTTAGGGTTCTTATTAATTATAACTTCATCATTTGATGTCGTTAAAAGTTTAATAGCAAAATCATCTTCATTATTATAATAAAGTACTTTTATCTGTTTCGCTAACTCTTCATCTTTATCTTTTATTCCAAAGTATTTAATATTATCATACTTATCATTAAACTTCCCATTATCTAACTTATTAAATTTCTTAGGATATTTAAATTCTCTATATAACATACTATAGAAGAAATAGTTATTAGGAGATGAATTAGTAAAATCAAACTTATTTAAGATATCACTTTTCTGATTAAATTTATCTTTTATTCCTTTAATTATTTTATTTTTAAGTTCAATACTTTTAACTCCATAAGTCTTATAATAATAATCACTTGATATGTCACTTTCCTTAAACTCTTCTTTATTTAAATTATCTAGAAAGGTATTACTCTTATCAAACTTAACATCTTGTTTTACAATATCATTTTTTAAATCATTAAATATCAACTGAAAAGTAGGACACCAACTACTATCTTTAGCAATAACGTCTTCCATAGTAGGTACTACATCTACTCCCTTAGTTTCTTTTATATCTTTTTTAAAAGCAAACTTACTAAGACCAATAACTGCTATCATTACTGCTAATATACCACTAAATATTAGTTCTTTTTTCATTGTCATTCTCCCCTATCGTTACTACTTCTCATATTTATAAAATCCTTCTCCACTAGCTTTTCCTAGTTTTCCTTCGTCTAAATATTTCTTTAGTAATTTATGCATTCCCTTAAAGTTATAAGGAGCTAGAAAAGATGGTATCTTAACATACATTTCTACTATATCATAAGCTGTTTTTAACCCTACTGTATCTAGTATTTGAAATGGTCCTTCAGGTGAACCTGTTCCAATAGTCCAAGCTTTATCAATACTTGCTGGATCTGATATTTCATTTACCACTAAGTCAAGAGCAGAAAACAAGAAAGGTATTAACATAGAGTTTAAAAGATAACCTGACTTTTCTTTTCTAACTGGTAGTGGTATCATATTAATTTCTTTAGCAAAGTTTAAGACTATATTAAAGTATTCTTCTTTTGTATCTTTCTGTTTCATTATCTCTGCTATATTATTTTTCCAAATAGAGTTAGCAAAATGTAGAGCTAAAAACTTATCTGGTCTATTTGTATACTTAGCAAGACGACTTGGTAACATAGTAGATGAATTAGTAACTACTATAGTTTTACTAGGTAATACCTTACTAAGTTTTATAAAAATTTCTTTTTTAGCTTCAAACTCTTCACTCATTGATTCAATAACTAAATCAGCATCATTTACTGCCTTTGCTAAGTCTAGTTCTAGTTTTATATTGTTAAGGGCATCTTCTGCTTTCTTTAAACATTTATCTTTATCAAAATCATCATATGATGATATTCCATTACACCAAGTATCATATGATTTATCTTTAGCCATTAAATTAATAGACTCTATATAAGTTTCTTTTAGTTTAGCAAGTTTCGGTTTACATCTTTCTATACTTCCTTCAGTTCTAAGATATATTACTACCTTAAATCCCATATAGCTTGCTTGATAAGCTATCTGACTACCTAAAACTCCGCCACCTAGTATTGTAATATTTTTCATAATTAATCCATCTCCTTATCATTACAAATAACAACTTCATCAACATTATCCCATACTATATTGTTATTATTACTTAGTATTTTTCTTAATTTCTCATCAAGTTCATCTTTTTTAAATGGTTTAGATAGATAATCACTAAATCCTAAGTTTTTATACTTTTCTTCACACCCAGATAAAGCATCAGCTGTAAGTGCTATTACTGGAGTTACAAAACTATCATCTTTCTTTAGTTCCTTTAGTGTTTCATCCCCACTCATTTTTGGCATCATTATATCCATTAAAATAACATCATACTTACTACCTTTCCTTATCTTTTCTAAACATTCTTTTCCAGAATTACAATCATCAACTTGATATTTTAAATCTTTAAGAATCTTAGTAGTTACTTTTATATTTAAATTATTATCATCTACTATTAATATCTTTTTATTACTAGTATTTATTTTGGTATTGGCACTATTACTATCTTTAGCTTTCTTAAGTTCTTGCCTCTTAGATATTTTTTGAGGAAGATTAACTACAAATAATGATCCAGTTCCAAATCTACTTTGAACATTTATTTTACCATTCATTAAGTTAACTAATGATTTAGTAATAGCAAGTCCAAGTCCTGTTCCTTCAATAGTAGTATTTTTTTCATCTAGACGTTCAAATTTAGTAAATAGTTTCTCTATATTTTCTTTTTTTATTCCTCTACCCGTATCTTGAACACTTATTATTAAGTTACAATTATTTCCTCTATTAATACATTTAACAGTTAAACTTACTTTTCCTTTATCTGTATATTTAATAGCATTAGTTAATAAGTTATTTACTACTGTCTTAACATGAAGTTTATCACCTATTAAAATATCTGGTATATCTATAGCTAAATTCATTTCAAATTTTATCGGTTTATCTCCTATTCTAGTAGCAGTTACTCTAGCTAGTTTAGTTATTTCTTCTTTAAAGTTATACTCTTGTTCTACTAATTCCATGTGATCATTTTCTATTTTATTAATATCTAAGATATTACCTACTATTTCAAGTAGAGTATCTGATGCATTTTTAATATCTGTTGTATCTTCTACTACTTCTTTAGGTACCCTATCTTTATAACTTTCTATATCTTCTGATAAACCAACTATAGCATTAAGAGGAGTTCTAATCTCATGAGACATACTTGATAAGAAATCACTTTTAGCTCTATTAGCTTTCTCTGCCCCTGTTTTAGCAAGTTCTAGTTGAGCAATTAATTTTACATCCGGATTTTCAATAGTAAAATACATTAAAAATGTTACAAATACAATCATAGATGTTGATAATAAATATTCTGGATGAGCTCCTTGGATATAGGATATTAATCCTCCTAAGATAATATATATTATCATAGGATAGTATTTTTTTTCAGTTATTCTTTTTATTTTAGTAACTAATATTAAAACCCATAATAAAGCATAACATCTAGTAAAAGAGAAAACAAACTTTACAGCCGGTCCTGTTGAATATACCATATCTTTTTTACTAATACATTCCATTGGAAGTATTAGAGCTATCAAGAAGGAAAAAATGGTTAAAGACATAACTACTACTTTACTATAGAATATATATTTTTCCTTTCTCTCATCTGGTAACTCATCATTTATTGATATAGCAAGAACATAATAGGAGACTAATGATGTATATATTAGAATAAATAGTAAATAACTCCTTGCAAATATTTCATTTAATATTGGATACATATCTATATGAAACATAAAGAAATAAGTACCAAGGGAGACTATACATCCTATTAAACAAGTTATTACTATATAACTATATATTTTAGTTTCTAAGTTTTTAGCTCGTGGTTTAGAAAAATAAACAACTGTAAGTAGTATAATATAAATAAGACTTAATAAGGTAAAAGAATTACCTGGATTTTTAACCATAATAAACGCCTTCCTATCTAATAATATAATACCATATTTTTAGATAAAAAAAGAACATTATTTTTCAAATATTCTATTTTTTACTCATTGTCTTATAGCAAATGGATTAAGAAAATAGCGATTATCCTTATAAACAGTTGTATCAGTCTTAATATTTATACCTTTGACATTTTGATTAAATTAATTAATCTTTAAATAATTCTTCTGCTATATCTTGATAATTAGACACTAAGATAAACTTAATTTTATCCTTTATTTCTTTAGGAATTTCTTCTAAATCCTTCTTGTTCTCTTTAGGTAAATATATTTTTTTTACTCCTGTTCTATAGGCTCCTAAAACCTTTTCTCTAACTCCCCCTATAGCAAGAACATCACCTTGTAAAGTTATCTCTCCTGTCATAGCTATTTTAGATGATATTTTCTTATTACTAAAAGCACTTATTATTGAAGTAGTTAAAGCGATACCAGCACTTGGTCCTTCCTTATTAACAGCCCCTTCTGGTAAATGAATATGAATATCACTTGAAAATATAGAATCAGCAACATTAAATTTCTTATAATTAGCTTTTATATAACTAAGAGCGATAGATGCTGATTCTTTAATAACATCACCTAAAGAACCAGTAAGTATTAAATTACCTTTTCCTTTATAATAAGTTGTTTCTATTTTTAATACATCCCCTCCAAAAGGAGTATAAGCTAATCCATTAACTACACCAACTTGTAATGTTTCCTTTTGACGATAGAATGTATATATTTTCTTACCTAAATACTCTTCAAGAGAATCCTTTTTTACCATTACTTGAGCTTCATTATTTTCTAGTAACATTTTTTTAACTATCTTTCTTAAAATCTTAGAAATCATTCTACTAAGTTCTCTAACTCCAGCTTCTTTAGTATAACACCTAATAATTTCTAAAATAGCATCACTTTCAAAGACTACTTCAAATGGAGTTAGTCCTACTTCATCCATCAATTTAGGTATTAAATAATTTAAAGCTATATCTTTTTTTTCATATTCTGTATATGATGGGATATGAATAATTTCTAACCTATCTTTTAATTCTAGAGGTATTTGTTCTTCATAGTTAGCTGTTGCTATAAAAAGCACTTTAGAAAGATCAAAATCTTCTTCAATATAGTGATCAGAGAAATGACTATTTTGTTCTTTATCTAATACTTCTAAAAGACTACTAGCAGGATCTCCTTTAACACTTTTAGTCATCTTATCTATCTCATCAATAATAAAGACTGGATTAGAACTACCTGCTTTTTTCATACCTTGAATTATTCTACCAGGTAAAGCTCCAACATAAGTTCTTCTATGCCCAACTATTTCTGCTTCATCATTAATTCCTCCTACAGATATAGTAGCAATATTTCTATTTAAACTTTTAGCTATAGAATAAGCAAGTGAAGTTTTACCAACCCCAGGTGGTCCTATTAAGCAAAGAATAGGACTTTTCTCTTTTTTAGAGTTTTGTTTAACAGCAATATATTCTAAGATTCTTTCTTTAACATCACGCATTCCATAGTGATTATTATCAAGAGTCTTTTGTATTTCTCCTAGATTAGTTACATCTTTAGTTTCTATTTCAAAAGGTAGTGATAACATCCATTCAATATAGTCTTTCATCATTACCACTTCTGGAGAGATAGGAGCAGATGTTTCATACCTTTTAATTTCTTCTTTAATTCTATCTTTTATTTTTTTATTAGCTTTTAGAACTTTTAATCTTTTCTGATATTTTTCTATTTCACTATTCTTACTATTTTCTTCCCCTAATTCTTCTTTTATTACTTTAAGTTTAGTCTGTAAATAAAATTTCTTCTGATTATCTGTTACTTCTTCTCTTACCTTTTCATCTATTTCATTTTCTATTTTAGCAAGTGCTATTTCTTCTTTTAACTGTTCAAGTAAAGTAATAGCTCTTTTAATAGGATCTTCTTCATATAAATATTTTTTCTTAAGTTCAATAGAAAATGGTAAAAGAACAGCTACAGAGTCAGTTAAATCTGATAAATTGTCAATGAAAGATAATTGGTGAAGCATAGCATTACTAGTATTCGCTATTAAATTACTGTATTTTTCATAGGATCTTAACAACATATCTATATATAAAGTGTTTTTTTCTTTTGGTATTTCCTTTACATTCACATCTTCTATATCGACATACCAGATATCATTTTCTTTTTCATAGTTAGTAACTTTCACTCTTTCATGACACAAAAATACTGCTCTTGTCTTTGAATTTGGCACTAATAGTTTTAAAGTTAGGGTTGATAAAACTCCAAGAGAAGGAAACTCTATAACATTATCTAAAGATACTCCATCTAGTGAATGTATCATAATAACTTGTTGATCTTTACTTTGTTCTATTGTATTTATCAACTCTTCTGTCTTCTCATCCTGTGTTTCTATCCTATACTCAACCTTTGGAAACAAGACAGTTTCGTTAACAATCATAACTGGTACTCGCCTCATTACACTTCACCCATTTCTAACTATTTATTATAACTTAATAAACTAGTTTTGAGAAGATTTTTTTTATATTTCCAGAACAAAACTGAAAACAAGTTTTCAGTAACCTTACCTCACGGTAAGGCTTTTCTGCTTCACCGAACTAAATTAGTTCTCCACAGACCAGTATCGGATGGTCGC